>Ga0306871_1000102_pt1 | contig 35993 bp, 30 predicted proteins | sample AntRauMeHopE1497_FD_190447 | JGI IMG/M metagenome (GOLD analysis project Ga0306871, IMG submission 190447) | Saline lake microbial communities from Rauer Islands, Antarctica - Metagenome Hop E1 #497 (v2) (version 2) | ecosystem: Environmental > Aquatic > Non-marine Saline and Alkaline > Saline ... | reverse complement strand
TTATGCAAAAACTAGCCAATGGTCAAGTTGATATTGTGGTTGGCACGCATAAGCTCTTACAAAACGATGTTAAATTTAATGACTTAGGCTTGGTAATAATAGATGAAGAACATCGATTTGGCGTCAGGCAAAAAGAGAAGTTTAAAGCCCTACGTGCTGACGTAGACATACTCACCCTTACCGCTACTCCGATTCCCCGTACTTTGAACATGGCGCTAAGCGGTATGCGCGATTTGTCCATTATTGCAACGCCGCCTGCTAGGCGTCTCGCCGTTAAAACGTTTGTTCAGCAGCGCCATACTGACATTATTCGTGAAGCCATAATGCGAGAAATATTGCGCGGCGGGCAAGTATATTTCTTACATAATGAAGTAAAAACAATTGAAAAAACAGCCGCTGATATTGCCGAAATAGTGCCTGAAGCACGTATTGCGATAGGCCATGGACAAATGCGCGAGCGAGAGTTGGAAAACGTCATGAACGACTTTTATCACCAGCGCTACAACGTCCTAGTATGCTCTACTATTATCGAAACCGGCATAGACGTGGCAAGTGCTAACACGATTATTATCGACAGAGCCGACCATTTAGGTTTAGCGCAACTCCACCAACTGCGCGGGCGAGTGGGCCGCTCGCACCATCAAGCCTATGCTTATTTACTAACGCCACACCCAAGAAGAATGACCAAAGACGCCAGCAAACGTTTAGAAGCTATTGCTTCACTTGAAACACTCGGCGCGGGCTTTGCTCTTGCGACACACGATCTTGAAATAAGAGGCGCGGGAGAATTATTAGGCGACGGCCAATCTGGGCAAATAAATGCAATAGGCTTCAACTTGTACATGGAAATGCTAGAAAAAGCCGTAGAAGCACTCAAAGACGGCAGAGAACCTAGCTTAGCAGATACTTTAGGCAAACAAACTGAGGTCGATTTACGCGTAGCGGCACTACTACCAGAGGATTATATTGGCGATGTAAATATGCGCTTAGCCATGTATAAAAAACTTGCTAATTGTGAAGATTTAGACGAGATTGATAGCTTGCAAATAGAGATGATTGATCGTTTTGGTTTGCTGCCTCCCGCCGCTAAAAACTTAGTTCAGCAAACGGCGATAAAACTAGCGGCGGCTAGTTTAGGCATAAATAAAATTGAAGCTAACGATCAAGGTGGTACTATTGAGTTTGAGCAAGACGCAAAAGTTAACCCTGGTGCATTAATACAGTTAGTGCAAAACAAATCGTCTCAGTTTAAGTTTGAAGGGCCTACTAAAATACGCTTTATGTGTAAAACGCCGGCCAATAAGGAAAGACTAGACTATACCCTTAACCTTATAGAATTACTCGCTGAGACCTGTTACGCGTAACTATAACTATGGAATATAATGACTAAGCGACTTATAATCTGTGCAACAATATCCTTAACATTGATGTTAGGTAGTTTTGTAGCGCTGGCACAAAATAATAATGAGACGCAATGGTGGTTTAATGTTGAACTCATTGTGTTTAAGCGCGATCTGTTGCCCAATAATAATGAGAACTTTGGGCCTGCATTGGCCATCGATATGCATAATAGTAACGGTGCGCAAAAAACCGCTTACAGCACTAATTTTCTGTACTTAGCAGCCTTACAAAAAGCGTTTAGTGAAGATAAATATCGCGCCGCGTTGCCCTTATGTGATGTTAACCCACAGCAAACATCTGACATTGTTATTCTTGATGAAAGCCTATTAGCTAGTTTACTTACACCCTTTGATTTAAGCAGTTCCGCTGATGCAAGCAAGCGTGATTTGGGTAATGATCAGCCAGTACGCCAGCACCAAAAAGAAAGACTGTCTGCATTAACAAACGAAATTCTATTTATAAATAATCAATTGGATAATATTGCAAACTTGTCATTTTCCATGTCTTGTGTGAGCAGCGTTTTGCAAGCCCCGTTAAGCTATTTTATTTTGCCTCAAATAGGCCCACGTTTATTCAGTACTGACAGCTATTTTTGGGGCACTAAACAATTATTAGCGCAAACTGACTTAGTTTTGGAAGATTTTGCTAAAAATATATTTAGGCAACGTGATATTACGCCACTTTTACATACAGCATGGCGACAAGAGGTTGAGTTTGGCATTGAAAACGCAGAGTTTATTCGCGTTCGCGCTGGGAAACTGCTCGTAGCCAAAAACGCCCAAAGCTTTGAGCAGTGGCAACAAGCATACGAAGAAGCTAATCCTGCACTGGTTCAAAACGACGACGCACGTTTCTTTAAAAATTTAAAAGATGATCTACAAAACCTTAAATCCATCGAGTGGCTAGAAGAGGAACCAGCGCTTAACGATGAAAAAGAGATACCGTTTTCACTTGCACAGCAATATGAGATAGAAGGCAAAATAAAAGTCTACTTAGACTATGTAAGCCAAGTGCCCTACCTGCATATAGATAGCGAGTTTAATCATTTTTCTCTCGCCATCGACGAAAATGGTAATAGTGAACTAATGGCCTTTCCATCAAAGCAAAGAAGGCGCATTATTAGTCGGCAAATCCATTACTTTGACCATCCAGCTTTTGGTGTCATTGTGCACTTAGAAAGATTTACGCCGCCAATAAGCGATACGCGCACGCTGGACAACGTTGACAATTAGCCCCTAACAAACCAAGGATACATACTTGAAGATCTATACCAAACAAGGTGATAAAGGCACAACCGCTGTTTATACCAGTACGGTGGTTAGAATGGACAAAGACGATATATTGCTAGACTGCTATGGCACACTTGACGAGTTAAACTCGTACTTAGGCCTATGCGCAAGCCACCTAGATGAAGAATCGATGCAAGTGCAAAAAGAAAAGTTGCTGTTGTGTCAACAGCAACTTTTTGCCATCGGCTTTGCCCTGTCAGACAGCGACAAACTAGAACTTACCAGCGTTGAACACTTAGAAAGCAGTATTGATGAATTGCAGGCAAACCTACCTGCACAAACCAGCTTCATTTTACCAGGTGGTAGCCTGGTGGCTTCGCATTTGCAGGTGGCAAGAACAATCGCGCGTCGCGCGGAAAGAAGACTCGTTAGCGTGTCCAAACACTATGCGGTAAATGACATATCGTTAGCCTACGTTAATCGTTTGTCTGATTATTTATTTGTACTGGCAAGGCACTGCAACCACGCTGCGGGCGTTGCAGACATTAACGTATAAGTCTTATGTTAAATTTCACGATATGAACTAAGGTGCGCATATATGAAGGCGATTAAATGGGGCTTTTTAGGTCTTGGCGCTGCTGCTGTAATGCTCATTCTTATTGCTTATATAGGCTTAACCGCCAGCCTGCCAAGTTTAGATGGCAACATAACAACATCTACTATTGCTGAACCTGCTAGTTTACGCCGAGACAGCATTGGCACCGCGGTTATTAGCGCACAATCGCAAAGCGACGCTGCTTATGCTCTAGGTTACGCACACGCGCAAGACCGCTTATTTCAAATGGACTTGCTACGCAGACAAGCGGCTGGCGAGCTTACTGAAATTGTAGGGCAACGGGCGCTAAGCGTTGATAAAAAACATCGTGTTCATCAATTTCGTCAACGTGCACAAATAGCTTTTGACGGCCTTTCAAGCCAAGAACAACAAATTCTATCGGCCTATACCAATGGGGTAAACGAAGCCGCACAATCCCTTTCAATGAAGCCATTTGAGTATTTATTAACCGGCAGCAAATTTGCCCCTTGGGTGCCTGTTGACAGTTTGCTAGCCAGCTACAGTATGTATATTGACTTACAGCTAGCGCAAACCGAAAGAGACTTTCGGCTTAACGTCATAAAAGACCTGTTTGGCGACTCGATGTATCGTTTTTTCACATTACCAAGCGATTATCAAGCTGCTATCGACTTCAGTATTATCGATATACCGCCTGTTGAGGTGCCGCCAGCGCCACAGCTCTCAAAAATGAAGCAAACTAAAAACAAGCCTCCTGTGGCTTTTAATTACTATGACTCGGTGCAAGAGCAACCCGACTACGGCAGCAACAGTTGGGCCGTTATTGGTGAGTTGAGCCATAGCCAAAGCGCGATGCTTAGTAACGACATGCATTTAGGATTACGCGTGCCCGCTATATGGTACAGAGCACAGCTTAACTACAAAAGCGGAGAGCAAAATGTAAGCGTTACTGGGGTATCTTTGCCAGGCACACCCGCAATTATAGTTGGCTCAAACAGTCATATTGCATGGGGATTTACCAATTCAAATATTGATAACGTTGACTGGATAAAATTGGATGACACCACATCTACCCAAACAATAACCGAAACCATATTAACGCAAAGCGGCAGTGAAACACTTGAGTTTGAAATGAGCAAATACGGGCCGGTGCGTAAATTCAAAGACCAGAGATACGCCCTAAAATGGATAGCACATCAAGACTACGCGGTAAACATTCGCATTGCCGATATGGCAAAAGTGACCAATATTGAAAGCGGGCTCAAACTGGCTAAAGAAGTACGCATCCCTGCGCAAAACATGCTAATTGCTGACAGCGCGGGCAGTATAGCGTGGCAATTAACGGGCGCTATGACGATGCGAAAGCCACTCACTCGTTATGCCATTGCCGAAGCACAGTACAGCCCACTATGGGATGAACCGCAATTAATGCCAGCTAACAGCATTAACCCGGAAAATGGCAGATTATGGACCGCCAACGCCAGAGTTATTGGTGTAAAAGATTTAGCGCAGTTTGGCGACGGTGGCTATGCACTAGGAGCACGCCAGCAGCAAATTAAAGATTTATTGATGCAGCAAGCACGTTTTAATGAACAAGATTTTTACGATATTCAATTAAACAACGACGCCCTATTCCTAAAACCTTGGCATGAGCTTCTGCTGAACACTCTAAGCCGCAAACCACAGCAGTATTCACAAGATATTGATGCCCTGAATAATTGGGGTGCATGTGCGTGCGCAGACTCTGTGGGCTATACCTTGGTACGTAAGTTTCGCAGTGGTGTTATTAATCAGCTTTTAGTGCCCATAAATGAAATATTAAAAGAACATGACTTATCCACGTCTTATCTTTTACGCAGCATAGAGCCTGCAATATGGGCCATAATAGAACAAGACGCGAAAGATTGGTTACCCCAGAACAGCGATGATTTTCCTGCACTTATGTTCAGCGTTTATGACAACACAAAAACGCGTCTTATTGAGCAGCATGACGCAAAAAGCGATGATTTAAGCAAATTGAACTGGGGCAATGTAAACGCACTTGAGGTGAAACATCCGTTTTCTTCTACATTAGGGCCTTTAAGTACGCTGGTAGATATGCCTGAAGTAGCAGGCTATGGTGATAGTTTTCTACCCGCGGTGCAATCAGGTTCTTTTGGGGCGTCACAGCGCCTTATCGTACGCCCAGGAAATGAAGATAAAGCCATACTAACCGTGCCCGGTGGTCAGTCTGGCCATTTTATGTCGCCGTATTACAAAACAGGATTCAACGAATATGCTGCGCAAGGAAATACGCCACTTTTACCTCAAAAGATACAGCATGAAATCAACTTTACACCGTCGCGATAAGCTCAAAGATGTCATTAAGTGAGGTGTTGTTAGGATAAACAAACGCCTCACAATCTATGCCTATGGCCTATCCATTAAGGCCTGAGTTTCTTCATCTACTTGCACTTCGTAATTTTTAGCATTCAAGCCTATTAGCTCAGGCAGTGTCGCGGCAATACATATAGATGAAAACGTACCTACTATAATGCCGGCAAATAAGGCTATTGCGAAACCCTGCAGTTATGTGCTTACCCACACTATTGTCTTGGCTTTCGTCTGGCGTTAGTTTGTAGATGATTCGCTCAAAAAGAAGTTTTGCCACTGTCGTCTAGCTTCCGCTACTTCGTCTCCATCATAGCCGTCTTCTTTGAGTTGGGAGGCTACTTTGGCTACCAGTTCATCGCGCTGCTTTACTAATGCCATTGAGCGTTCGTGCAAATTTTTAAAGGCAGGATAATTTTCATAGACTTTACTTACGTCTTCAAACTCTAAGAAAACGCGTTCAAACGCGGCTTGATAGTTGGTCTTCATGCCTTGAAACTCTAAATACTTTAGACCTTGTCTTCCGGTAATTAGGGAACGTTCATTTGGGGCTAAATTAACTTGGTCTGCGGCGCTTAATAAAGCTTCTTGCCAAAGTGCTAAGGCCTCAGCGTCATCGTCTGCTGCTGCTTGAGCAAGGGCTTGCTGCACGTCTATTGCGCCAAGCATGTCTTCTAAGGTCAATAAAGGCGTGTTTGAGGTTTCAGGAGGTGAAACAAGCTGCTCGTTATATACGCTTACTTGTTCTTCACTGGTCTTAGGGTCATCAGGATCATTATATTCTGTACAGCCAGACATCAAAAAAACACACGAAACTACTATGCGCTTAAAAAAGAATTTACCTTTACCCATTTTTACCCTGTTACTTAAGCGGAATATTCTCTACCCTACTTTTTAATTTTTGACCAGGCCTAAATGTTACCACACGGCGAGCCTTAATCGGAATATCTTCACCGGTTTTAGGGTTTCGACCCGGCCGCTCATTTTTAGTCCGCAAATCAAAGTTACCAAAGCCAGACAACTTTACTTGCTCTCCAGATTCTAAACACTTTTTGATTTCTTCAAAGAATAACTCAACAAGATCTTTTGCATCTTTCTTGTTTAAATCTAGCTTTTCGAACAAATGTTCGGCCATGTCTGCTTTGGTTAATGCCATAAATATTAATCTCTTAATGCTGCACTAAAATTGTCTCGCAAGTGTCTAACTACTTTATCGACAGTGTCTTGAATTTCTTGATCTTCTAATGTTTTATCAACGCTTTGAAACCATATTGATAAGGCGAGACTTTTTTCACCTTTGTTTATACTTTCACCAGTATACATATCAAACAAGTTTATGCCAAGCAGTCCAGATATTCCAATTTTTTCGATACTTTTTAGTAATTTACCCGTGTCTACATTTTCCAAAACAGTAATTGCCAGGTCTCGTCGAATAGCCGGAAACTTAGAAATAGCTTGAGCTGACGGCAGGTTTCTTTGTTCAATATCAGCCACATTTAATTCAAACGCAAAGGTGCGTCCATTTAAGCCTAATGGCTTCTCAAACTGCGGGTGTATTGCGCCAATAAGGCCAATTACTTTTTTATTTACCTCAATCGAAGCGCACTGGCCTGGGTGAAAAATAGTATGCTGACTGGGCACAAACTCTGCCTCAATGTGCCCTGCTGACATACTTAATATTTCTTCCACTAAGGCTTTAGCATCATAAAAGTCGCGTGCTTTGTTCGCGATCGACCAGTGTTCTCCCGCAGTATTACCAGATAAAACTGCTGCAAGCTTAACACACTGATATACGCCGTTCTCCGCGTTTTCATCAGCGCTAAAGACAAGGCCCGATTCAAACAGAGCCAAATTTTGCTGCTGACGCTTTTGATTATAAGACAGCGCCTGCAATAAGCCTGGTAGTAAACTCACTCTCATCACCGACATGTCGGCACTAATAGGATGTTCCAAACTAAGCGTTTTCGCCTCGGGAAACAGCAAGCTCTGTTTTTTCGGGTCAACAAAGGAATACGTAATCGCTTCTTGGCAGCCTTTGGCACATAGCATTTGCTTAAAGCTATTAAGATTAATGACTTTTTCTTGCTGATACGACATATTTAAGCGGGCTAAAGGCGCTGTGTTTGCAATATTGTTATACCCATAAACACGAGCAACTTCTTCTATTAAGTCCTCTTCAATGGCAATATCAAAGCGGTATGATGGCGCTTGCACTTCCCAATGGCCACTGTTAAATACCACCTTCATACCCAACCTATTTAAGATGTCGCTTACTCTGTCATTTTCAATATTTGCACCTAACACATGTGCTAGACGCGCTTTTCTTAGCACTACTTGATTACGTACAGGTAAATACGACTCACTTTGCGCTACTGTGATGGGGCCCGCTTTGCCGCCTACTATCTCAAGTAAAAGCTGTGTGGCTCTTTCCATAGCATCTGTTTGTAGCTGTGGATCTACCCCACGCTCATAGCGATGCGATGCGTCAGTATGTAAACCATATTGTCTGCCCTTGCCAAGTATGGCGTCAGGACTAAAAAAAGCTGACTCTAAGAAAATATCTTTGGTGTGCGTTTGCACACCTGAATCTGCCCCACCGAATATGCCGGCCATAGCTAACGCTTTTTGTTCATCGGCAATGACGAGGGTATTTTCAAGCAAGGTTATTTCATTGCCATCAAGCAATGTCAGCTTCTCATCTTTTACCGCGTGGCGAATAATTATATCGCCGCTTAACTTTGCGTTATCAAAAGCATGCATTGGATGACCTAACTCTAGCAATATATAGTTTGTAACGTCTACAACAGGGTCAATAGAACGCACGCCGCTGCGTCTCAGTTTTTCTTTTAGCCATAGTGGAGAGTCTACCGTTAAATCAACATTTTCAATTATACGGCCCAAATAACGTGGACACGCTTGGGGACTCGCCAGTTTAATGCCGCGTGCAACATGTGTGCTTATTTCACTGGGGCTTATAGCTAAGTTTTTGACGTCTAGCTGATTGAGCACGCCTACTTCTCGAGCAATGCCTTTAAGGCCTAAACAGTCGGCTCTATTAGGCGTTAAATCAATTTCAATAATATTGTCGTTTAAGTCTAAGTACTCGCGAAAATCTTGGCCAATAGTGGCATCGTGGGGCAGCTCGGCTATGCCTGAATGATCATCGCCCATGCCTAACTCAGAAAAACTGCACAACATACCGTGTGACGGTTCACCCCGTAATTTTGTCTTTTTAATTTTAAACGGACCCGGTAAAACCGCGCCTACAATCGCAACGGCTACTTTTATACCTGCTCTGCAGTTTAGTGCTCCGCACACGATGTCAAGCAAATCACCGCTACCTACATCTACCTTTGTTACCTGCAGCTTATCGGCATCCGGATGCCTAGCGCATTGCACTACTTCACCTACAAGCACGCCGGTAAACTCACCGGCTACAGGCGCAATACCATCTACTTCAAGGCCAGCCATACTAAGCTGTTCACATAGTGCTGCGGTGTCTATTTTGGGATTTACCCACTCTCTTAACCAAGATTCACTGAATTTCATGTAATACTCTTACTATGCAAACTGTTTCAAGAAACGTACGTCATTTTCAAAAAATGAACGTAAATCGGTTACGCCGTAGCGCAGCATGGTGAGGCGTTCAACGCCCATACCAAATGCAAAACCGGTATACTCTTGGGGATCAATGTTTACCGCTTTTAATACGTTTGGGTGCACCATGCCGCAGCCTAACACTTCTAGCCATTTGCCGTCTTTTCCCATTACATCAACTTCAGCTGATGGTTCAGTGAAAGGAAAATACGACGGACGAAAGCGAATTTGCAAATCTTCTTCAAAAAAGTGATGCAGAAAGTCATGAATAATCCCTTTAAGCTCAGCAAAGCTGACGTTTTTATCGACCATTAAACCTTCCACCTGATGAAACATAGGCGTGTGGGTTTGATCGTAGTCGTTGCGGTAAACGCGCCCAGGAGAAATAATTCTAAGCGGTGGTTTTTCATGCTCCATGGTGCGAATTTGCACGCCTGAGGTTTGCGTACGCAGCATTAAGTCGGGATTGAAGTAGAACGTATCGTGATCGGCCCGCGCAGGATGATTTTTGGGAATATTAAGCGCATCAAAATTGTGAAAGCCATCTTCAATTTCAGGGCCTTCTTTTACGACGAAGCCTAGTTCACCAAAAAAGTGTTCGATTCTGGCGATGGTGCGACTCACCGGGTGTAAGTTACCCATTCGTATACTTCTGCCCGGTAAACTAACGTCTATAGACTCAGTAGCTAATTTAGCATTTAGTTCAGCTTCTTTTAAGCCTTGTACTTTAGCGTTAATTAAGCCTTGAACTTCTTGTTTTGCTAGGTTTATCTTTTGTCCAGCGACTGGCCTTTGCTCTGCGCTTAGCGCACCAAGACCTTTCATTAAGTCGGTTACTTTGCCTTTTTTACCCATAAAGGCAACGCGCACTGCATCAAGTTCAGGCGGCGTATTTGCCCCTGCAACTGCCTGGCGTGCTTCTTCGATGATTACTTCTAGCTCCATTACGACCTCTTTATCGAGCATTATCTACGCTTGTAATATAAGCGCTGATTATTATATTGTTCAGCAGCGTATTTTACACAAGTTTGATCGCATTTATTCATAAAATGTTATTAAAACAGGTAATTAATAGATTTAACGCAAAATTTTGTGGCTGATGTTATCGAAAGAAGAAGCGCACAGGGGAAGTTTTGAATGGTTGAAAATTAAAAAAGCGAGCTTCCTGCTCGCTTTTTTAAAAAAGAACTTAAACTACTAATTTAATAGCTTGGTTTAATAGATTACGCTAATGCGCCTTTTGCTGCATCAACAAGAGCAGTAAATGCTGACTTGTCGTGTACTGCGATGTCTGCAAGTATCTTACGATCTATTTCAACAGACGCTTTTTTCAAACCGTTGATGAAACGAGAATAAGAAAGACCATTTTGACGTGATGCTGCATTTATACGCGCAATCCAAAGCTGACGGAATTGACGTTTTTTGTTACGACGGTCGCGGTATGCATACTGCCCAGCTTTAGTTACTGCTTGGTACGCTACGCGATATACACGTGACCGTGCACCGTAATAACCTTTAGCTTGTTTTAATACTTTCTTGTGACGTGCGCGAGCTACTACGCCGCGTTTTACTCTAGCCATTTTTTAAGTCTCCTGAAGTGCTAAGTTTATACGTACGGTAACATACGTTGAATAAGAGCGTGGTCACTCTTATGAACGAGTTTCTTGCTACGTAGATGACGTTTACGCTTAGTACTCTTCTTGGTCAGAATGTGACGCAAATGAGACTGCTTGCTTTTAAAGCGACCTGAACCCGTTTTCTTAAAACGTTTTGCAGCACCGCTGTTTGATTTCATTTTAGGCATTGCTAAAACTCCGCATTGTTGTACTCACCGGCAATGTTAATACGTTAACGTGATGCCTTAAACATGAGCTGTTAATATTTGCAGCAAGGTGTCGTTAGTTGTGCAGACTAAAAAACTTGTAAACCTATACTACTTCTTGATTGGTGCAAGTACCATGATCATTTGACGACCTTCTACCCGATGCGGAAAAGACTCTACAATAGCAATATCTTCCAGATCGACTTTAACGCGTTTCAATAAATCGATGCCAATTTCTTGGTGAGCCATTTCACGTCCACGAAAACGTATGGTTACTTTGGCTTTGTCTCCACCTTCTAAAAAGCGACGCAGGTTGCGCAGTTTTACCTGGTAATCGCCTTCATCAGTGCCAGGGCGAAATTTAATCTCCTTGACCTGAATTTGCTTTTGCTTCTTTTTTTGCTCTTTTTGGGCTTTGCTCTTTTCAAACAAGAACTTGCCGTAGTCCATAATTTTACAGACCGGAGGTGCAGCATTAGGGCTAACTTCTACTAAATCCAAATTTGCTGCAGCAGCTTGGGCCATGGCCTCTTCAATCGTGACGACGCCTGCGGGCTCACCATCTGCTTGTACTAAGCGAACTTCATTTACTGTTATGTCTTCGTTAATGCGGGATTTATCACCCTGAGATTTATTACTAACGCCTTTAATTTGTTATTCCTCCAAGAATTTTTATAGGTAGCGAATGTATGGCAAAACTTGTTTTTAAGCTTTGTGTACCGACAGATCTAACCCTCGTGTACCATACGCGCTCAACATTATACCTATTCTATGCTGTAGTGCTATTTAATTTTTTAGTTTTCACGTCATCTGATAACAATGCAGCAAATTCAGCTACCGACATTACGCCAAGATCTATTCCCTTACGCGTTCTAACGGACACTTGACCCGACTCTTTTTCTTTGTCGCCTGCAACTAACAAGTAGGGCACTTTTTTCATTGTGTGCTCTCTTATTTTAAAACCAATCTTTTCGTTTCTCACATCGGCTTTTACTCTACAGCCAAGTTCAAATAATTGTGCTGCTACGTGCGTGACGTAGTCTGACTGGGAATCAGTAATGTTAGATACAACTACCTGAGTTGGCGCTAACCAAGTTGGAAATGCGCCGGTGTACTCTTCGGTTAAAATACCAATGAAGCGTTCTAGCGAACCCAATATAGCGCGATGGATCATAACGGGTGTTCTACGTTCTCCGTCTTCGTCTACATAGGTTGAGCCTAGGCGTCCTGGCATTGAAAAGTCTAGCTGTATAGTACCGCACTGCCATGCTCTATCTAAACAATCATATAGTGTAAATTCAATTTTGGGCCCATAAAAAGCGCCTTCACCGGGCAGGTAGTCAAACTCAATGTCGTTTCTAGATAGCGCATCCGCCAAGGCTATTTCAGATTTATCCCAGGCTTCATCGCTGCCCACGCGCTTTTCAGGTCGGGTGGATAATTTAACCACTATTTTTTCAAAGCCGAAAGTGGCATAGGTGTCGTAGACCATTTTGATGCACTGCGTAACTTCATCAAGCACCTGTTCTTCGGTACAAAAAATGTGTGCATCGTCTTGCGTAAAGCCGCGAACTCGCATTAAACCATGCAGTGCGCCAGAGGGTTCATTTCGATGGCAGCAGCCAAACTCAGCCATTTTTAAGGGTAAATCACGATACGATTTTAAGCCTTGATTGAATATTTGCACATGCCCTGGACAGTTCATCGGTTTAATAGCGTACTCACGTTTTTCAGATACAGTGGTAAACATATTTTCACCGTATTTATCCCAATGACCTGACTTTTCCCACAGGGTGCGATCCATCATCAAAGGTGCTTTTACTTCGTCATAGCCATACTGGCGCAGCTTTTTGCGAATAAAGGCTTCTATTTCGGTGTATATTGTCCAACCATCGTTGTGCCAAAACACCATGCCGGGCGCTTCTTCTTGCCAGTGCCATAAGTTTAGCGCTTTGCCCAGCTTGCGGTGATCGCGCTTTTCAGCTTCTTCTAAGCGATTTAAATACGCTTTTAGCTGCTTTTTGTCTGGCCAAGCCGTGCCATATACACGCTGAAGCATTTTATTGTCGCTGTTTCCTCGCCAATACGCACCCGCTACCTTCATTAATTTGAAATGCTGGCAAAAGCGCATGTTCGGCACGTGAGGACCACGACACATATCAACATATTCTTGGTGATAATAGAGCGCAGGGGTATCAGTTTGCGCAATATTATCATCCAGAATTTCAATTTTGTAGGACTCACCCTTAGCTTCAAAGGTCTCTTTAGCGTGCTGCCATGAAACCACTTCTTTAACCACATCGTAGTTAGTTTTAGCCAGCTGTAGCATGCGTTTTTCAAGCTGCACAAGCGCCTGTTCGTTAAGAGGCTCTTCTAAATCTACATCATAGTAAAAACCGTTATCGATAGTGGGCCCTATGGCCATTTTCACATCGGGGTAAAGCTGTTTAATAGCGTGTCCGAGTAAATGTGCGCAAGAATGCCTGAGGATTTCGAGCCCGTCGTCGTCTCTAGCGGTAATTATTTGTAATCTAGCATCGTTTTTGATTAAGTCTGTGGCGTCAACCAGCTTGCCGTCGACACGCCCCGCTATAGTGGCTTTTGCTAGGCCTGGCCCTATGTCGTTAGCGACGTCTAACACAGAAACAGCATTTTCAAATGAACGTTGACTTGCGTCGGGGAGTGTAATTACGGGCATAGAATTCCTTTAGCAGTGGTGACACCTACCAAGCGCCACTTGCATTTTGTATGATGAGGACATGTTTAATTGAACGATTCGTATTTCAATCAAGTCAGTTAACAACCGACGAACAAATCCCTAGGGTTTTACGATACTTCACAACGGGGGAGATTATACCGACATGCACCCACAACATGCAATTACGCAGACCTACAAATTAAGGGCTTTACTGCATATTTACGTACATTACGCTTATTTAATACAAATATGCGCATAATAGTGACCCAAACCATAGGCTAAACAGGTAACATTCTTTATAAATTTTGTTTATAACGAGACTACAAACATGGTCACCCAGTTCTTTACTTACCCCGCAATGACCTTAGTTGCACTACTGATAATAAGCGGCTGCAGCGATACTAAAAAAATCGCAGTCGATTTAGAAGATTACAGCGAAAGACTTCAAAGCTACACCGGCATAGCGATTGAATCCCTGCCTGATGTAAATAATCTTTATGCGCCCAACAAGCAAGCCCTAAAAATTGACATTGAGCGAACGAGCATCAATTTACGCGAACTTTTTGCCTTTAACGACTGTTCTTTGAATCAACTTGTAGCGCAGCGAAATACCGCCTTGGGAAAGATGCAGCTTCCCTCAAGCCGATATGCCTATGAAAGCGAGCTTGTACATGAACTTGCAGCTTGTCAGCGCACCTTACAAGAGAATGAAGGTAAGACTGAACTTGTCGCTAAATTGGTCGACTGGTCTGCATTAAAGCAGCAACAACTCCCTCAGGTATGGGCGAATTTGATTACTCAGTCTATTGAAACCGATACTCATTTCACTGGGGGTACAGGGTATATAAGCGGTACCAGCGACGATAATTTTCAAGCCACCAAACTGGCATTGAACTTTTTGCTGAAAAGTCAAAACGAACATCCCGTTAATGCATCTGCTTTAGAGCTTCATTTACAACAGCTAAATAACACGCCTTTACTGGCAAAAAAGTGGCGCACACAGCTGTTGCTTGCACAGGAGTTAAACAACATTTCTCCTCTGCTGAATACTTATTTAATCAACAATACCTGCAGTACACGCAAAGAAGAGGAGAGCATTGAGGTAATGCGAAATATCTTTAGAATATTCTTTGCGCAGCGTATTCAAACTGTTGCGGGGCAGCTAAACAATTATTATTACCAGCTGTCTCCTTTGGTGGAGCAACTTGCACAAGCACCACAGATGCCGGCCGCATTTAATGAATACTTGCTGTTGCACAATACATTAAATTTTGAGGCATACACCGAAGCAATGCAGTCTCATATTCAAATATGGCAGCAAATATTTGAACGCTGTGACAATATTGCTGCGTTCGAGGCAAGTTTGTGACTTAAAAGGCAGTCCATAAGCCAATTATCTATAATATAGTTGATTAACTGCTGGAAAATGCTGCCTTTGCCTGGTGCCCAAAGCTAGTCTTGCATGGTATGCTTTTGGCGCAAACAAGGATAAATGATCTAATGATGTACGACATACCCCACGTAGACCTAAGCACAAAAGTATCCAAGGCCGAATGGCAGACCAGAGTTGAGCTAGCCGCCTGCTATCGACTATTAGTCATGCATGGCTGGGATGATTTAATTTACACCCACGTATCGGCGCGTATTCCTGGAACTGAAGATCTTCTCATAAATGCATTTGGTTTAAGTTTTGAAGAGGTGACGGCCTCAAACCTCGTTAAAATTGACATAGACGGTAATATAATCGACCCTGATTCACCGTTTGAAATAAACCCAGCAGGCTTCACCATTCACAGCGCCGTTCACCATGCCCGCCCAGAGGATCAATGCGCTTTGCACCTGCACCATAGCGACGCGACTGCTGTGGCCAGCTCAAAAGAAGGTTTATTGCCATATAGCCAATACGCCGCATTTGCGCTAGCTAGCATGAGCTATCATCACTACGAAGGTTTAGCCGTTGATCACAACGAAATAATAAGTCTGCAGCAAGATTTAGGTAGCGCAAACTTTATGCTACTCAGAAATCATGGGGCCTTAACAATGGGGAAAACCATTGGTGATGCCTTTATGCACATGTACGATTTACTGCGTGCGTGCGAAATTCAAGTTAAATTACAGCATGGTGCTGGCGATGTTATTAATGTAAACCACAATGTTATTCAAGGCATAAAAGCCCAAGCTAATATTGTTCACACGGGCTTAACTGGCGGCCAAAAAGCATGGCCCGCTATGATGCGCCGCGTGAAACGGGCCTACCCCGACTTTGACAAGTAAGCACCTCATATAGCAACAAACAAATACAGCGATTCAGCTTAACCCTTTACGATAAGAAGCATTTATGAAAATAACCCATGTAGAAATCTTCGATATTCACTGCCCTAAGCGCCCATCATGGAATCCCATATTTGTGCGAATATTTACCGACGAAGGCATCCACGGCGTGGGTGAAGCTGGTTTAGCATATGATTGGGGACACAGCGCCGCAGCTGCGATGATAAAAGAAATCGCAGACGCTGTACTGATAGGGTTTGACCCTTTCAAAACAGAACTGTTATGGTCACGCATGTTACGCGAGAGCTTTTGGGGTTTAGGCGGCGGGCCTGTTTTATATTCTGCCATGAGCGCAATAGACACCGCGCTTTGGGACATAAAAGGCAAAGCTCTAAACGTGCCGGTATACCAACTGCTAGGCGGCAAAACAAACGATAACCTGCGCACCTATGCCAGCCAGTTGCAATTTGACTGGAGCCAAGACTGTATAAAAATGCTCACACCTGATGACTATAAAAGAGCTGCCGCTAAGGCAATGGCTGAAGGTTACGACGCGGTAAAAGTCGACCCTATTGTGTATGACGCAAACGGCGACTCAAGCTTCAATAGGACTAATTTATTTACCCCCGCGCAAATGAAACTATTTGGCGACAGACTACGCGCTATCCGAGAAGAGGTAGGCGACAACGTAGATATTATTTTTGAGGCGCACTCCTTAATGGGCTGTGCATCGGCCATTCAAATGGGAAAAATAGTAGAAGAAGTCGGCTGCATGATGTTTGAAGAACCCGTAAGTTACCTAAATTCAGCGGTGCATAAAAAAGTAGCCGAGAATGTTAAGGTGCCAATCGCGGGCGGTGAACGTTTATATCACCGCTGGGATGTGCGCCCTTATTTTGAAGACCAGTCAATTGACGTACTCCAGCCCGATGTGGGCCTGTGCGGTGGTTTTACCGAATCAAAGAAAGTGTGTGACTACGCCGACGTATACGACATTCGCATTCAAGCCCATGTGTGCGGCGGTCCTGTCGCCACTGCGGCAGCTCTACAGTTAGAAGCCGCTATTCCTAACTTCCTTATACATGAACACCATACCTACGCCATAAAACATTGGAACCGCGAGCTGTGTTTACAGGACTATCAACCTGTAAACGGGAAGTTCAAGGTACCGGATTTGCCCGGTATTGGTATTGAATTAAATGATAAAATAGTGAAACGTTCGCCTATGGTCACTGTCAGATAACTTTTTACGTTTTACTTTACTCGATAAGATAAAAAGTAAAGTGACGTTTTTCTTAGGCAAACCCATATAGGTCTTTTGCATTCGTGTTTAAGACCTTATCAAGCTCCAAGCCAATCTGCTGTGCGCACGCAATCATCAGCTCCCAGTAGGCAAAGTAACTCATTGTTAATGAGGTCAGCGGAAAGTTACTGGCTATCATCATTCGATCTTCTCCAAACAAATCCACAGTTGCACTTAGCACACTACAAACATGTTCTACCGTATACTGCCTGCTCGTCATTTCAAAGCCTGAGCATTTCACGTAGCATTTAGGCAAATGTGCAAACAAACGCATATTTTCTTTCCATAACCCAAAACTGCCAGAATCATTTTGTGGGGGTAATCCCGCATGATTAATCACTATTTTCAGCTCAGGCAGTGAATATAAAAGACTGATTACTGCTCGTGTAAGAGCGGTGTTGGTAAAGTCTGCCTGAAACTCGAGTAGCAAGCCTGCTTGGCTAAGAAGAGACAAGTTTTGCATGATTTGCGCTTTTTGTTCAAACATGGGAGTGTGGGCATCGAATATATATCGAAAGCCACAAAGCGTTGGATAGCTTTTCATGCCGTCAAGCTGCAGTTGAAAAGTGCTTGAATCAGCGCATATATCGATAAACCCAATCGTACTGAACTGCGTTTGTGGCGCTTGTGGATAAACCTGCGACTCTAACCAGTCAAGCTCATTTTTTGGATTGAGGTTGTCAAAACCCGCTTCGACATGAACGGCGCCCAAAAGCAAACAATGATCTGATACCTGCAAGCTGTCTGGCATTGTATTTTTGTTAATGAGTGCTTTGTCAGGCCAATGCGGCTGGTTTTGCGGCAAAAGCCAAGCATATTCACCTTGTGCTAAATCAAAAAAATGAACGTGTGGATCAATTATCTTGTGCATGGCATAAGCCTATAGTTGTGCGTTAAATTAGCCTGTAGTATAGCCGCCGTCTATCGCCTGCAAACTACCGGTGATAAACGCGGCGTCATCCGATGCTAAAAATAGCGCCATTGCCGCAACATCTTCTGGCTGCCCTATTCTACCTAAGGGCTGCAATGCGGCTTCTTGAGCGTGAACCGCGGCTAAGTCAGCACCCGACTTTTTGCAGTACGCTGCAATGGCATTGTGGTAAAGCGGCGTTTCTATTGTGCCCGGGCACAGGGTATTAGCCCTAATATTGTAAGATGCATAGTCTAACGCGGTGGTTTTCGCCATAGACGCCAAAGCATGCTTGCTAAGATTGTAAATAAAAGAATTAGACTTGCCAATCGTCGATTGGTCAGACCCAATATATAAAATAACACCATTTTGCCGCTGCTTCATATGCGGTAAAACCGCTTGTGTCAGCAAATATGCACCCTTTACATTGAGGTTTATTACCTTAGTAAAGTCAGATTCAGAAGTCTTTTCTATGTTGCCAGAAAAATGCATACCCGCGTTTGATATTACCACGTCTATTGAATAATCAGCGGCGATAGATTCAACACAGGCTCTGACTTGTTCATGTTTAGTGACGTCGCACCGGTGGTAATGCCCAACGTCGCCGTAGGTAATATCTAAGTTGTGTACAGCATAATTAGCCGACTGAAAGCGTTTAGCAATAGCTAAACCAATGCCAGATGACGCACCTGTAATGATAAGTGTTTTTTTCATAGATTTCTTTTAAAGGGTTGACTAAGGTGTGTAAACTGAAACATTATAGTTTTTGTGAAAACACGTCCAGTAAACAACAGCCGTAAACTGAGTTTGATCCATTCAAATATCGCCAGCCAATCGTTTGTAGTCGTTTAATTAGCGCTAAGCATATCAAATGACATAGCTAATTCAAAGTAGACCCATGCTTATCTTAGTTGGCTATCTTTACTGCCTCTGCGATTAACACCCGACTGACTAACTTGCTTCTTTTCCATTTCCCACTGACAGCTGATGCACAACTGCACGCCCGGTATCGCTACTCTCCTTAGCTCAGGAATAGATTTACCGCACTCCTCACAGTATTTTGCGCTCTCGCCTCGCGGCATTTTGCTTTTAGCAAAGGCCACTGCATCGATAACGCTTGCGTCAATCTGATCTTGTACTGCACCATCTTTCGCCCAACCACCAGCCATATTAATCTCCTATTAATTACCTGTCTCTCTTATCCTGCAATATTATTTTGTTGTTAAGCGTGCCTTGCAATAGCGCTATGTAATAAACCTAGCCAGAATCATATATTGAGCATAGTGCCAGGCGTTGTCCGTAAATCGTAAAAGGATAAACATTTTTATCGAACTGCGAGTGCAACATTTTATGAATGAGCAAAATAAGTGCCAGAGTGATTTAAATAAATACTTAGCATTACACATTGGTTCAAATTTACTTTAAATAACGCTGGAACTAGTAACGCACACCACTAAGATTGAGCACTTATAGAACTTGTCTGTGCCCAGATTGAGGTCGACTTTGAATAATGTAGAAAAGAAAGCGCAGTATTTTCAGCCTCATTAAATAAATTGTTCATAGTATTCTTTAATAATCCTGAAAAAACTACTCTAGCTCTGTAATTCTGACCCCCTATTTTAAAGTTTTAAGCTAAAAAATTTAGTTTAAGCAATAAAAACATAAACTTAAGAATTGGTTTGATTTGTGCAAGCGCTTTAATACATATATCGAAACAAGCTGTTTCAAAATACAATAGGGCGAATAAGCATATGAAAGTAGACACTATCATTATAGGAGCAGGAACGGCTGGCCGCTCAGCATTAAGGGAAGTCCGTCAATATACCGAAGACTTTTTACTCATTAATGATGGTCACTGGGGCACCACATGTGCTGCTGTAGGCTGTATGCCCTCAAAAGCCTTAATTGAAGCTGCAAACGCATTCCACACTCGACATACATTTGACGAATTTGGTATTGAGGGAGCGGAGTCGGTCTATGCAAACATCCCTGCCGTATTCGCAAGAGTCAGGAAAATGCGCGATAATTTTGTAGAAGACCTAGAAGCTACACCCTACAAAATGGGTAAGCGCGCAATATCAGGCCGCGCGAAACTGCTGGGACCTAAGCATTTAGAAGTTAACGGTAAAAAGTTTGAAGCTCGCACAATTATTCTCGCGCCAGGTAGCAGCCCCATAATCCCTGAGCAGTGGCGTAAGTTTGAAGATCGCATATTGACCTCTGACACCATCTTTGAGCAAACCGACTTGCCAAAGCGTATTGCCGTCGTCGGACTGGGCGCTGTAGGCATCGAGATTATGCAAGCACTTGCGCGACTTGGTATCGATGTGGCGGGATTTGGCTCTGGTGAAAGTCTAGCAGGCATTGACGACAGCCAAGTTTTAGCAAAATTTCGGCCTTTAATTGAAAAAGAAGTGCCACTGCACCTTGGTGCTAAAGCTGAGTTGGAAGAAGCAAATGGTGCAATACGGGTGACTGGTGCAGGGGGGAGTTTCGAGGCCGATGCCGTTTTAGTTGCCATTGGTCGACAGCCTAATATAAGTAATTTAGGTTTAGAAAATTTGGGTGTGAAACTTAACGATAAGGGCATGCCCGAGATTAACCCGCATACATTACGTATAGACCAGCTGTCTGTTTTTTTAGTAGGTGATGCAAACGGCCATCGCCCGCTATTACACGAAGCCTCTGACGAGGGTTCTATCGCAGGACGCATTGCTGCGCCTGATCACTCAGATTCAGGGTTATGCCGACGCACCGGCCTATCAATTGTATTCTGCTCTCCTCAACTTGCATTAGTTGGGCCACCATTATCACAGCTTGACGAAACATCTATTTCATCTGGCAGCGCTGATTTTTCTCAGCAAGCTAGGGCAAGTATGGCGCAAACTGCTGCTGGTATATTGCGCATTCACGCCGACAGTAAAACGGGCCGCCTTGTCGCCGCCGAAATGTGTATTCCAAGCGGTGAACATATAGCGCATCAATTGGCTCTTGCTATTGAGGGAGAAATGACTGTCGCTGACATGCTAGCCGCGCCATTCTATCACCCGGTGCTTGAAGAAGGCGTTCGTAGCGCACTGCGCGACCTTGCTAAAAATATTGATAGCGCAGGCGGAACCGATATGTCAAATTGCAAACCGATTGGTCACGATGCCTTAGATTAATGGATGTCTTTGATAAACCGATGGGTATTGAACTTCCAACGCGCCACCTCAAATGGTGAGCTTACAGTAAGATAAAAAATTCCCAATTCACCTTGATGCGCTGCTGTAATTCTATAGTCATGCGTTTATTTGCGCTGGGTTTCGTGCGACGCGTTTCGATTAGACCAATAACGCACTAATGACTTTTGCGCCACCACGCCAAGCGCATCTTGATTGAGTGCCTCACTGGAACCCATAAAAATAAGCGCTAGCTCACTGTCAGTCATTGCTGTTGCAATCAAATTTACGGCATCATCAAGACTTTCACCGCCTTCAAGATATCTGACGTGGTGATCTGCATTCACGAGATGTCCATCTAACTCATTAAACCATTTCGTAAATACTAACTTAGCCAACTCCCTATACCTTGGTTGATGACCGCCAAACACCACCATAAAAATATCAGCGCTGGACTTATCATACTTTTCGTACGCTGCGTCTAGCGCTTCAACAATATTGGCAATTTCGTCATCTGCTGCTTTCATCATAATGATAGAGAACACCGACTCCAGCTGCTTGCTATAGATTGCAAGCGCCTGATATCTTACCGTGCCGTGCTGCTGTGTATCTACTATTAGTTCATCTGTTGCATCTGCTATTAACGCAAATGTGTCGTCAGCTAGTTCTTGCCTAAGTGTGTTAGTCCACTTTTTTATATCAGAGATTGCGTCAGACAGCTTGTTTTGAGTAAGGTTGTAAAAGGCAGCTAATGTTGTGTGTACCGCCGCCTTTAAGGAATGATAGCGCTCTTTATTAATTAAGTGTTCATCCACTTTTTCGCCATTCATAATAAACAGGCGGCTGTCCATTCTCACTATAAGCATTACGCTGCCATCTTTTATTCGTTGAATCGACGCTTGTTTGGCTAACTTATATCCCTTATGAAATTGCTGATTTAAGACCGATAGATCATTTTCGCTAGGCTACTGCTTGGAATCTTTTATTTTAATTGACATAAGACAGCTCTTGTAAGTGAATGCTCAAATAATTTGCAAGTGTCATAAAGTATCTTCACTGATGCAAAAAATGAGCCAAAATAAGCTTCGATTTGCCTTGTATATCTAGGCGCACGGGTAACGAGACTTACTTGATCAGTTAGCAGCTATCTGCAAAAAAGTGCCACTGAGTGCGGAGATAAACATGGAAGCGTGTTCTGGTCAAGTCCAACCGGCCATTTTTCTAAAGGAATTTTCAAATTCAACCGGTGATTGATCGCCGTTCGACGAATGCAACCACAACACCTTAAGCAAAATGAAATTAACGGTTAGAAAGATTTACAAGCTTTATTTAATAACAGGCATAGCATCTACAATCAATAATATTGGGATGCTTACTGCATGCTACATACTAAATTTTCTTCAAATTAGCTATTAATTGTTTGCATACCGTTTGCAGAGCAAAAAATTTAGTGTTTAACAATTTTAAGATATCTCTACAAGCCTAATAAATATTGGTGCGTCTACCCAGACTCGAACTGGGGACCTCTACCATGTCAAGGTAGCGCTCTAACCAACTGAGCTATAGGCGCACATTTATGCTTATATGCGGTGTAAAAGAGGATTTTACACCTTCGCTGACTGAACCAAGCCAACGGCGCGTATAATAGCTACCAAGGCCGTGATAGGCAAGTGCTTTTTTACATTAGCGTTGTAAGTTTATAGGTTTAATGAACTGGCCAGGCTCACTGTGTTCAACAACGTTTAAAAAGTGTTCAGCAAGTCTGTCTGACTCCTTTATAACGCGTGTCCAATAGGCAATGCGTTCTTGCGCAGGTATCTCAGTGAAATCCTTTCTGTCAGGTATTTTTGCATAGGGTAATTTGGCGACAAATTCATCGCTTGGGGCTATTAGCAAAACATTATCATAGCTCTTAGGATGACATGCGCGAGACTTTAAGGATTTATCAAACCAGCCCGGTGTCGGTGTCGCGTAAAAGTGTGGATAGAGTACTAAGTTGGGCGTGTCTATTTTCATGTCAAAATGGTAATCAATAATACCGCCGTCTCTAAATGTGCCATTTGGCACGCCCGCTATATTTTTAACGCCTTCAATAACCGCCGGGATTGAGCCTGAAGCCATTAGACAGTCCAAAAAGTTTTCTGGCGTTAACAATCCCTGTTCAGTCTTTATCGGATTTTTTTCACTGAAGGCAAAGCCTTTCTTATTAGATGAAAATATCACGCGCGTAAAGCTGCTCGCGAGCTTTCTTCGCGATAGTGCATTTCGTCCTGCCGCAAGCACAAGCCCAGCGAGTTGCTTAAGCTTTTTTTCAGACGCGGTTAAACCATGACACCTCGCCACCACTATATGTAGCGATTTAGTATTTGAGGCTAGTACTTCTTTCACGCCGTTTTTACCTACCATAAAATCGAGTAGCTCAATTCCTTTTTGGGTAATCTCTTTAACGCTCGGTTCTTCAGAATATACCAAGGTAGAGTAGCGATCGGCTAGGCGAGTAATAGCCGCACAAGGGTCGTCTTGGGCGAAACATGTTGCCCTAAAGGCTCCTGCTGAACTTCCAATAATATCCACATGCTGAGGTGATTTATGCATAAATTCATTGAAAACGACTTTATCTAAACCCGCCAGCACAAACCATTTAGGGCCGCCGCTTGCGCCTAAAAACGCGCTAAACATGCTGGGCGTTAACCCTTCTGCTTTGATTCTGGCCATGGCGGTTTTGCCAGCATAAAAAGATAGGGCCTGCATATTAATGTTCTTCCAATAGTGTAGTCTTGGCAGTATGTGAATTATTTCATTGAAATTCAAATAAATACACCTAATACTACTTAATAAGCGTTGATCGAAGGTATATTAAGCACTTGATATTTGCTATATTTTTCATTAGCTTAGTGGACAACGCACTGGTAACACACAAGCTTATCCACAGCTTTAGTGGATAAACATGAGCATAATGCAAGAAAGAGGAAAGACATTTGCCTAAGCAAACACTAAAAGTGCTAAAAGAGACATTCGCCATTCATAGTCTAGATGTTGGCAGTGAAATTCCATCAAAGGTCCTACAGTGCCCCCTATTTTTTATTGGCAAAACGCTCGACGAACTGTCTATTGTAGCGCCACAGTCACTTTCTATTGACGCCTTAGAGTCAGATCTGGACTGGCGAGCGCTTGAAATCCTTGGGCCACTTAATCTATCATTAGTGGGAATAATGGCTGAAATTAGCAGTGTGTTAGCAAAAGCTCAGGTGAGTGTATTTATAGTATCTACCTTTGACACTGATATTATATTGCTTAAAGATCATCAGCTAAAGACAGCCAAAGAAGCGTTGATACAAGATGACTACAGGATAACTACTTAAGATCTTAACTAATGAATGACACAAACTTTTTTGACGCACCTTTTTCATGATAATCACACATTCATTTTAAACTGAGAAGTAAAAATATGCTCACAATGTACGGTATACCTAACTGCGATACGATTAAAAAAGCTAAAAAATGGCTCACATCCGCAGATCTTAAATACACCTTTCACGACTATAAAAAGCTCGGCGTACCTCCCGACATCATTGAGGCGAGCATCGCTGCAATCGGCATTGACACTGTACTTAATAAACGCGGCACTACCTACCGTAAGCTATCAGATGAAGAAAAGTCGATAGTGGATGCGCAAAATGAAGATAACAGCGCTGTTGTCGTTTTGCTGTGCGAGCATCCTTCACTTATCAAGCGCCCTATTTTGGTCAAGCAATCCAACGACACTGGCCAGGCGATTATAGTGGGCTTTAACGACAGTGCTTATCAGGAGTTTTTGCATAGTGCTTAATGTTATAGACGTCACCAAATTATTAGTGGCCAGAGCTTCGATAACACCAAACGATGCAGGTTGCCAAGCATATTTGAAAGAACAATTGGCCGCACAGGGCTTTGTAAATGAAACCATGGTGTTTGCCGACACCACAAATCTTTGGGCGCGGCGCGGTGCTGCCCAGCCTGTATTTTGTTTTGCAGGCCATACCGATGTTGTGCCAACGGGCCCTATCGAAAGATGGCAGTTTGACCCGTTTACACCTACCGAACATAATGGTTTTTTATACGGGCGCGGCACTGCCGACATGAAAGCGTCAATAGCCGCTATGCTGGTGGCAACACAAAAATTTGTGCAGGACTACCCTGATCATAAAGGCTCAATTGCTTACCTAATTACTAGCGACGAAGAAGGTCACTTTATAAATGGGACAACCAAGGTGATTGACACCCTAGAAGCGCGCCATGAAAAAATAGACTACTGTATTGTAGGTGAGCCCTCGAGCACTAACGTAACTGGGGATGTTATTAAAAATGGCCGCAGAGGGTCATTAACCGCAAACTTAAGCGTTAAAGGCATACAAGGACATGTCGCCTACCCGCATTTAGTCGACAATCCTATTCACGCACTTGGGCCTGTTATTGCTGAGCTTGTGAAGACTAAGTGGGATGAAGGAAATGATTTTTTCCCTGCCACCAGTATGCAAATATCAAATATAAGTGGCGGTACAGGTGCCACTAACGTAGTGCCGGGCACCGCGAGCATGGTTTTCAATTTTCGCTATTCTACCGAGCTTACGTTCGAATGTATCCAAGAGCGCGTTTATTTTATACTCGAAGGTCTCAAAGTTAATTACGACATAGAGTGGACGTATAATGGCCTGCCCTTTTTAACTGAACCTGGCGTGCTGGTAAACGCGGTTGTTAAGAGTATTCAAGAGGTATGCGGCATTCAAACCGAATTATCCACAGCCGGCGGTACTTCTGACGGTCGCTTTATTGCCCCAACGGGTGCTCAAATAGTTGAGCTAGGACCTGAAAACAACACTATTCACAAAATAGACGAGTGCGTTAATATCGCCAATGTTATTACGCTGGAGAAAGTGTATTACCAAGTATTGGTCAACTTGCTTACATGAACGCATTTAACAGCAGGGCAAATGAAGTAATGGGTCTTAGTCAAGCTCATTTAGTGCCAATAGGCAATAATCACTTTTTGCATAAGAACGTGGCGCTACCCTTTATTGAGATGCAGGACGCTGCGGCCACACAGCATATTGATATGCAAATATGCAGCAGCTTTCGTAATTTTGATAAACAACTATCGATTTGGAATCGCAAATTCTCAGGTGAGCTGCCGCTGTATACTTTGCAAAATACAGAGCTGCTGGCAAGTGAGTTAAGCGAGCAAGAAAAGATTCACGCTATTATGCTATGGTCGGCATTGCCGGGCGCCAGCCGTCATCATTGGGGCACCGATTTTGACGTATACGATCGCGCATCGGTTCATGCTCAAAAGCATAAGTTGGCCTTAATACCCAGCGAGTACGAAAATGGCGGACCATGCGAAAAGCTTTCTAAATGGATTATTCAGTACGCTTCACAATTTGGGTTTTATTTGCCCTATGCCAACTACGTGGGCGGCGTTGCTCGGGAGCCTTGGCATTTATCGTACAAAAGCGAAGCGACAAGCATACAAGAAGGCTTTGTCATTGATGAACTGTATTCACAGCTTGAGCAGGCTGATATACTAGGAAAAGAACTTATTTTGCAGCAGTTGCCCCGCCTCGTGAAGCAATATACGTTTAATTTAGGGCCATGAATTTATGACAGGATACACATATGCAACTTAGTACCACGTGGATTATCATTATTATAGTAGTCGTATTGGCCATTATTATTAGTAATATTATGCTGCTTATACAAAGCAACAAGCCTTTTGTTTTTCCCGATTCGTATGAGAAAACAGAAAAACAAAAGTTAGAAGATGCAAGAAAAGAAGAGGAATCGTCAACTAAGTAGACCTTCCTCAACGATAGAAAAAGCGTTTATTTAAATAGGCTTTACGCTGTTTTTTAGCGCTATTCAATAGGCAAAAATACTGTAAATGCGCTTCAACCCTTAGCCTATTCGCACGGCTGTGCCACTAATACTGACCATAAGCATACTGCCTTTTTGCCCAACCACTTCATAATCTAAATCGACGCCAACAATAGCGTTCGCGCCTAGTTGCTGAGCCTCATAGCTTAGTTCTTCAAATGCAACACGCCTGGCTTTGGTTAACTCTTGCTCGTATGCACCCGAGCGCCCGCCAACAATATCGCGGATAGAGGCAAATAAATCCTTGAATAGATTAGCGCCCATAATAGCTTCACCAATAACAACGCCATAATAGGCCTGTATAGGTTTACCTTCGATTGTATGTGTTGTAGTAATAATCATTACTTATCCTTTGTTTTAAGCTTAATGTTATTTAATTGGCTGTCGCATATACTGAATTAGTGATTGAGCGGCGCAGCAAGGCTATTAGCGCCTTTTTTTTATCACTGGCATAAACAATCGCATCGCCTCGGCCCCAAATAGGCCCTGGCCATGCATCATCGTACTCGAATCGCGCTACATGATGAATATGTAACTGTTTCACCATGTTGCCTAAGGCAGCGATATTCAATTTAGTGGGAAAAAAGCAGTTTTTAAGCACCGCACTTAGAATATTCGAGGCTTTCAGTACTTCTATTTGCTGTTCAAACGATAGGTCATCAAGCTCGCTGCAGTTATTAATTTGTGGGATCAGGATAAGCCAAGGGTAGCGACTGTCATGGCTCAATCTTATTTGACTTAAGCCAATTACAGTCACCAAGCTTGAATCCTGTGCCAAGCGGCTATCAAGTTCAAAGCGCATAGGGAATAACCGTTAGCAGCGCGCGTTGACCAATGGCCACGTTCGCATTAGGAAACACAATGGCTTCACCGTCGTGCTGGGCACGATATTCACAGCCTGTTTCACTGGCAATTAAGGCCCCTTTTGAAAAGGTTTCGAAGTTAGCAATGTTGTCGTCAAAATGAAGTGCAAAGTCACTATGGTGCTTGTTTATAACTTGATTAACATTATAGATGTCCATATTACACTGACCGAAATCAGGCACATTTACGCCAGCCTTAGTTAATAGCTCGGTAAGGGTCGCCATGAGCGCTGTAAATTTTGACATGTCGTTTTGACCAAACGGCATTACTGTGCCTAGTTCAACCGTGAAAGCATGAGCATTATGATTTAACGATGAGTAATAGCTAAATGTGGTGGTGGGCGACTGCGACAGTAATATTGTGTTTACGTCGCACGCAGACAAGAAAGCGAGCTGTTGTTTAGAATAAGGTTTGCCGTGTAAAAACGGATATACCGCAAACTTTTCATTTTTTGAAGGACGAATAGCGGTATGTAAGTCATAGTGAATTCGATCGGCAGTCTCACTGGCTGCGCTAAAAAAATCATCCACAATACGCATTATTTTGGCAGCTCTTAGCCCTTCAATGCTTGATGATGACTGCTCTTTGCTGAAAAGCCTATTCAGGTTTTCTTCGATAAAACGCTGAGCACTGGGCATTGAGTCAAGGTTACCAAAAATAAATAGCACACGATGATCTGTATTTATTTTCTGATTAACTAAATCGTTTACAAGTTGGTTGCAAATTTCTATAGGCGCAGTTTCATTGCCATGAATGCCGCACGACAGCACGATGCTTTTACTAGTAGGTGATTTGTTATTGTGATTAAAAGCAACAATGCCATCGGCTAAAAGGCACATAGATATCCCATTATCAAACGTGAATTCTGCCCCATGATTTTCACTCGTATACTGTAATGAAAACTGCAGAAAATCGGATTGAATTACACTAAGAAGGTTTTCATGACTATAATTTTCATAAGATTTTTTTGCTAATTGCATACCGTTGACTACATCCATTCATTTATTATTCCATTAATATAATAACAGTTTTAGCCGACTTTTTGGTGCTATTGGTGAATAATATATTGAAAATTACCGACCTTAAGCATGGCCAAAACCGTATCCGTTTGTAGCGCTTCAGAAACTAAAAAGCCTTAAAGTCGGCAATAAAACAGGTGCCCTCTACCAACATAGGCATTTTAAAATGATTGTATAAACGAGCATGCTCATTGCGCAAGTTTGTCTAGGTTACAGCGCGGGTGAATATAACACCGAAAATATAAGCCTTAGCTAGGCTACACCTTACATGTGTCAAGTTTCCAAATACGGTCCACATATTCTTGTACCGATCTATCCGAGGTGAACTTACCCATTTTAGCGGTGTTTAGAATGGCCATTTTTGCCCATAGAGCTTTATCTTTATAAGCTTTGTCGAGTGCTTCGTTAGCTTTACTGTATGACTCAAAATCGGCAAGCACTAAGTAAGGATCGCCGCCTTCGAGCATGCTACGTTTTAAGCTCGACAGCGCTCCTGGCTGTTCTGGTGTAAAGTAGCCTGTATCAAGCCAGTCAAGCAGCGCTTTTATTTCGCTATTATTATAGTAATAATCATACGGCTTGTATCCGGCTTTGTTAATGGCCGCTACTTCGTCTACCGTTTTACCAAAAATAAAGATATTCTCTGCGCCAACTTCTTCTGCAATTTCAATATTCGCACCATCTAGCGTGCCAATGGTGACCGCGCCGTTTAGGGCAAGTTTCATGTTGCCAGTACCCGAAGCTTCTTTACCCGCGGTTGAAATTTGCTGAGATACGTCTGCAGCAGGGATCATTTTCTCCGCTAGCGACACACGATAATTTGGCAAAAATATGACTTTGATCTTGTTGTTTATGCGCTTATCGTTATTTATTTTATCCGCAACTTTGTTAATTGCATAAATAATCGTTTTCGCAAGAGTATAGCCAGGCGCTGCTTTTGCACCAAAAATAAACACTCGCGGGTGCATGTCGTAACTAGGATCTTTAAGCAAGCGCTTATACAAAGCCATAATATGTAGAAGGTTAAGGTGCTGACGCTTGTACTCATGTAAGCGCTTTATTTGGACGTCAAATATAGCTTTAGTGTCTACCGCTATGCCGGTAATCGCCTTTATTTCCTTAGCTAGGGCTTCCTTATTTTTTTGCTTTACCTTCATAAACTGATTTTGGAAGGTTTTGTCGTCGGCAAAGGCTGACAACTTGTCTAACTGCGTCAAATTTACCGGCCATTGGTCGCCAATTTTCTTGGTGATTAATGCTGATAATAGAGGATTACACGCTTTTAACCAGCGCCTTGGCGTCACGCCATTAGTTACGTTAGTCAGTTTATTTGGATAAAGTTGATCAAATTCAGGAAAGAGGTTTTCTTTGACTAATTTAGAATGGATCTGAGCAACGCCGTTAACCTTAAACGAACCAATTACCGAGAGATTACCCATTCGGACCATTTTTTCATCAGACTCTTCGATAATTGACAACTTCGCTTTCATCACATTATCGCCGGGCCATTTCTTTTCAAGCTCTTGCATAAAACGATGATTAATCTCATAGATAATTTCTAGGTGACGCGGTAATATTTTTTCAAGCATGCGCACAGGCCAACGCTCTAACGCTTCAGGCAACAAAGTGTGATTTGTATAGGCGAAGGTTTTAGATGAAATAGCCCATGCGGTATCCCAATCAAGCTCTGCTCGATCAACCAATATGCGCATTAACTCAGGAATTGCGATGGCTGGGTGCGTGTCATTTAATTGAATAACAACTTGCTCAGGAAAGCGCGTCCAATCGTCCCCATGGGCGCGCTTATAACGGCGAATAATGTCTTTTAAAGAACACGCGCTGAAAAAATATTGCTGAATAAGACGCAGCTCTTTACCAGCTTCGGTCTCATCATTTGGATACAGAACTTTAGATATTGTTTCGGCCTGAATGTTTTCGCGCTGAGCGTCAACATAACCTCCGGCATTAAATACATCCCAGTTGAAATGACTAGATGACTGACTTTGCCATAAGCGCAACACATTTACCGTATTGCCGCCGTAACCCACTACCGGAATATCCCAAGGAACTCCTTTTACGATAGAGCCTGGGTGCCACTCTTTTTGAATATTCCCATTGCTGCCATATTTGGTTTCAACATAGCCGTATAACGGTACTTCTTGAGTAGATTCTGGCCGACAAATTTCCCACGGATTACCGTAGTCTCGCCAGCTGTCCGGACGCTCTATTTGCGCACCTTTTTTTATTTCCTGCCTAAACAATCCATTTTCATAGTGAATACCATAGCCAATTGCTGGAAGTTCCATTGTGGCTAATGAGTCAATAAAACAGGCGGCTAAGCGACCTAAACCACCGTTACCGAGGGCCATGTCAGGCTCTTCTTCAAGCACATCGCTTATATCAACGCCTAACTCTTTTAGCGCGGCGTCTGCAGTTTCAAATAAGCCGAAGTTATGCATGTTATTTGACAATAAACGCCCCATTAAAAATTCAGCAGAAAAGTAATGCACCGCGCGCGTGTCGTTCATATAGTGCGTTTTTTGAGTGGTACGCAATCTGTTTAGCACAAGCTCTTGAATTGCCGCGCTGGTGGCCTTGAACCACGCGTGATTGTCGGCCTTGTTCTCGTCGGTGCCTAGGGTTGAATGCAAGTGCGATATTACCGATGCTTTGAAGGCTTTTTTATCTAATTTGGTACTATAGGAATTCTCTGATTGACTCGCATGGTTTGCTTTTGTTGTTGCTGGCTTTCTAAGCTTTGCTGCCGCTTTTATTGGTGTTGTGACGTTTGAATCTGTTTGACTACTCATAAATACCCTGAAAAAGAAAAAACATCTCATAATTTTATTATAGATTTCTCTTCAACTCTACAATGTAGCGCTAATAAAACAAGTCAAACGTTAAAACCCTGTTAATTTTTAATACTATTTCGATATATATAAATTTTAATCCGCTTTGTTTTACATATTTACAACATTATGATAGCTATTAATATACATTTAGCCATTAAATCGCCTTTGCAACTAATGCCTCAGCCTCACTAATAATGTTCTGCAAATGAGTTTCACCTTTAAAACTTTCTGCATAAATTTTATACACGTCTTCAGTGCCTGAAGGACGCGCTGCAAACCAGCCGTTTTGCGTACTCACCTTGACACCACCAATAGGCGCATTATTACCAGGTGCATGAGTTTGCACATTGATAATGCTCTCGCCCGCCATCATCGTAGCAGCAATATCACTTACCGTTAATGATGACAACTTTTGTTTTTGCATTAAGCTCGTAGCGACATCTATTCTGGTATAGCTTGGTTCACCGAAGTCTTTGGTAAAGTCAGTGTAATGTTCACCCGGATCTTTGCCTGTCACAGCGGTTATTTCAGCGGCTAAGAGGCTTAATATGAATCCGTCTTTGTCGGTTGCCCAAGTTTCACCGTTGCGACGTAAAAAGATGCCGCCTGCAGATTCTTCACCGGCAAAGGCAATCGATTTATTGACTAAGCCATCAACAAACCATTTAAAGCCTACGGGCATTTCCAGCAAATTACGCCCAAGCCTGCCAACTACCCTGTCAATCATACTACTAGACACTAAGGTTTTACCTATGCCCAAACTTGCAGACCACTGCGGCCGATGTTGACATAAATAGTTAATAGCAACCGCCAAGTAATGATTAGGATTCATTAAGCCACTTGATTTGCACACAATGCCGTGACGGTCAAAGTCGGGATCGTTGCCAAAGGCAATATCAAACTCATCTTTGAGCTTTATTAAGCCCGACATGGCAAATGCAGATGAACAGTCCATGCGTATTTTGCCGTCTTTGTCGCAGGGCATAAATGCAAAACGCTGGTCAATCGATTTGTTGACCACTTTTATATCAATATTATAGCGTTCACTGATCATATCCCAATAGTGAATACCCGAACCGCCAAGGGGATCGGTGCCTAAACTTAGGCCAGCGTTAGCGATAGCCTGCATGTCTATAACATCGGACAACTGCGCAACATAGTCTATTGCGAAGTTAGTCGTGCTCACAAAGTTTGATGCCATCGCTTTGGTGATAATATGCCGTTTCACGGGCAATTTATGATTAAGTATTTCGTTTGCGCGGTTTTGAATTTGAATGGTTACAGCGCTTTCGGCTGGGCCGCCGTGCGTTTGATTATATTTAAAGCCGCCATCTGCAGGCGGATTGTGCGAAGGTGTAATCACCACACCATCAGCAAGATTAGATAAACGCCCTTTGTTGTAAGATACGATCGCATGAGAAATAACTGGTGTGGGGGTGTATTCATTGTTTTCTTGAATAACTAGCGACACTTCGTTTGCGCAAAACACTTCTATTGCAGTGACAAGTGCAGGCTCTGACAGTGCATGCGTGTCTTTGCCAATAAAAAGCGGGCCCGTAATATTGTTAGCCAATCTATACTCGGCTAAGGCTTGGCAAATAGCCGCTATGTGGGAGTCGTTGAAGCTGCTTTTAAATGCACTTCCTCTGTGACCTGATGTCCCGAAGCTTACCGCTTGGCTTGGATCGCTCATATCTGGCTGTAAGCTATAATAATCACTGGTTAATTTAGCCACATTAATTAGCTCGCTTTGTTGAGCTTGTTTTCCTGCATTAGGATGTGTTGACATGATTAATTTCCTTATAAAACTTATACACAAATATAGTCCTGCAGCGCAAATATCTGAACAGGGACTTAAAGCGCGGTATGAAAAGGTAGCCGCAATCAAAAAACTCACTATGCGCAGGACATGGATTACCTTGGCGATAGCAGTGATTAGTTTACGCAAAAAAAAACCAATCTGTACGATTGGTTTTTTTTTTGCGCTTAGCAAGTCAAAAAACTCGCTGAGCTAGAGGCAAAAATCGCTATTTTTTAGCTTCTTTGCGTGCTTTCACTTCTTCAATTACTTTTTCAGATACATTCTTAGGACAAGGGCTGTAATGTGAAAACTCCATTGAGAACTGACCACGACCAGACGTCATAGTACGTAAAGTGCCAATGTAGCCAAACATTTCTGATAGTGGAACGTCGGCTTTTACTCGCACACCAGTCACACCCGCTTCTTGGTCTTTAATCATGCCACGGCGACGGTTTAAGTCACCTATTACATCACCAACATGGTCGTCGGGCGTAAACACATCAACTTTCATGATGGGTTCGATTAACTGTGGACCTGCCTTTGGAACAGACTGACGAAATGCACCTTTAGCAGCAATTTCAAATGCTATAGCCGAAGAATCAACCGCGTGGAAGCCACCGTCGTATAATTCAACTTCAACGTCCAATACTGGGAAACCTGCAAGAACACCTTGGCCCATCATACTCTTAAAACCTTTCTCAATCGCTGGAAAGAATTCCTTAGGTACGTTACCGCCTACAACAACTGATTTAAACACAAAGCCAGTATTCGCTTCACCGGGGCGAATTCTATAGTCAATTTTACCAAATTGGCCAGAACCACCAGACTGCTTCTTATGCGTATAAGAGTCTTCGATGTCTTGTGTGATTGTTTCGCGATACGCAACCTGAGGTTGTCCAACCGCTAAATCAACACCGTAGGTACGTCTTAGAATATCTACTTTAATATCTAAATGGAGTTCACCCATTCCTTTTAGAATAGTTTCACCTGAATCTTCATCTGTTTCCACTTGAAAAGATGGATCTTCAGCCACCATTTTACCAATTGCAATACCCATTTTCTCAGTTGAGCCTTTATCTTTGGGCGCAACTGATATTGATATAACCGGCTCTGGGAAAATCATTGGCTCAAGCGTACATTCATGTTTCGGGTCACAAAGGGTGTGACCTGTTTTCACGTTTTTCATGCCAACAATTGCAACAATATCACCGGCTTGGCAATAACTTATTTCAGTTCGGTCATTTGCATGCATTTCAACCATTCGACCAATGCGTTCAGTTTTACCCGTGGCAGAATTGAGAATACTGTCACCTTTATTCAATTTGCCAGAGTAAACACGAATAAATGTTAATGCGCCGAAACGGTCATCCATTATCTTAAACGCAAGTGCGCGAAATGGCTCATCAATAGTAACGGTAGCTACTTCGCCAGTAGGTTCGCCTGTTTCAGGATCGGTAAGGTCTTGCGGGTCAACTTCTGTTGGGCTTGGTAAATAATCGACAACTGCATCGAGAATGTTTTGAACGCCTTTGTTTTTAAACGCTGAACCGCAGTATGTTGGAAAGAAATCTAATTTACGTGTACCGTTGCGTATACAACGCTTCAGGTCAGCTACAGAGGGCTCTTCGCCATCCATGTACGCCATCATTAAGTCGTCGTCTTGATCAACAACCATTTCTACAAGCATTGCACGATATTCAGCCGCTATTTCAATCATATCAGCAGGAATATCCGTTATTACAAAGTTTTCAGGCAGACCAGTATCATCCCAAACATAGGCTTTTTGCTCTAGTACATCAACAATACCTACAAAACCATCTTCAACACCAATGGGTAATGCCATCACTAATGGATTTGCGCCTAGAACTTTTTTAACCTGTTTTACAACACGGTAAAAGTCTGCGCCCATGCGATCCATTTTGTTCACAAAGATAATTCGTGCTACTTCAGAATCGTTAGCATAACGCCAGTTAGTTTCTGATTGGGGCTCTACGCCGCCAGAACCACAAAAAACGCCTACGCCGCCATCTAATACTTTTAATGAGCGATAAACTTCAACCGTGAAGTCAACGTGCCCTGGAGTATCGATAACATTTAAACGATGGTCTTTCCAAAAACAAGTCGTTGCAGCAGATTGGATAGTGATACCGCGTTCAGCTTCTTGTTCCATAAAATCGGTCGTTGATTCGCCATCGTGTACTTCACCAGTCT
>Ga0306871_1000099_pt1 | contig 37231 bp, 35 predicted proteins | sample AntRauMeHopE1497_FD_190447 | JGI IMG/M metagenome (GOLD analysis project Ga0306871, IMG submission 190447) | Saline lake microbial communities from Rauer Islands, Antarctica - Metagenome Hop E1 #497 (v2) (version 2) | ecosystem: Environmental > Aquatic > Non-marine Saline and Alkaline > Saline ... | reverse complement strand
GATGACGCCGGCGATGTCGATGCCGGCGACGAACGTCCAGCAGCGCACAGCGCCTAGACAGCCGCACTGCATCTTGCCAGCGTCGAGCTAGCGTCGGACGCGCATCCGGCGAGATTGGGCGAGCTCGGGCTAGCCTCCCGCGAACGTGCCTACCAGTCGCACGGCTCCGCCGTTGACGCCCTTGGTTTCCCGCTCGAACCCGGTGAGTTCGCGCGAAGCTGTCGACACATGACCGACGACCCACGAGGGCACGCCCCGGCTCTCGAGTGCGCGGATGACCGCGCTCACCTGATCGTGGGCAACCACGGCGAGCATCCCCAGCCCTAAGTTCCACGTGCCCTCAGTCGACTCAAGGCGATCGCCCGCGAGATCGGCGAGCACCCGGAACACGGTCGGCGGGCTCCAACTTCCGCGATCAACCTCGACCCAGCTGCCGACGGGCAACACGCGGGCCAAGTTCGCAGCAATACCCCCGCCCGTCACATGGCTGAGGGCGTGAATCGCACCCGGAAGGTCAGAGAGGGTTTCGAGCAGAGGGGTCGTGTACAGCGCGGTGGGCTCAAGTAACACCTGGCCGACGACGCCGCCCAATTCGGGCAGCTCGTCGTGATACCCGATCGAACGCTCCGCCAAAATATGCCGCACCAGCGAAAACCCGTTGCTGTGCAAGCCACTCGACGCCATCGCGATAACGACGTCGCCATGCTGCACGCGCTCAGGGCCCAAAACCTCATCCGCCTCGACGACCCCGACCGCGGCGCCCGCCACGTCGTAATCATCCGGCCCCAACAAGCCCGGATGCTCAGCCGTCTCGCCGCCCACAAGCGCCGTACCCGTCGCAGCGCACGCCTCGGCGATGCCCCGCACAATGTCAGCAATACGCTGCGGGTGTACCTTGCCGCAGGCAATGTAGTCAGTCATGAACAGCGGCTTAGCGCCGACCACAACGATGTCGTCGACCACCATTGCCACCAGATCTTGCCCAATGGTGTGGTGAATGTCGAGGGCCTGAGCAATCGCGACCTTCGTGCCCACTCCGTCAGTGCTCGTTGCCAGCAGGGGACGGCGAAAACCCAGTAGAGCGCTGGCGTCAAAAAGGCCGGCGAACCCGCCGACACCGCCCAACACCTCGCGGCCGTGCGTCGCTGCAACCGACGCCTTCATGAGCTCGACCGCGTGATCACCAGCGGCAGTGTCAACCCCGGCGGCGGCGTAAGAGTTGGTCATTCGTTCATCCGATCTACGGTCTGACAGACTGGCCCTCGTCCCCCTCAACCTTACGGTCTGGAGCACGCCCCGCATGTGCGGCATCGTCGGTATTGTCTCGTCGAGCCCGGTCAACCAGCAGGTCTACGACGCCCTCGCGTTGCTGCAGCACCGTGGTCAAGATTCCACCGGTATCGCCACGGCCGAAGGCCGCGTGCTACACATGGTGAAAGCCAAAGGCCAAGTGCGTGAGGCCTACCGCACTCGCGATATGCGCTCACTGCTGGGCACCGTGGGCCTGGGGCACGTGCGGTACGCCACCCGCGGCTCAGCATCCAGTGAAGAAGAAGCACAGCCGTTCTACGTCAACGCGCCCTACGGCATCATTTTGGTGCACAACGGCAACCTCACCAACACGCGTGAACTCACCGCCGAACTGTTTAATGTTGACCGCCGCCACCTCAACACCGACAGTGACACCGAACTTCTGGTCAACGTACTTGCCCACGAATTGCAGAGCGAAGTAACGGGAGCCGAACTCGACCCCGACCAAATTTTCGCCGCCGTCAGCCGTGTGTACGAAAGGGTCGAAGGTTCCTACGCCGCCATCGCACTCATCGCCGGCCACGGCCTGCTCGCGTTTCGTGACCCCTACGGCATTCGCCCGCTCGTGTTGGGTCGGCGTACTACGGGGCTCACCGGCGACGAATGGGTGGTTGCCAGCGAATCGCTCGTCCTTGAATCGGCTGGCTACGAACTGGTGCGCGACGTAGCACCCGGTGAGGCAATCTTCATCTCCAGCTCGGGCGAGATGGAAGCGCGTCAGTGTGCGGCGAACCCGCGCCTCGTGCCGTGCTCGTTTGAATACGTGTATCTGGCACGCCCCGACTCGATCATGAACGGCATCTCGGTGTACGAAGCGCGCCTACGCCTCGGCGACCGGCTCGCCGACACCATCGCGCGGCACCGACCCTTCGGCGACATTGACGTCGTCATGCCGATACCCGAATCGTCACGACCAGCCGCAATGCAGGTGGCGCAAAAGCTAGGCATCGAATACCGCGAAGGCTTCTACAAAAACCGCTTCGTGGGCCGCACCTTCATCATGCCCGGGCAAGCGGAACGCAAAAAAAGCGTCAAGCAGAAGCTCAACGCGATGTCGAGCGAATTTGCCGGCAAGAACATCCTCATCGTTGACGATTCAATCGTGCGCGGCACCACCTCGAAAGAAATCATCGAAATGGCACGCTCCGCCGGAGCAAACACCGTGACTTTCACCTCAGCTGCACCCCCGGTGCGCTACCCCCACGTGTACGGGATCAACATGCCCACCCGCACCGAACTCGTCGCGCACGGACGCAAAATTCCTGACATCAACACCGAACTGGGCAGTGACCACCTCATCTACCAGGAGGTAGGCGACATGCAGGCAGCCATCATCGAAGGCAGCGCAGTGCGGTCACTCGACATGAGCTGCTTCACCGGCGACTACGTCACGGGCACGGTCAGCCCGGAATACCTGCAGTGGGTTGAGCACAATCAGCTCAGCTAGATGAGCGGACTGCCGTCGCCGCTTGTCACTTGCCGTCTGGCGTTTGTCTTTTGGCGTTTGTCTTTTACCGTTTGGCGCGGCTCAGTCTTCGAGTTGACCCTCGGCAGGCAACTGCTCGGTGACTTCGCGTTCGGCGTCGATTGTGCGCGCTCGCCGACGAGATCGGCGGTCAAGCGCAATGCCAACGATGGCGCCGAGCAAGACTCCCGCCGTGATGCCGAACAGCGAAAAGTAGCCGAGCAGGGCAACGAACCCCACGAGCGGGTCGGCCGGAAACAGGCTCGTCACCACTAGCGTCGCCAAAAATCCGAACAGACCGCCCACCACCAGAAAGGCAGAAATTTTGGGGGCACGGCGCACCTGCACCTGGGCGCGGCGCGGGGAGGGGTTTGGTGGCGTGCTCACGCGCCCATTCTGGTGCACAGCGCTGGATGCACGCTACGCACACGACCGAACAACCCCGCCCGTGCCGCCGCTCTAGCCGGAGATCGGTGCTCTAGCGCGGGATCGGCGCTCTAGCCGAGGATCAGTGCTCTAGCCGAGGATCGGCGCTTGCCACTGCAACGGAAACAGGCGTGCAAGGTCTGACCGAGCGCCGGAAGCCTGCACGCGTCCCGCCGCTGTCGCATCCGCCCATCTGGTCGCGCCCGTCGCGATCGCGATCAGCGTGCCAGCATCGAGTTCCACCACGTTGGGGGGCGTGCCGCGCGTGTGGCGCGACCCCTCGACGGCCTGCACTGCTCCGAACGGAGGGACACGCACCTCCACACTGCGCCCAGGACTCGCCTCGGCCAGCACCTGCAGCAGGTAACGCGTCGCCAGTGCGAGGGTGGGGCGGTCGACGCCAAGCTCAGAGCCGGCGGTCTGCGCGGCGAGCACACCCCGCACTGCGGCCCGGCCAGCGGTGTCATCAATACGCGCGCGGCCCATGCCCCGAGGCTACGCCCCGCTGTCGCGCCCTGCCGTCGCGTCGCGCTGTCGTCACAAATCGTCGACGTTGCGAGGCGAGTCGACGTTTTGTGACGACAGCGCGCGAAAGCGGTGCGGCGGGCGCGGCGGGCGCGCGGGCGCGCGGGCGGGCGGTGCGGGCGGTGCGGGGCGGAGCGGACGGCAACTCCGGCGTGAGCGAGCGCTCGCTAGGCTGAGACGGTGAGAATTCTTGTGCTCGGTTCGGGTGCGCGCGAGCACGCCATCATCACTGCACTGGTCAACGAAAGCCGTGCTGCGGATGCTGCGCCTCACGACATCACGGCCGCTCCGGGCAACGCTGGCATCGCTCTAGAGGTTCCGACTGTGGCCCTCGATGTGACTCAAGGTGAGGTGGTCGCTGACTACGCGGCTGACCACGGCGTGGAGTTAGTGGTCATTGGACCTGAGGCTCCGCTGATCGCGGGTGTCGCCGACGCTGTGCGCCGCCGCGGCATTGCCGTGTTCGGCCCTGATGCGGCGGCTGCGCAACTGGAAGGCTCGAAGGCGTTCGCGAAGCGCATCATGGCTGCTGCGGGAGTGCCGACGGGCCGCGGGATGCGGGCCGAGTCTCTTGCCGAGGCTGAAGCTGCCTTCGACGCTTTCGGAGCCCCCTACGTGGTGAAGGCTGACGGTCTCGCGGCCGGTAAGGGTGTGCTCGTCACCGACGATCGGGTTGCCGCACTCGCGCACGCCAAACACTACTTGCAGCAGGGCGGCCTGCTGATTGAAGAGTTTCTGGCCGGCCAAGAGGTCAGCCTGTTCGTGTTGAGCGACGGCCACCATGTGATTCCGCTCAGCCCGGCACAAGATTACAAGCGTCTCGGCGTCGGCGACTTGGGGCCAAACACGGGGGGAATGGGCGCGTACTCGCCGCTGCCGTGGCTGCCTGAGGGCTTCGTCGATGAGGTGGTGCGCACGGTTGCCGAGCCGACGGTGCGGCAACTTGAGCGCGAGGGAACTCCGTTCGTGGGCTTGCTGTACTGCGGTCTGATTGTCACCGAGGTGGGCATCCGCGTCATCGAATTCAATGCTCGTTTCGGCGACCCTGAGACGCAGGTGGTGTTGCCTCGGCTGATCACCCCACTCAGTGAGCTGCTGATGGCGGCGAGCACCGGGCGATTGGCGGGAGTTTCCGCGGCACAGTTCAGCGACGACGTCGCGGTAGCCGTGGTGCTTGCCAGCGAGGGTTACCCCGTCACCTCGGCTCCCACTCGACTCATCACGGGGCTCGAGTCTGCGGCCGCGGTGCCCGGCGTTACTCTCACGCACGCCGCCACAGCCCGCACTGATGAAGGGTTCGTTGCCACCGGCGGGCGAGTGTTGAGTGTCGTAGCCACCGCCGCCACTTTTGCCCAGGCGCGAGCTCGCGCCTATGAAGCCCTTGGCAACGTCAACCTAGAGGGCGGCCAGTTTCGCTCTGACATCGCCTCGCGCGTGCTGTGAGAGGGCAAACACGATGACTTTTTCTACGGACGCTGCACCCCTGCTCGGCTGGCAGCACGTCTATTCGGGCAAGGTGCGTGACCTGTTTGAGCATGCGGAGCATCCGACGCTCATGCTGGTCGTTGCCAGCGATCGAGTAAGTGCGTTTGATCACGTGCTTGAGCCGGAGATTCCGGGCAAGGGCGCCCTGCTCACCCAGTTGACGCGGTGGTGGTTTGCACAACTGGCGGTGCCCAACCACGTGGCAGTGCCCCATCAGGTCGGCAACGCAGCGGCAGAGTCGGCGGCGGCGTCGTCAGCGTCAGCGTCAGCGTCAGCGTCAGCGTCAGCGCTGCCCGCCGTGCCGGCAGAGTTCGCGGACCGCGCAATGCTGGTGCGGCGCCTCGAGATGCACCCCATCGAGTGCGTGGTGCGCGGGTATCTGACCGGATCAGGTTGGGCTGAATATCGCGACTCGGGCACCGTGTGCGGTATCGCGTTGCCCGCGGGCCTGCGCGACGGCGACCGCCTACCCGAGCCGCTGTACACCCCGGCGTTTAAGGCCCCGCTGGGCGAGCACGACGAAAACATCAGCTTCGAGCGTTCGGTTGAGCTCGTGGGCACCGAGACAGCAACCGCGCTGCGGGATGCGTCGCTCGCGATCTTCGCCACGGCGAGCGCTATCGCCGCCAAACGCGGGGTGCTGCTGGCCGACACGAAGTTCGAGTTCGGCACTGACCCGGCCACGGGCGTGCTGACTCTCGCCGACGAGGTGCTCACGAGCGACAGCTCGCGCTACTGGGATTCTGCGCTGTACGAGGCCGACGGCCCCGACCGCGTGAGCAGCTTCGATAAGCAGATCGTGCGCGATTGGCTCGCCGCCCACTGGGATCGCACGGGAAGCCCGCCCCCTTTGCCCGCCGAAATTGTTGAGCGCACGACGGCGCGCTATCGCGAACTCATCGACCGCCTCTGTTCATGACCGAGGTCAGCCCACCCCGCGGCCTGCGTTTCAGCCGCGCCATCGCGGTGGCGCAGGCGGCCGTGCTGCTGACGCAGGGGCGCCGACTGCGTCGAGATACTCCCCGGCTTGCGGATGCTCCACTGCCGTGGTCAGGCCGCGTCGAGGCGGGCGGCAGCGGCAGCGGCGGTCGCAGCGGCCTCAGCAGCACCAGCGACGGCTGCGGCGCATCCCGCCGCACCCTGCACCTGCTCGTCATTGGTGACTCGACGGCGGCAGGTGTCGGCGTCGACGATGCCGACCTGGGGTTGGGTGGGCAACTGGCCCGCGCGTTGGCGGCGCGAACGGGGCAACCTGTGGAGTGGCGCGCGGTGGGGCGTAATGGGGCCACTGCCCACGACCTCGTGCGGCACTTTATGCATCCCGCGCTCGAGGGTCCTGCCGATCTGGTGTTTCTCTCAGTCGGAGCCAACGACGCTCTGGGAATGCGCTCGGCTCGAGCGTTTCGGCGCGATGTTGGTCGCCTCGTCGGCGAAACGTTTGCGGCGCATCCCGCGGCGGTACTGCTGATGTCGTCACTACCCGCGTTCTTTCGGTTTCAACTGCTACCCGACCCGCTGCGGCGCAGTCTGTACCGCCACTCTCAGGCGCTGGAACGCGTGGCCCGCACGCTCGTCGACGCGCACCCGCGGGCTCACATGTCGCCGCCTCCCCCGCCGTATACTGAGGGTTTTTTCGCTACCGACGAGTTTCATCCGAGCGCGATTGGCTATAAAGATTGGGCTGGCTTCGCCATCGACGATGCCTGGGGAGTCGGCTTCGACCGCCTGCTCGCTGGCTAGTCGGCCGCAGTAGCGGTGGCCGCTGCGGCGTCGGCCTCAGCAGCGTCAACCTCAGCGGCGTCGGCCTCAGCGCCCGAACTCGCCTTCTCGGCCTGTGCCCCATCCCGCTGGCTGATGACGCGACTGCGCGGCAACATGCTCGGCCTTTGGCTGTGCACCCACTCAACGAGCCGTTCGCGCACCTCGCACCGCAGATCCCAGAGGGTGGCAGCATCTGTGGCGCTCACCATGATGCGTGCGCGCACCAGCCCCCCGGTCGCTTCGGTGATCTGAACGCCAGAGGCAACGCCGTCCCACAGCACGCTCTGCGCGAGAATCGTGTGTAGGTGTGTGCGCAATGCTGCGGGGCTGACAGCCCAGTCGACGTCGAGTTCGACGGTTCCGAGCAACTCAGACGACGTGCGCGTCCAGTTCTGAAAGGGCGTGGTCGTGAAGTAGGTCGAGGGTAAGACCATGCGTCGTTTATCCCAGATGCCAACCACTACGTAGGTCAGCGTGATTTCTTCGACCCGGCCAAACTCACCCTCCACGATGACCACGTCATCGAGCCTCAGCGCGTCACTGAAGGCCAGCTGAATGCCCGCGAAAACGTTAGCGAGGCTTGACTGCGCGGCCAAGCCGGCAATCACGCTCACTAGCCCGGCTGATGCGAGCAGGCTCGCACCCGCTGCCTGGGCGCCCGGAAATGTCAACAGAATGGCCGACACCACAACGATGCTGACTAACACAACTGCCAGCCGACGGATGATGACGATTTGCGTGCGCATGCGTCGAGCAACCCGATTGTCGGGTGCGTCAACGCTGTAATGCCGCAGTACCCGATCGAACAGCAGGGCGATGACGGCCACCACCACCCATCCGCTCACGGTGATGACTGCGATGAGGTAGAGCTGATTGATGGCCGGCCGGGCGCTCTCGACGGGCAGGGTGAGGCTAACCGCAACCCACGTGGCAATGAGGGCCAACAGCAGACGTAGCCGCCGTCGCGTAGAACCGATTCTTGTGTAAATTCCCGGCCACCGGCGGGCACTGAAGCGCACGAGAAGCGACATGATCGAAACAATGACCAGTACCAGCACCAGCGCAATGGCGACAGAAATCGCCAGCCCGCTCCAGCTGGTCCAGTCAAATTCTGCAAGGTTTATCACGATGCGCGGCTCCGTTCTGCGTCGGGTCAATGTGTGCCTGGGGAGGCGGCGCTCGGGTCAGCTGTAGGCGAAAGGCGCTTCCAGGGTATGCGCCGCGCATCGATCGGCAACTAGTGTTCCCCGCCGAACACCGGCCCGACCCCGGCTGCGGCCCTCGGCACGGTCGCGCGCGAGGGTCTCGGTAGACTGATCTCGCCCACCCGCCGGCTCATCTGCAGGGAGTTCTCTCGTGCCCACCATCGTCGTCGAGGTCATGCCTAAGGCCGAACTGCTTGATCCGGCTGGCAAGGCAGTGGCCGCCGCCCTGCATCGCCTGGGCCACTCCGCCATCGGCGATGTGCGCATCGGTAAGCGTTTCGAGTTGCACGTCAGTGGCGAGGTTGACGCAGAGCTGCTAGCAAGCGTGCAACAGCTGGCCGCCGACATGCTGAGCAACGGCGTCATCGAAGACGTGGTCAGCGTGCACGGCAGCGGCACCGGCGTTCGCAGTAACGGTGTGGCCGGAGAGACCAGATAGTGCGCATTGGCGTTGTCACTTTTCCGGGTTCGCTCGATGACCGTGACGCGATGCGTGCGATCCGCCTGGCCGGCGGTGAACCGGTCGCCCTGTGGCACGGCACTCACGATCTCGACGGCGTTGAGGCCATTGTGTTGCCGGGCGGTTTCAGCTACGGCGACTACTTACGCTGCGGCGCAATCGCGGCCCGCTCGCCGATCATGGCTGAGGTGATTGATGCGGCGAATAACGGCGTGCCGGTGTTGGGCATCTGTAACGGATTCCAAATTTTGGTCGAGGCGCAGTTGTTGCCCGGCGGGCTGATTCGCAATGACCACGGCAGCTTTATCCGCCGCAATCAGCGCTTGCGGGTTGAAAGCACTGACAGTGTCTTCACCAGCGGGTTTGAGCAGGGCCAAGAAATCACAATCCCGCTCAAAAACGGTGAGGGCGGCTTCATCGCCGATGACGAGACCCTTGACCGGCTTGAGGGTGAAGGCTTGGTTGCTTTTCGCTACCTCGATGTGAACCCGAACGGGTCTCTGCGCGACATTGCGGGCCTGCGCAACGAGCGCGGAAACGTTGTCGGCCTCATGCCGCACCCCGAACACGCCGTCGAGCCGGGCTTTGGCCCCGACACGAGCGATGCCATGCGCTCGGGCGTCGATGGGCTGACTTTTTTCACGTCGGTACTGCAGCAGAGCGTGCTGAAGTAGAACGTGGTGAAGCTGAGCATGTTCAAGCCGACCATGGTGAAGCAGAAGGTGCTGGGCTAACTGCATGAGCGCCAACTCTCCCGCACTCGCATCGCCCCCCGCATCCGGCTCTGCGCGTCGCCTCACACCGAAAAAGCTGTATCGCATTCTCGCCATCGCTGAGGCAATCACCTGGACTCTGCTGATCAGTGGCCTCATCATTCGCGCGACTACTGACATCGCACTCGGAGTCACTATTGGCGGCAGCGTGCACGGTTTCGTCTTTCTGGCCTACGGCGCAACGGCCATTCTCACCGCCATCAACCAGCGGTGGAGTGTCGGGCTCGGCGCGTTCGCCGTGGTCACCGCAGTGATTCCGTACGCGACGATTCCGTTCGAGCGCTGGGTGCAGCGCACCGGCAAACTTGAGGGTGACTGGCGGCGCGAGGCCACCGATGACCCACGCGATCAGCGCTGGTTTGACCGCTTGGTGCGCTGGATGCTGAACCATCCGTACCTACTCGCCAGCCTCGTTCTGCTCGCGGTCGTGGTGTTGTATGCAGTGCTGCTGATTCTTGGCCCGCCCGTACCGAAAGCATAAACGCGGACGTCAACTGTTCAGTCGCTCAGTCGCTCAGTCGCTCAGCGCGAGGCTCAAAAACATCGCGCCAAGAAATACGAGCACCCCGATGACGGCATACATCCACACAAATTTCGCGTTCACCGGGCTCTCCTTCGGGTTTCACAGACGATGGCCCCAGCCTAAGCCGCCGGTAAGATGTGGGGTGTGACGAGCCCCGCGACGATCCCGGCCCCTGACACTGTGGCGAATGCCGCCGCCACACCTGAGAGGGTGCAACCCTTCGAAGCGCTGGGGCTGAAACCTGACGAGTATGAGGCGATTAAGGCTCTGCTTGGCCGGCGCCCGACGAGCGGTGAGCTCGCGATGTACTCGGTGATGTGGAGCGAACACTGCTCATACAAGTCATCGAAGGTGCACTTGAAGCAGTTTGGCGAGAAAGTCAGCGACGAGATGCGCGAGCATCTCATGGTCGGTATGGGCGAGAACGCCGGAGTGGTCGACATCGGCGAAGGCTGGGCGGTCACCTTCAAGATCGAGAGCCACAATCACCCCAGCTACATTGAACCTTTTCAGGGTGCAGCGACAGGCATCGGCGGCATTGTGCGTGACATTATTTCGATGGGCGCCCGGCCGGTTGCGGTGATGGATGCCCTGCGCTTCGGCGCCATCGATCACCCCGACACGGCTCGCGTTGTGCCCGGCGTCGTCAGCGGCATTAGCCATTACGGCAACTGCTTGGGCCTGCCCAACATTGGCGGCGAGACCTACTTCGACGCGGTGTACCAAGCGAATCCGCTGGTCAACGCACTCGCCGTCGGCGCTCTTCGACACGAAGACCTGCACCTCGCCAACGCCCGAGGCGTGGGCAACAAAGTTGTGCTGTTCGGGGCGCGCACGGGCGGCGACGGCATCGGCGGAGCATCCATTCTCGCCAGCGATTCATTCAGCGAAGGCGGCCCAACGAAACGGCCAGCCGTGCAAGTGGGTGACCCGTTTGCCGAGAAAGTGCTCATCGAGTGCTGCCTTGAACTGTTTCAGGGCAAGCTAGTTGAGGGCATTCAAGACCTGGGCGCTGCCGGTATCTCGTGCGCGACGAGTGAGCTCGCGAGCAACGGTGACGGCGGCATGGTCATCGATCTCGATGCCGTGCTGCTGCGCGATCCGACGCTGACGGCTGAAGAAATTCTGATGAGCGAAAGCCAAGAGCGCATGATGGCGATCGTAGAGCCGGGCAAGCTGGAAGCTTTTCTCGCAGTGACGGCGAAATGGGACGTCGAGACCAGCGTGCTGGGCGAAGTCACCGACACGGGCCGACTGATCATTCACTGGCGCGGCGAAACAATCGTCGACGTCGATCCGACCACGGTCGCCATCGACGGGCCGGTATATCACCGCCCCATGCAGCGGCCCGCGTGGCTCGATGCCCTGCAAGCCGACTCGGCGAGCGCCCTGCCCCGCCCCGCCGACGATGCAGAACTGCGCGCGCAAGCGTTGCGCGTGCTCGGCTCGCCGAACCTCGCCGACACCAGTTGGATCACCAACCAGTACGACTACTTCGTCATGGGCAACACCGCTCTGGCCACCCCCGACGACAGCGGCATGATTCGCATCGACGAGGTCAGCGGGCTCGGAGTGGCGCTATCGACTGACGCCAACGGCCGTTACTGCCAGCTTGACCCCTATGCGGGCGCCCAACTGGCGCTTGCCGAGGCGTACCGCAACGTTGCGGTGACTGGCGCCAGCCCCCGAGCTGTCTCAGACTGCCTCAACTTTGGTAGCCCTGAGAACCCTGAAGTGATGTGGCAGTTCGCGCAAGCCGTCGAGGGTCTTGCCGACGGGTGCCTTGAGCTCGGCATCCCGGTAACCGGCGGCAATGTGTCGTTCTACAACCAGACCGGTGATGTTCCCATTCACCCCACTCCAGTCGTCGCCGTTATGGGCGTCATTGACCACGTTGACCGTCGCCTGCCGTCTGGGTGGCAAGACGAGGGTGAGAACCTCTACCTGCTGGGCGTCACACGTGACGAACTCGACGGCTCAGTGTGGGCTGGGGTCGTGCATGAGCACCTGGGTGGGCGCCCTCCGCGGGTAGATCTGCCTGCGGAAAAAAACCTCGCAGGGCTCATGGCTGCCGCCGCTGAAGAGGCGCTGGTCACATCGGCACACGACCTCTCTGACGGCGGCTTACTGACGACGCTCGCCGAGAGCGTGCTGCGCTTCGGCGTGGGTGCGCGCGTCTGGATCACCGAACTCATGGAACGTGACGGGGTGGATGCCCTGGCCGCGCTGCTCTCCGAATCCACCGCCCGCGTGCTCGTGTCTGTGGCCCGCGAAGACGACGTCAAGTTTCGGGGTCTGTGCGAAGGGCGCGACGTGCAGGTGTTGCGCATCGGGGTCAGCGACGGCGAGGTAGACGGTCTCGACATTCAAGACCGTTTCACGCTCACTCACGCCGAACTGACCCACGCGCATCGGGGCACACTGCCAGCCCGCTTCGGCCCGCTCGTCGGCGGAGCCTCCGCCTGAGCCCCGGCTCGCCCTCCGCGCCCCCGACCCCGACCAGCTCTCGCCCGTGCCCCCCTGTGACCGTGACTTTGACCAAATGAAGGAACCCATGGATCCAGAGCCGGTCGGTCGCGCCAATACATGGGGAGCGGGCCCGAATGTTCCTTCATTTGGTCAAGGGCAGGGGCTGGGGCTTGAGGCTGTTGCGCAGCGCACTAAGTTGGGCCAGACCAACGTCATGCCGACCAACACTGGTCGCTCGCTGTGGCGCATTTTGCACGCCAACCTGTTCACGCTGTTCAACTTCATCGTGGGTGGCAGTTTCGCGCTGCTGCTCGTCTTGGGCTTCTGGCAAGACGCGCTGTTCGGCTTCTTCGTCATCGCCAATGTCGTCATCGGAGTCGCGCAAGAGTTTCGGGCGAAGCTGACACTCAGCCGTCTCGCGGTGTTGAACGCACCCCGGGCGCGGGTCTTGCGTGAGGTTGAGCCAGGCGTCGGTGAGGTTCTCGAGATTCGTGTCGGCGAGGTCGTCATCGACGACATCCTGGTCCTTTCAGCCGGCGACCAGGTCACTGCCGACGCCAGGGTGCTCGAAGCGCACGGCCTCGACATTGACGAATCTTTGCTGACCGGCGAGGCCGACCCCGTCGCCGCGTCACTCGGGCGCGAGCTCATGTCGGGTTCAACGGTGGTGGCGGGCCACGGCCTCGCGCAGGTGATTCGTGTCGGCGCAGATTCGTATGCCGCCCGCATCACGGCCGAAGCGAAACAGTTCTCACTGGTGCGAAGCGAGCTGCGCAACGGTATTGCGCGCATTATTCGCTGGATCACCATTCTGCTGCTACCGGTCGGCGCGATCGTCATCAACGGGCAAATGCAGGCGTTCGGCGGTTGGGCTGAAGCGATCGAGTCGGGTGCCTGGCGCGACGCCACCGTCGCTTCGGCGGCCAGCCTCATCGCCATGATTCCGCAGGGTCTGGTGTTCATGACGAGCGTTGCGCTGGCGGTCGGCGCGGTTCGGCTTGCCCGCCGCGAAGTACTCGTGCAAGAGCTCGCCGCCGTTGAGGGGCTTGCCCGCGTTGACATGCTCTGCCTCGACAAAACTGGCACGCTCACCGAGGGCCGCATGGTGTTCGGCGGCATCGAACCGCTCGGCACCGCTGAGCTGTCTGAGGCGGCTGAACTAACCGGCACCGCTGAACTGTCCGGGGCGGCTGAGGCCGCTCTGGCCTGGATGGGCGCTGATCGCGACGCCAACGCGACCGCCCGCGCCCTCGCCGAGCGCTTCCCTGCGCCCCCCGCCGAGCGCCCCGCGCGTGCAATCGACTTTTCGAGTCGCCGCAAGTGGAGCGCCGTGTCGTTCGCCGATGGTTCTGCCCGCGGCACCTGGGTGCTCGGAGCCCCCGACATTGTGCTCGCCAACGTGCCTGATTCTGCCCACGCACTGGATCGGTTTGCCGCGCGTGCCACTGCTGGTGAGCGCACTGTTGTGTTGGCGTACAGCCCCACGGTTCTCGACCCTGAGGTCGACCCGCCTGAGGGTGAGCGCGCACCCGAGCCGATCCTGCCCACCGACCTTCGCGGCGTCACGCTGGTGTCGTTTCGCGAGAAGGTGCGCGATGACGCTCGTGAGACGCTCGGCTATTTTCGTGAGCAAGAAGTTGAGTTGTGCGTCATTTCCGGTGATGATCCGCGAACGGTGGCGGCGGTCGCTCGCGAGGCGGGCATCCACCATGACGGGCCTGGCTTCGATGCCCGTGCTCTGCCCGACGATGAAGCCGAGCTTGACGAGGTCATGCGCGAGCACCGCGTGTTCGGGCGGGTGACTCCGGAGCAAAAAAAGGCCATGGTGCTGTCGCTGCAACGACTCGGGCATACGGTCGCGATGACGGGTGACGGCGTCAACGACGCTCTCGCGCTGAAGCACGCCGACATGGGTATCGCGATGGGCTCTGGCGCTGCGGCCACCAGGGCCGTCGCACGCCTGGTACTTCTCGACGGCCAATTCAGCCGTCTACCGCGCATTGTGGCTGAGGGCCGGCAGGTCATCGCTAACGTCGAACGGCTCGCCAAGCTCTTTTTGTCGAAGACGGTGTACGCCATCATGTTCGCTGTCGTGTTCGGCGTGCTGCTGTGGCCCTTCCCTTTTCTGCCCAGACAGCTTTCCATTGTCGATGGCCTGACGATCGGATTACCCGCACTCGTGTTGGCCCTGCTCCCGAACGTTCAGCGCTACCGTCCGGGGTTCTTGACACGGGCGGCGCGTTTTTGTATTCCCTCTGGCCTGGTCGTGGGTATCACGCTTATCGCTGTGGTCGCCTACGCCTACCTGGGTGGTCATTCGCCCGCGGTCGTGCAAACCATCGCCGTGATCACGCTCACTCTGACGGCACTCTGGGTACTCGTCATTTTGTCGCGACCCTTCACCTGGATCACCACGCTCGTGGTCATCGCCGCGTATGCGGGGCTCGGAGTCGTGCTCGCCATTCCTGTGGTGACCGACTTTTTACAGCTCGCTGCGCCGCCGATGGAGCTCGTGTTTGTCGCAGTGGGAGCCAGTGCCGTCGGCTCGCTCGTGATGGAGATTACGCACCGTCTGGTCGTGCGTTCGAGCGCTAGGAACGCCGCGACGGCAAACGCAGTCGCCGTTGGGCAAAGAGCACGCCGAGAATAACCAGGGCTGCACCGACGGGCTCGTTCCAGACGAGGGTTTCACCCAAAATCAGCACGCCCAGCAGCACGCCCACGGGCGGCGAGATATAGGTGACGGTAGACGACCGAGTGGGGCCCCACGCACGAATCACGTTTTGGTTCCAGGCGTAGGCAAGGCCGGTGCCGAGGGCTCCGAGTAGCACGATGGCGACCACCACCGTGGGGGTGAGGGTCACCGGGTCGGCGCCGATGATCGGGGTCAGCATCAGCATCCAGATGGCGGCCAGCCCAATCATGACAAACGAGATGACGATCGCACTGAGACCAGAGTTGCTCACAAATCGGCGCACGTAGGCCAGACTGAATCCGTAGCAGGCGGTGGCGCCCAGCAGCGCCAGGTAGGGCACGATGCCACCCGCACCCTCAGTGAAACCCTGCCAGGGCCCGACGATGACGATCACGCCGAGTAGCCCCACCGTGATGCCCAGCAGTTGTTCGCGGCTGAGTTTCTCGATCCGAAAGGCAAGCCCGGCAATGAGTGCCGTCATGATGGGCGTGGTGGCGTTAAAAATGCTGGCGATACCTGATGTGACGTACTGCTGCGCCCAGGCGAACAGCATGTATGGGATCACCGCGAAGGTCACCGAGAGCAGCGCCAAGTGGGCCCAGAGGGCTTTCGATCGTGGCAGACGGTCGCGCGTGACGAGGGCGATCAAGCCGAGGGTGATGGCGCCGAAGAGGGTACGACCAGTGGCCACCTGCGCCGGCGAGAGGCCCTCGAGGGCAAGTGCAATGAACAGAAAGCTCGCACCCCAGGTGATGCCGGCGAGGGTGAACTGAATCGCAACCCAGGTATCAGACGAGCGCGGTCGGGCCTCAGACGTCACGCGATATCGGTGGCAATTGTGCCCGTGGTCGCGATCTGTTCGTGATGGTGGATAACCTCCGCCACGATGAAGTTGAACCACTTTTCGGCGAACGCTGGGTCGAGCTGCGCCTCGGTGGCGAGAGCACGTAAGCGTTCTATCTGCACGCGCTCGCGTTCGGGGTCACTGGGCGGCATCTGAGTTACCGCCTTCAGGTGCCCCACCGCCTGGGTGCTTTTGAAACGTTCTGCAAGCAGATGAATCAGTGCGGCGTCGATGTTATCGATGCTGCGCCGCAGCGAGGCAAGTTCGACAGTGGCCGCATCATCCATGGTTCTGAGCGTATCGCCCGTAGCCTTCACGCCGCGCATGACGTCAGGAACGTGACGTCGGGCATGCTGCCGTGCGGGTCGTACTCAGCCGAGCAGGTCGTGACGCACCACGATCGCGTCGCGGCCGGGCCCGACGCCGATTGCCGAGATGCGTGCACCACTCATCGCTTCAATGGCGAGAACGTAGGCTTGCGCGTTCGCCGGTAGATCATCGAAAGCGCGAACGCCGGTGATGTCTTCACTCCAACCTGCAAAGTTTTCGTAGATCGGTACAGCGTGGTGAAAATCACTCTGCGAGACGGGCACTTCGTCAACGCGAACACCGTCGACCTCGTACGCCACACACACTGGGATGCTCTCCAGCCCGGTCAGCACATCGAGTTTGGTCATCACGAAGTCGGTGACGCCGTTGACGCGCGCGGTGTACCGGGCGATCGGCGCGTCGTACCAGCCGCAGCGTCGAGGCCGGCCCGTGGTGGTACCAAACTCGAAACCGGTTTTGCGCAAAAATTCGCCCGACGCGTCGAACAACTCGGTCGGAAAGGGCCCAGAGCCCACCCGCGTCGTGTACGCCTTCACAATGCCGATGACGCGGTCAATACGGTTGGGGCCGATACCGGATCCGGTCGCCGCCCCGCCCGCGGTGGAACTTGATGAGGTGACGAACGGATACGTGCCGTGGTCGACGTCGAGCATCGTCGCTTGGCCGCCCTCAAAGAGCACCGTTTCGCCCCGCTCAAGGGCCTGATGCAGCACGAGTCCAGTGTCGACAACCATGGGGCGAAGGCGCTCGGCGTAGCTGAGTAACTCATCGACGACCTCGTCGACCGTGATCGCGCGACGGTTGTAGACCTTTGCGAGCAGGTGGTTTTTGATGGCGAGCGCGCCTTCAACCTTTTGCCGCAAAATGTTTTCGTCGAACAGGTCTTGCATACGAATGCCGACGCGGTTGATCTTGTCAGCGTAGGCCGGGCCGATTCCACGGCCGGTCGTGCCGATCTGACGCTTGCCCAGAAAGCGCTCGGTCACTTTGTCCATGGTGCGGTGGTAGTGCGTGATCACGTGCGCGTTGGCGCTGATAAGCAGTTTCGACACGTCGACGCCGCGCGCACTGAGAGCCTCGAGTTCACCGAACAGCACCTCAATGTCGATGACTACGCCGTTTGAGATGACCGGCGTCACACCCTCGGTCAGAATGCCGCTGGGCAACAGGTGCAGGGCATACTTTTCGTCGCCGATGACGACCGTGTGGCCGGCGTTGTTGCCGCCGTTGAATTTGACGACATAGTCGATGCGGCCGGCGAGCAGATCTGTCGCCTTACCTTTTCCTTCGTCGCCCCACTGGGCGCCGATGATCACAACGGCAGGCATGGGTGGTCCCTTCGAAACGCGGTGGGGTAGGCGAGCTCAGTCTACCGAGGCTGACGAGCGCGATCAGAGCGCGCGCGGCGCAGGGCCCGCGTCTTCTGCCCACTGTCCGCGCGCAGGTGCGGGGTTAGCCTGAGCCAGGCTGCCGGGGCTCAGCCCGAGTTGCCGTTCGGCAATCGTGAACACGATGCTGTTGGCTTCGGCTACTCCGATCACGGCCATGGCGTGGTGCTGCACGGCAACGCCGTCAGCGACAGCAGTGAGCAAACGCGAGTCGGCAGCCGGGTCGGCGCTGATGCCGAGCCCCGCAGCTGTCACCCTCGTGATGACGTCGGTCAGGATGCGCTCGCAATCACGGTGGTGCCGGTCGAGGGCCGCGGCCAGTGGCGGGGTGCGCGCCGCTTCGCTCCACGCGTCGATCCAAACGCGGTAGTGATCTTCGGGGGTGGAGGAGAGCCAGGCGGCGAGCGCCGTCAAAGGATCCAAGCCGTCAAGCTGGGCGCGGTCACTGCTGAGTTCACTGGTCACCGCAAAGTCAAACGCGGCCGCGACGAGTTCGTCGCGCGAGGAGAAGTAGTGGCGAATGAGCCCGTGCACCACGCCGACTTCGGTGGCAACGTCGCGCAGAGTGACTCCGGCGAAACCTTTGGCGGCCACGAGTCGCAGTGTGGCGCGCACAATGTCGTCGCGCCGCTCGTCTGATGTTTTACGTTCTGCCACGCTGACGAGTGTAGGCGGCAGTCGGCTTTCGTTGTCCAAGCGGACAAACGGTGGTAACCTTGTTGTCCACGTGGACAACAGTCCGCTGACCCGCCCCACACCACCCAGCCCCACAACAACCCACACCACCCGGAGGAATCATGATCGCCGCGTCACCGCGTCGACTCGTCCCCAGCGTGGTCGTCGCCATGGTGTTGCTGTCGGGCGCCTCGTTCGTAATTTTTCCCCTCATCCCCGCACTGCAAGGGTCGCTGGGCGTGACCACTGCCGAGATCGGTTTTCTGGCCGCTGCGGGTTTCGGCGCTGCCCTCATCGCCGAACTGCTGGTCGCCCCCCTGGCCGACCGCGGGCACGCCCGACTCATGGCGATTGTCGGCGTGCTCATGGTTGCGGGTTCGCTCGGCTTGAGTGCGGCGGCAAGTGAAGGCTGGCAGTTGATTCTGGCGCGCGGAGTCGGGGGCTTCGGGTTCGGCATCTTCGTGATCGCGGGTAGCGCGCTTCTCATTCGCAGCGACCCCTCACGCAGTGGTGAACTACTCGGACGCCTGGGTGCGGCCGAACTCGCGGGCATCGCCATCGGCCCCCTCGCCTCGGGCGTGGCCCTGTCTTTTGCGGGTCCCTCCGCCATCTTGGCTGTCGCCGCCGCCGCCGTGTTGCTCGCTCTTATCCCCGTGCTGGTGGGTTTCCGTGAAACGCGCCCGCCGGCGCGTAAAGCGGGATCCGCGACCGACCAAGACGGGTCTGCGCTGGACGACGAGCCGTATCCGGCGACGGGCGGAATCGCCGCCGGAGTCATCGGTTTCGACGGCACTGACGCGTCGAGCAGTCTTCGCCTCGGCGCAGCACCCCGCTCAAGCTTTGACTTGTTGCGCTCAAAGCGGCTGGTCGGCGTGGTGCTGTTGTATGCCGCGGTCATGGTTCCGACCGGTGCCTATGACGGCATTTGGCCGCGATTCATGGCAGATATTGGTGCAACTCCGTTGCTCACTGCGGCCAGCTACGTGCTATTCGCCGTTCCCTACGTCATCGTCGCGGGGTGGGCCGGGCGTATGGCTGACCGTCGCGGTGGCGTATCGGCATACTGGCGCGGGCTCGCCATCTTGCTGCCGATCATCACTTTGTACGCCGTGGTCGGCAACCCGTGGGTCGCCACCGGCATGGGCTTCGTCGAATCTACCGGGCAAGCTCTCGCGTTTATCGGTGCAGCTGCCGCTATGGCGCACGCGGTTGACCCAGCGCGCGCTGGCTCGGCGCAGGGCCTCCTGCGCGGTATCGGCCTGGTCGCGGCGACCATTGCTGCCGTGTTCTCGGGCATCGTGTACGAGGCCGGCGGTCAACTCTGGCTGTTCGGTGGCACGGGAGTGGTCGTCGTCTTACTGGGTGCGGTCGGCCTACTGCTCGCCCGAGAGCGGCGCGCTCGACGCTAGGCCTCCAGGTTGCTGGGGCATCCTGTCAGCATGGGGCGTCAGCGCGATCAGGCACACGAATCGGTCAGCGACCGCGCCGACAAGATGTGTGGCTCATGTGGTCGGCGCATCGAGTGGCGCGCAAAGTGGGAGCGCGACTGGGATGCTGTGCGATGGTGCAGCGACGCCTGCCGAGCCCGCGGTGTGCGTCCGATCGATCACGAGCTTGAGGCGAAGATCCTCAGTCTGCTCGCCGTGCTTCCGCGTGACGCGACCATCTGCCCGAGCGACGCGGCACGCGCGGTGACGGCGGCGGGCGCCACCGTATCTGACGGCGTTGCCGACGAAAATATCGGCGATAACAGCGCCGCCGAGAGCGCCGCGCGAGAACTTGCCGAGCCCGCCAGGCGCGCCGCCCGGCGTCTGGTCGCGGCGGGTGAGGTAGAGATCATGCAGGGCGGGCGGGTCGTTGACCCTTCGACGGCGAAGGGAGACATCCGCATCCGTCGCACACGCGCCAGGTAACGAGCAAGTGCTGTCAGCCAACGGCAGCGGCAGCGGCGACAGTAGCGACGGTCGCGGGTGACTGCTGGTGCGCTCCCACCCGCCAGCGCCCATCGCCGTAAACGTAAGTCGTCGTCGCCCACACATCGATCGGGTCATCATCGCGCATGCCTCGCAGCCGGTAGGCCAGCATCGCAGCACGTTCGCCGAGCCGTACGACTCGTTGGTCGGTCATCGTGCAGTCGTTCCACGTGGTGCCGTCAAATGCGACGACGGCGGCTCCGCGTGCGATGACAGATCCGTCGATGACGAGCACAGCATCCGGCAGCATCGCCTGCTGCAGGTGGGTACCGCCCTCGCCTGTGCTCATCGCCTGCCAGGTGTCGTGTTCGTGGCGAATGAGTTGTGCGGGCAGATCGTCAGTGATCGCGGTCATGCGCCCATTTCATCGGCTGCGGCGGGCACCGTCAAGGGCCGATTGTGCCCGCGTGCACCCGCACCCACTCGTGCATGACGACGGCCGCCGCAGCACTCGCGTTGATCGACCGCGTCGACCCGTACTGCGTGATCTCGATTGTTTCGTCAGCGGCGGCGAGCGCTTCGGCGCTCAAGCCCGGACCCTCTTGCCCGAATAGCAAAATGCAGGCGAGCGGCAGCGGCGCAGCATCCACCGGCCGCGATCCTTCAACATTGTCGATCGCGACAATCGGCAGGTCGGATTCGCGCGCAAACTTCACCAGGTCGGCGATGGTCTCGTGGTACCTCACGTGCTGATAGCGGTCAGTGACCATGGCACCACGTTTGTTCCAGCGGCGGCGGCCCACAATGTGCACTTCGCGCGCAAGAAAAGCGTTGGCACTGCGCACGATCGAGCCAATGTTCATATCGTGCTGCCAATTCTCAATCGCCACATGAAACGGATGCCGGTGGGAGTCGAGGTCGGCAACGATTGCCTCCATGCTCCAGTACCGAAAACGGTCGATGACGTTGCGCGTGTCGCCGTTCTTGAGCAATTCGGGGTCGTAGCGCGGGTCGGTCGGGTGTTCGCCGGCCCAGGGGCCGAATCCGTGAGTGGTCCACTCAAGGGTGGGCTCGCCGGGGCCGCGATCGCGATCGTCGGGGCCTGTCGTCGTCTCGTTCACACTGTTGACCCTAGAGCGATTGCCTGGCTCTGATTCCTCAGGCGGGCAGGCGGTGCAGTGCATGACCGGCGTCAACGACGACCGTGCAAAGATCACCGATCTCGCGTGGCGTGATGCCCGGCCCGCCGGCTGATTCGACCTCGACGTCAGACCCGTCTGAGCGCCTAACGGTGTAGCGCCAGGTCGCACCGAGGTATCGCCGCGCGGCGATGACGTCGGGGCCAGCACCGGCGGCGAGAGTCAAATCGTGCGGTCGGGCCATCATCACGAGCCCTGACGAGTCAGGGTCAGGCAAGAATGATGCTTCGCCCAAAAACGTCGCCACAAACCGATCACTGGGCTGCTCGAACAGCACTTCTGGGTGGTCAATCTGGTGCAGTTGGCCGTTCGACATCACTGCGACGCGGTCGCCGAGCGCCAACGCCTCCTCACGGTCGTGGGTAATGAGCACTGATGCGGCGTTACGGCGGCGAAGTGCTGCGATCACCTCCGTGCGAACGTCGTCGCGCAGCGACGGGTCGAGGCCCGCGAACGGCTCGTCGAGCAACACCACTGCCGGGTTCGGGGCGAGCGCCCGCGCCAAGGCGATGCGCTGCTGCTCACCGCCTGACAACTCGTGCGGATAGCGCTTCGCCACTCCGGGCAGTTGCACGAGTTCGAGTAACTCCGCAATCCGGCGTGAACGCGCAGCGCGGTCAAGGTGGGGAAGGCCGAAGGCGATGTTCGCCTCAACGCGGCGGTGCGGAAACAGTGCGTGGTCTTGAAAGACCAGGCCAATGCGCCGCTTCTCGGGAGGCATGGCGGTAATGTCTCGGCCGTCGAGCGCGACCTTACCCGCCGTGATGGGGTCCAGTCCGGCAATCGCCCGTAAGAGTGATGACTTGCCGCAACCACTCGGCCCGACAATCACCACGATTTCACCGTCAGCGACATCAAACGACACCTGGTTGACCACATTGCGTCCGGCGATGTGCCGGGTCACGCCGTTGACTGACAGGGCAGCTGGCCGCTGGGCAGGCGTGACATATGCGCGCTTGGCCTCGGATGCGCCGCTCACGACGCCATCGCCGCTCACGAGACCGTCTCCGCGCCGCGCTCTAACGTCCACAACAGCACTGCGACCAGCAGCATCCCGACACTGACGATCGCCAGCGACGGCACGGCGGCCTGCACCCACAGGCTCTCCGACGTCGCCTGCCATACCCAGACCGGCAGCGTTTCAATGCCGAACGGTCGCAGGATCAGCGTGATCGGTAACTCCTTCACCGTGTCGATTGCCACCAACACTGACGCCGCAATAATGCCTGCGCCGGCCAACGGCAGTTCGATGCGGGTAGCGACTCGAAGGCGACCGGCGCCGAGCGTGCGGGCACTCGCGACCACTGACGGCGAAACCTTGGCGATGCTCGCTTCGACGCCGTGATACGCCACGGCAAGAAAGCGCACGACGAGCGCATAAATCAACCCGACGAACGACCCCACCAGCAGCCAGCCCTCCGGCAACCAGCCGAGCCGGTCAACCGAGGCGAGAGTGATTAGCACGCCGATAGCGACGACCGGGCCGGGAACGGTGTATCCGAGTGTTGCCAGCCGACCAAGCCACGACGCGCCAGCCCGTCGGCGGTTGAGGCCAGCCACAAGCAGCAAGCCGAAACCGAGGCAGGCGAGCGTGGCAACAGCGGTGACCTGCAGAGATGACGCAAGGTGAAAGCCGAAATCGCCTGAGACGGTGGCGGTCTGGTTGGTGCGTTGGGCTTCCACGCTCCAAGTGATGAGGCGAAAAAGGGGAAGAGCAACCGCGATTGTAAATGCACTCCAACCGATTGCAGAGGCAGCCGCAGCCCGAACACCGCGCAACCGTTCAACGTGCAGACCCGCCCGCGAACCGGACTGCGTGAAGCGGGCCCGGCCTCGAGCCAGTCGCTCTGCGGCAATAAGTACGATCGTCACGCCGATGAGCAGCAAGGCAAGTTCTGCGGCAGCATCGCGGTTACCCGTGCCGAACCACACTCGCAGCACGCCGTCGGCAATGGTCGACACATTGAAGAGGCGCACCGTGCCGATATCGGTCAGCACTTCCATTCCGACGAGAGCAACGCCGGCCGCCAGTGACGGTCGCGCCATCGGAAGTACGACTCGCCAAAATGCTGCCCTTCGACTGCAGCCGAGGCTGCGCGCCACATCGATTGCCCGTTGTGACTGCTCTCGAAAGGCCGCGCGAGCAAACAGGTACACGTACGGATACAGCGTGATTGTAAGAACCACCGCGCACATCCAGATTGACCGCACCCCGCGCGCGCCCAGCGGTTCTTGCAGGGTGTCGAGCCACACAAAGCCGAGCACGTAGCCGGGGATCGCGAGCGGGGTCACCAGCAGCCAGCCGAGAATCCGTCGCCCCGGAAATTGATAGGCCGTGACCAACCACGCCAGCGCCGTGCCGAGCACCAGAGTGCCCGCGAGCACCAAGACCAGCAGAAGAGCCGTTTCGCCGATCATGCCCGGCAGGCGGGTTGCCCACAGATCTTGCCACACCTCGGTGCTCGGGTCGATAATCGACCACCCAATCACTAAGAGCGGAACTGACAGCACGACCGCGACCAGTGAAATGACCGCCGTGGCCGACCACGAACGGGCCCGCATCCCGATCACCGACGTCGTCGATGGTCGAGATGCGGGCCCGTCGCCGGCGGTTGCGGCAGCGTTTGCGCGCGCGCTCGCGTCAGCGTTCGTGTTCATGATTGCCATGTGGCGGTTTCAACTCATTCGTAGCGGGTGACGCTGAGCACTCTAACTGCGGCTGGCTGGTTGTCACCTAGTTGGCGAACCGCTTCGAGGTCGGCAGTGAACTCTCCGAAGCCGGCCACCATGTCGCTCGGCGCCAGGTTCGGGTCAGCCGGGTATTCGAAATTAGCATCCACAAATTGGCGTTGGCCATCGGTGGCGAGCCACTCGATCAGTGCGAGTGCGCCCTCGGGGTTGGGGGCGTTGGCGGTGACCGCTGCGGTGCTCACGTTGACGTGGGCGCCACGGTTGTCTTGCTCAGGCCACACGATTTCTACCGGAAAGTCGGGGTCTTCCGTCAGCAGACGCCCCAGGTAGTAGGTGTTGGCGAGCGCGATATCGCACTCACCGGCGGCGATTGCCTTGTAGATGTCAGTGTCGCTGTCGATGTACAGCGGGTCATTGGCGACCCACGACTGCACGATCTCGGTGGCGCGTTCCTCGCCCTCCGCCATGATCAGGCTGGCAACGAGTGACTGAGTGTACGGATGCGTACTCGGGCGAAGGCAGAGCTTGCCCTGCCACTCGGGGTTGCCGACGGCGGCATACGTGGTGGGCGGGTTTTCGACGCGGTCGGTGCTGGCGATGATCACGCGGGCGCGCTGGCTGAGTGAGAACCAGTCGTTGTTGTCGCTGCGCAATTCTGCTGGGATTGTTTCGGTCAGGATGTCGCTGTCAACGCTCGCCAGCACGCCGGCGGCGGCGGACAGCTCGATGTTGGCCGCGTCGGCCGTCATGATGACGTCGGCGGGAGTGTTGGCTCCCTCGGCAATGAGGCGCTCACGAAGCTCCGGGTCGTTGCCGGTGGTGAAACGCACCTCGATTCCGGTGTCGGCAGTGAACTGCGCGAAGACCGGCTCGATGCCGTAGTGACGCCCGGTGTACACGGTGACCATGCTGGCGTTACTGACCGCGTCACCGTCGGCTGACGGCGCTGTGCTGTCTTCGCCGGTACCGGCGCCGGTGGCGCAGGCGCTGAGGACGAGTGTTCCGAGGATGAGGGTTCCGAGGAAGGGTAAATGTTTGTTCTTCATGGTTAGGTAAACCTAACCTAAGTTTGAAAGCTCTCTGGCCACCCGGAGTGACTCACAGAAAAAGCTCAGGTATTTGGTTTCGCGCGGGCGGCCTTAGGGCTGGGGGCGGGCGGCCTTAGGGCTGGGGGCGGGCGGCCTTGGGGCGGGGGCGGGCGGCGCGCCGCCAGGGCCTGCCGGGCACGCAGCGCCACCGCGCGGCACCGCAGACACGCGACGTCGGGCGTCGGCTCCTCCCTCACAAAACCCTTGATCAGATCCCGTTCCACAGGCTTTTTGGGCGCGCTGGTGACAGCCCGTGAATGTCAGTGGTCGGAGGTTGACTTGGGTCATGTCGATCACCACCCAGGCTCCACCAACGGGTGAAGCTGCCGCGCCCCACCACGGCGAGCCCGTCGACTCCACGCCCCTCACGGCGGTTGCTGTCATCGCCGGCACTCTCGGCATCATGGTCGACGCGCTGACCGAACTCGACCAGATGATCGGCAGCTTCACCGCCGTACGCACCGTCGCAATCGACGAGATACATCAGCTTGCGCTCGCCGCAGAATCATGTGGCTCAAAGGCGGGCAAGTCGGGGCCGCTCAGCTGGTCGGCGACGGTGACTGCCCGCCGTGTGGCGGCAACCGAAGTCTGCGCGGCTCTCCGCATCAGTGAACGTGAAGCTGAGCAGATGATCGCCGACAGCCACGCTCTCGTGCACCAACTGCCGTTAACCCTTGACGCGCTCCGAACCGGTCGGATCAGCTATCGACACGCGAGCATCCTTGTTGACGAAACGCGCTCTCTACCTGAAGAGTCGTGGCACGCCTTCGAGTCTGTCGCGCTTCCTGAAGCCGAGGTGCGCACTCCGGCCGGGTTTCGCCAGCGCGCGCGAGCACTGCGTGAGCGACAGCACCCCACCTCGATCGACGAACGTCGACGTGAAGCTGAAGAGTGGCGCTCGGTGCGCCTTGAGCCCGGCCGCGACGGAATGGCCTGGCTCAGCGCTCACCTTCCGGCCGAACAAGCCCACGGCGCGTATCACCGCCTGACCGAGATCGCTGCGAGCCTCGCCGCCCCAGACGAGCCGCGCACACTCGCGCAACGCCGCGCCGACGTATTCGCCGACCTATTGATCGACGGCATCACGCCTGACACTGGGTTAGGTCGAGGAGTGCGCGCAACAGTCCTTGTGACCGTTCCCGTGCTTACTCTGCTCGACAGTCAGCGCAGCGGCTATCGCATCGTGGGCCACAACGCGGGCGAATGCAGCGGTCACGGCACCGGCAATTCCAGTGACCTTCACGGCGGGGCTGGCCTCGCTGTCAGTTCGCTCGAAGGCTACGGTCCGATCGGAGACGAGGTCGCCCGCCGTTTAGCCGCTCATGCGCCCAGTTTTGTTCGCTTACTCACCCACCCCGAGACCGGAACCGTGCTCTCGGTGGGCCGTGAGCGATATGCGGTGCCGCGAGATCTGAAACTTTGGTTGCGCATCCGAGACGAAACGTGTCGTTTTCCGGGGTGTGGTCGCGCCGCCGCCTCAAGTGACATCGATCACACCATCGACTGGCAACACAACGGGGCCACCCGACACGACAATCTCGCGCACCTCTGTCGAAGTCACCATCAGCTAAAACACAACACTGCCTGGCAAGTCAGTCAAGTCGGGGGCGGCACCCTCGAGTGGCGCGCGCCCAGCGGAAAGCGATATCGCACCACACCGGCGATTCAGCTCACCGGCAATACAACTCCTCGGCCATACAACTCGCCGGCAATACAACCCGCCGGCAATACAACCCACCGGCCAAGACCATGAGACAGACCCTGTTAACCTCGGCCCATGAGCACGCCGCTGTGGACCCCCAGTAGCCCCGACCTGCTCATCCACGGCGACAACCTCAACGCCCTACGCGCACTGCCCGAGAACAGCATGCAGCTCGTGTACCTCGATCCGCCCTTCAACACTGGGCGAACCCAGCAGAAACGCGCGATCCGCAGCGTGCGTGACCCCAACGGTGCCTACCTCGGGTTCGCCGGCACCACCTATGCCCGCACCGTCGAAGCGCTCAGCAGCTACGACGATGCTTTCACCGACTATTGGGGATTTCTTGCCCCCCGCCTCATCGAAGCGCACCGCCTGCTGCGCGACGACGGCACCCTGTACCTGCACCTCGACTGGCGCGAAGCGCACTACGCAAAAGTCGCACTCGACGCGCTCTTCGGCCGAGAGTGTTTTCTCAACGAATTGATCTGGGCGTACGACTACGGTGCCAAATCGCGCAGCCGCTGGCCGACCAAACACGACACGATTCTGGTCTACGTCAAAAACCCTGACAGCTTCCACTTCGATAGCGAAGCCGTCGATCGCGAGCCCTACATGGCCCCAGGTCTGGTCACACCCGAAAAAGTGGCGCGCGGAAAACTACCGACCGACGTGTGGTGGCACACCATCGTCACCACTAACGGAGCCGAAAAAACTGGGTACCCCACCCAAAAGCCACTCGGAATTCTGCGCCGCATCGTGCAAGCATCCAGCCGCGAAGGTGATTGGGTGCTCGACGCTTTCGCCGGCAGCGGCACCACCGCCGCCGCAGCTCAGGCGCTCGGCCGCCGCAGCATCAGTATCGACGCAAGCGCTGACGCCATCGCCGTCATGGAGCGCCGCCTCAGCCTCGCCGCCACACGGCTCTAGCACTACGCATCCGGCCCTCCGAACTGGCCCGAACGTGAAGCCACCCGAGCCCCCGTTAGGCTGACGCGCATGGGCGACCGACGTGAAATTGAGTGCTGGCTGACTGACATGGATGGCGTGCTAGTGCACGAGAACACTCCACTGCCGGGTGCCGTTGAACTGATTCGGCAATGGCGCGATGCCGGTACGCCGTTTCTGGTTCTCACCAACAACTCGATTTTCACGCCTCGCGATCTCGCCGCCCGTCTTCGCTTCAGCGGGCTCGACGTGCCTGAAGACGCCATCTGGACTTCAGCGCTCGCCACCGCCGACTTCTGCGCCAGCCAAATGCCCGATGGTCGCGCATACGTCATCGGTGAGGCAGGTCTCACAACGGCCCTGCACGAGGCGGGCTTCATCATGACTGAGACGAACCCTGACTATGTCGTGGTTGGCGAAACTCGCAACTATTCCTTCGACGCCATCACGAAAGCCATTCGACTGATTGGTCAGGGCGCACGATTTATTGCCACGAATCCGGATGCGACCGGGCCCAGCGCTGACGGACCGCTGCCGGCGACAGGCGCCATTTCGGCGCTCATCACCAAAGCGACCGGCAAAAATCCGTACGTCGTCGGCAAACCCAACCCGATGATGTTTCGGTCAGCCATGAACCGCATCGGCGCCCACAGCGAAAATACGGCGATGATCGGCGACCGCATGGACACCGACATCGTCGCGGGCATTGAGGCGGGCCTGCACACGGTGCTGGTACGCACCGGCATCAGCGACGACGCTGAAATCGCTCGCTATCCGTTTCGTCCCGACGAGATTCTGCAGGGTGTGTTTGAGCTGGTGCACGATTGGCCCGCCGAAACAGAACTCTGAACGGTCGAAGTCTGAACGGTCGAGCCCACGTTTGGTGCAGTCCTCATTTAGTCCAGCCCGAGATCTGCCAACCCGATCGCGGCGCGGTACTCATAGCCTGCGTCTTCGATGACGCGGCGGGCATTGGTCGCCCGGTCGACGACCACGGCGACGGCGACGACTACCGCGCCAACGGCCTCAAGGGCGCGCGCGGCGGCTAAGGGCGAGCCTCCAGTGGTCGAAGTGTCTTCGAGCACGACGACTCGCTTACCCTCCAGGTCGGGGCCCTCAACCTGCTTGCCGCGGCCGTGATCTTTGGGCGCTTTGCGCACCACAAACGCGTCGTAGCTGAGCCCACGCGCCGCGCCCTGGTGCAGCACAGCCGAGGCAATCGGGTCGGCTCCCATGGTGAGCCCGCCGACCGCGGCAATGTCAGGAATGTCGGCGATGAGATCGACCATGACCTGCCCGATGAGCGGTGCCACGCGGTGGTCGAGGCTCACTCGGCGCAGGTCGATGTAGTACGACGCGAGCGCCCCACTGGTGAGCGTGAATTCACCGTGAAAAAGTGCTTCGTCTCGAATGAATTGGATGAGTTGATCGCGGGCCTCAGACACGGTCGCCACTCTAGTTCGTAGGCTGAGCTCATGCGCCTCGCCACGTGGAACGTAAACTCCATTCGCACTCGCCACGGCCGTGTGGTCGACTGGCTGGTCAACGCCGACGTCGACGTCTTGGCGATGCAAGAAATCAAGTGCAAGCCCGAACAGTTTCCGCTTGAGCCATTCGAGGCGGCCGGGTACGACGTTGTGTTGCACGGCCTCAGCCAGTGGAACGGCGTGGCCATCGCCAGCCGCCTACCCATGACTGACGTGCAGATCGGCTTTGCCGGGCAGCCTGGTTTTGAAAAAGGCTATGAGGGTGCGGATGCTCCACTCGAGGCCCGCGCAATCGGCGCGACGGTCGGCGACGTGCGGGTGTGGAGTCTCTACGTTCCTAACGGCCGAGCGCTCGATGACCCTCACATGGACTATAAACTGCGGTTTCTGCGCGCCCTGGCCGATGATTCCGCGCGCTGGCAGGCCGAGAATCCGGGCGCGGCACTTGCCCTGACCGGCGACTTCAATGTGGTGCCGTTCGACCACGACTTGGGTGACCCCAGCATGATTCCGGGCGTTTCAACGCACATTTCACCGGCCGAGCGCGACGCTTTTCACGCGTTCGAGCAAGCGGGGCTCACCGACGTTGTGCGCCCGCTCGTGCCAGAGGGCTACACCTTTTGGGATTACAAGCAGCTGCGCTTTCCCCGCAATGAAGGGCTACGCATCGACTTCATTCTGGGCTCAGCGGGTCTCGCCGACAGGGTGGTTGATGCCCGCATCGACCGCGACCAGCGCAAGGGCGACGCCCCGAGCGACCACGTGCCCGTCGTGGTCGATTTGCACGACGACGATGATGACGATGATCGGCCAATGATTTTCTGAGCCGCGCAATCTTCGGCGGCAAAGCCTTCGAAGACCAGTCTGCGACGTTGCGTCACGCAGTAACCACGCGTATTGTGCCGTGAGGCGCTCGTTCTAGGCGCCAGCTGTCCCATGCGCGCAACTATTGTGCGCACTTCACAACCACGTTCGGCACGCTCCTCCCTAGGCTGTGGTGATCCCGACTCGCGTCGGATTTCTACACGATCGAATCCTCTGGAGGAGGTGCCCCCATGACCAACACCGCAGCTTCGGCAGCTCTCATCATCATCGGCGAACCCGAGGTCGTGGAAGACGGGCTTGTCCATTCAGAGGTCGTGCAAGACGGGCTCGCGCAAGGCGCAGTCGCAGACGCCGACGCCGACGCTGTAACCCTGACGGGCCAGCACATCACTGCCGACCCTGCGTGGGTGCGGCTGAAGAGCGCCGCCGAGGCAGTGCGTCCGCTGCAAACGCAAGACGGCAGCATCCCGAACGCTGCTGATCACGCCATCGCCGTCCAGCACACTGCCGTTATCGCCGCCAGCCTGCGCCACTTCGCCTCGATCATCACTCACGATGCCACCTACCTGGTGGCGTGCGCGACCGACTTCGAGCGTTGGGCTGCGGGCGGCTTTGCGGTGCCCGACTTTTACGACGCGCTCAACGCTTTTCACCCGGCCCGCGACCGCCGCGACGGCGTCGCCCACCTGGTCGTGTTTCCGATGTACACGCAGAACGGATCCACCGACCGGCGCATCGAAGCCGTCGTCTTTGAGGTGATCTGGCCCGACTTCATCGCCGAACTCGAGGCAACCGAATATGGCAACGCCATGTATCTCGGCCTGCGTTTCGTCGACTTCACCCCGGGCTATGACACCAACTCTGCCGTGCTGTTTCCTGAATCAGTCGCAGTGACCCCGCGAGTTGTCGCGGGCGCCGCCGAGAACTCACCCGCCCTATTGCCGACGTTCACCTGGGGCGCCATTTTTGCCGACCGCGAGGCGGCACGCTACCGCCGTGTTGTGCGTGCCGCGGCTGAGATCACCAAGCTCCAGCTGCCCGCCGACGCTGCCGCCATGCTCGACGACCAAGCCCTCACCGAGCGCACCTTCGTCATGTGGGACATGATTCACGACCGCGCACACATGCGCGGCAACCTGCCGTTTGATCCGTTCATGATCAAGCAGCGCATGCCCTTCTTCCTGTACACGCTCGAAGAGTTGCGCTGCGATTTGGCTGCGTTCCGTGAGTCGGTGACGCTGTGGCGCGCCGAGGACACCGACGACGTCACCCGCCAGCACGCGCGCCTGGTGCAGTACGCCGTCATCTTCGACCGCATTTTTCGCTTCGCCCTCACCGGCAGCCGCACGCGCAACTACGACGCGGTGGGTGGCCAACTCCTGTTCGCCTGGATGCACCAGCGCGGTGTTCTGCACTGGACAGACACCCAGCTCACCCTTGACTGGGATGCCGTGCCCGACGTCGTTCTTGCCCTCTCAGACGCGATCAACGACCTGTACTGGGCTTCGATCGACCGGCCCAAGATGGTGCACTGGCTGAAAGCCTTCGAGCTGGTCTCGGGCACGCTCACACCGCACCCCGCCAGCGCGTGGGCGCGAGGCCTGAGCGACGACGTTCTCGCCGGACCACCCAAGGGCTACACCGACCTCGTGCTCGACGACGAGTTTCCGCACTCGATGTTCTACGAAGCCCTCGCGAAGAAGATGGCGGTCGTCATCGAGTCGACGGCCGGCATCACCGGCGCCACCAGCAACACCGGCGCTACCAGCAACACCGGCGCCACCAGCAACACCGGCGACACCGCGTGAGCGATAGCGGCCTCGTTGCAACCATGGCTGTTGCTGCGCGCACTGTCGTGGTCGCTGGAGCAGGAGGCACTGCCGGGCGCGCGGTGTGCGCCGCGCTCACCGCGGCCGGTGCGCACGTTGTTGCGGTCGGTTCGCGAGCCGAGTCACTCACCGATGCCGACGGGCTCGGCGTGGATGCGGCCGAAACCGCGGTCGTTGACCTTGCCGACCCAGTGGCGGTCGCCGCGTGGGCGACCGAGTTGCGCACGCGGCGACCGAGCATCGACGGCGTACTGCATCTCGTGGGTGGGTGGCGCAGTGGTTCAGCACACGACGACTGGCAGTGGCTCGAAACCCGAGTGCTCACGACGCTGCGAGTGATCAGCCGCGAACTGCGCGACGACCTCAGCGCGTCGAATGCGGGGCGTCTGGCCATCGTGAGCTCAGCATCCGTCGCCGAACCGAAGTGGGGCATGGCCAACTACGTCACCCTCAAAGCGGCGGCTGAAGCCTGGGTGCAAGCCCTAGCCAGCGGCTGGCGCACTAAAGGAACCCCGACGGCAGCCGTCACCTTTGTCGCCGGCTCACTCGACGAACCCGGCGCCATCGACCGACTCGCCGCAGGCTGTGCCGGCCTGTGGGAGGTCAGTCACCTCGAACTCAACGGAGCCTTGCTCGACATGGACGCCCCGCTCGACACGGACGTCCCGCTCGACGTAAGCGCCCCGCTCGACGTAGCTGAGCCTCAGCAAGAAGCGGCAGAATAATCACGTGAGACTCCACGACATCAGCTACCGCGGTTTCGCCAGCGACAACTACGCCGGCGTGCACCCTGAAGTGTTGACCGCCATCGCCGACGCTAATGATGGTCACCAGGTGGCCTACGGCGAAGACCAGTACACCGCACGTCTCGCCGAGGTCGTGCGGGCTGAGTTTGGCGAGCAAGCTGAAGTGTTTCCAGTCTTCAACGGCACGGGCGCCAACGTTCTCGCCCTCACGGCCCTCATGCCGCGCTGGGGTGCGGTTATCGCCAGTGGAACCTCACACATTCACACCGATGAGGGCGCCGCCCCCGAACGGGTGAGCGGCCTCAAACTGTTCACCGTGCCCACCCCCACCGGCAAGCTCACCACCGAACTGGTCGACACTGAAGCCTTCGGGTGGGGCGATGAGCACCGGGCGCAACCGTTGGCCGTCAGCATCACCAACACCACCGAAGTCGGCACGCTGTACACGCCCGATGAGGTACGCACCCTCGCCGATCACGCCCACAGCCACGGCATGGCCCTGCACCTCGACGGCGCCCGAGTGTGGAACGCCGCCGCCGCACTCGGCACCCCGCTACGCGCCTTCACAGCCGATGCCGGCGTTGACGTGCTGTCGCTCGGCGGCACAAAAAACGGCCTGCTGGGCGCCGAAGCGATCGTCGTACTCGACCCCGCCAAGTCACCCGGGCTCACCTACCTGCGCAAAATGAACATGCAATTGGCCAGCAAAATGCGCTTCATCAGCGCCCAACTGCTCACCCTCTTCGACGACGACCTCGGCATTCGCTCTGCCACGCACGCCAACGCCATGGCGGCCCGCCTGCGAGCAGGTCTCGACGGCATGCTGGCCGCCGGCGAAATACCCGCCGAGGCTTTGCGCTTCAGCCAACCCACCATGGCCAACGCCGTGTTCGCGTTGATCGGTAACGACGCGGCCGACCGTATTCGCGAGCGCGTGCGCTTCTACGACTGGGATCGCGCCCGCGGCGAAGTTCGCTGGATGTGCGCCTTCGACACGACTGAAGCTAACGTCGACGCGTTTCTTGGCGTGCTGCGCGAAGAGCTCAACCGCTAGCACGGGCGCTTTCTGCCCGACGCGCCGAGGCCCCACAGCGCCGGCGCCCTGAAACCCTGGCGCTCCCTGCCGCTCCCTGCCGCCGCGAAGCGCATGGGTGCACACTGGTGACCATGTCAGTTTTCGAAAGTCGTCCGTGGCTCGGCCAGTATGCACCAGGGGTTCCGGCCGACATTTCACCAACCACCCAAACCCTCGTCGACATGATGGAAGGCTCAGTCGCCCGCTACGGGCCCAAGGCCGCCCTCGACTTTTTCGGTGAAGTGACCAGTTACGCAGAGCTCGGTGAACGCATCGACCGGGTTGCTGCGGCTCTCGCCGCCCGTGGAGTCGGGCACGGTCACCGAGTGGCAATCGTGTTGCCCAACTGCCCCCAACACGTCATCGCGTTTTACGCCGTACTGCGCCTGGGCGCAATCGTCGTCGAACACAATCCGCTGTACACCGCCGCCGAGCTGCGACACCAGTTCGCAGACCACGGCGCCTACGTCGCAATCGTGTGGGATAACGCCGTCGACACCGTGTTGAGTTTCGCGGGCGAACTCGGCATCACGACAGTCATCAGCGTCGATATGACGCGCGAAATGCCCCTCGGCACACGAACAATGCTGCGACTGCCGATCGCGCGCGCACGAACCTCCCGCGCCGCACTCACCTCCGGTCGCCTACCTGAGGGCGTAGTGCCCTGGCGCGACCTCGAAAGTGGCGACGCCCTGGCCACCACGCACCCGCGACCACGCCTCGACGACACGGCCGCCCTGCAATACACGAGCGGCACGACCGGCCACCCAAAGGGCGCCATCCTGACCCATCGCAACCTGCGCGCTAACGCGGCGCAGGGCCGCGCCTGGGTGCCAGGCCTGACAGAGGGTGACGAGGTCGTCTACGCCGCGCTGCCCATGTTTCACGCGTACGGCCTCACCCTGTGTCTGACGTTCGCCATGAGCATTGGGGCCCGCCTGGTCCTGCTGCCTAAGTTCACTGTCGAGCTTGTGCTCGAGGTCATGCGGCGCACTCCCGCCACGTTTTTACCCGCCGTACCCCCGATCTACCAGCGGCTTGCAATCGGGGCAGCCGAAGCCGGGGTGAGTCTTGATGGCATCCGGTTCGCCATTTCAGGCGCCATGAGTTTGCCGGTCAGCACGGTGGAACAGTGGGAGTCGGCCACCGGCGGCCTGCTAGTTGAGGGCTACGGCATGACTGAGTCGTCGCCGGTCGCGGTCGGCAACCCGATCGGCCCAAGCCGGCGCCCCGGTACGGTCGGCGTACCTTTTCCGAGCACGACGATTCGCGTGGTTGACCCCGATGACCCGAGTATCGATCGGGGGTTCGGTGAGGAGGGCGAGCTGCTACTGCAGGGCCCGCAGGTTTTTCAGGGCTACTGGAACAAGCCCGACGAAACCACAGCCACCCTGCTGCCCGGGGGTTGGCTGCGCACCGGCGACATTGTCACCGTCTCGCCTGACGGCTTCGTCACCATCGTTGACCGCATCAAAGAACTCATCATCACGGGCGGATTCAACGTTGCCCCCAGCGAAGTGGAGCGTGTACTCGTGACGCACGCCAGCGTGGCAGCGGCCGCCGTAGTGGGCCTCGATTCGCCGCAGGGAGGCGAAGAGCTCGTCGCCGCCATCGTGCTCACCGAGGGCGCTACCCTCGACGCCGAAGCGCTGCGGGCTCACGCCAAACTCAGCTTGGCCGCCTACAAGGTGCCCCGCCGATTTGCGGTTCTGGATGCGTTGCCCACCTCACTCATCGGCAAGGTTTTACGCCGCGACGTGCGCGAGCAGCTACAGGCACAGCCCGCCCATAGCCTGCTCTAAGCATCGGCAGGCACACTGCTGAAGTGACTGACTCAGAGCCGCGTATCCTGCACCCCGACGACCCTGCTTACTCGGCCAGCGACGGCGCCACCAAAGGTAGCCCCGTGCGTGCCACGGCAAGCCGGGCCAGAGAAGCCATTCGCCGCAAGCCTGGCCTTGACAAGGCGTACCGCGCCGGAGTCAAAGTCGTCGGCGGAACCACGGTGGGCCTCGGCATTATTCTGATGCCCCTGCCCGGCCCGGGAACCCTCGTCGCCCTGGGTGGCCTTGCCATTCTGGGAACCGAAAGCGAACGAGCTCGCAAGTTAAACCATCAGGGCGTTGCGCTTGCGAAGAAAGCCGCGGCCACGGTGCAAGCACGCCGAGCGGCGCAGCGCGCTGCACAGAATACAAACCAGCAGCGCGCCGGCCAGCAGCACACCGGCCAGCCAAGCACTCCTCCAGCGAACTCTTAGGGCCGCAGCAGCACTTTGATGGCGCGCCGTTCGTCCATGGCCGTATAGGCCTCGACCACGCTGGCAAGTGGCAACTCGCAATCGAACACGAGCCCGGGCTCGATTGTGCCGGCAAGCACGTCGGGCAGTAGCTCGTCAATATAGTTGCGCACGGGGGCGACGCCGCCGTTAACGCCGACGTTAGAACTGAACAGTGTGCGAATAGGCAGTTCTGCTCCGCCGTGCGGCACCCCCACGTAGCCCACCATGCCGCCGGGGCGCACGCTGCGAATGGCTTGGTCCATTGACTCGGCGGTGCCGACGCACTCGAGTACGGCATCCGGCCCGATGTCATCGAACAGGGTCTTGATGGCCGCGACGCCGTCATCACCGCGATGCTCGACGATGTCGGTGGCGCCAAACCGAGTGGCGAGCGCTTGGCGATCAGGGTGCCGCGACATCATGACGATGCGCGTGGCGCCGAGACGTTTCGCGGCGATCACAGCGCACAGGCCGACCGCTCCGTCGCCGACAACGGTAACGGTCGTGTCGGGGCCGACACCGGCCGACACTGCGGCGTGGTGCCCCGTCGCCATGACGTCACTGAGTGCGAGCAGGTGCGGGACGAGGGCTTCATCGACGGGGCCTGGCACAACCACGAGCGTGCCGTCGGCGTGCGGCACGCGAATGTAGCCGGCCTGGGCGCCACCGGTGCGAAAACCCTCGCGGTCAAGTCGGCCCCACCAGTTGCTGTCAAGGCACGATGAACTGACTCCGTTGAGACAGTTCACGCACGTCATGTCACAGTCGTAAAACGGTGAGATGACAAAGTCGCCGACCGCGACACGGGAGACAGCGGTGCCGGTCTGCTCGACAACACCGACAAACTCATGCCCAATAGCACGCGGCTCGTCCGTTTCGGTCACACCGCGGTACGGCCATAAGTCGCTGCCGCACACACACGAGGCGACAATGCGCACGATCGCGTCGCGACCACTCGCGGGCTCGCCCCCCTCGCCGGTGCCGGAAGCCAGCACAAGGTCATCAACGTTTTCGAGGCGAATGTCGCGGGGTCCGTAAATCATTGTGGCGAGCATCACGCCAGCCTAGGCACCGAAAATTGATGTGTGCCCTGTGCGTGCCCTGCGCGTGATCTGCGC
>Ga0306871_1000097_pt1 | contig 37408 bp, 20 predicted proteins | sample AntRauMeHopE1497_FD_190447 | JGI IMG/M metagenome (GOLD analysis project Ga0306871, IMG submission 190447) | Saline lake microbial communities from Rauer Islands, Antarctica - Metagenome Hop E1 #497 (v2) (version 2) | ecosystem: Environmental > Aquatic > Non-marine Saline and Alkaline > Saline ... | reverse complement strand
GTTGAACCTAAAAAACCCGCTAAAGAACTTAAAGAATGGGACGAAGACGCAAAAGCCGATTATTTAAGAACATATGAATACCGCAAGCTAGTAGACAGAATGGGCGTAGATCCTAAGCAAAACTGGAACGCGCATTACCAAATATTACAAGGTAAAGAGAAAGTCGTTAGCGAGCTTAAAAAGCTGGCTAAACAAGCTGACACAATCTACCTTGCAACGGATTTGGATAGGGAAGGTGAAGCTATTGCGTGGCATCTGCAAGAGCTTCTTGATGGCAAAGGAAAAGAGTTTAAACGTGTGGTCTTTAACGAAATTACCCAAAGTGCTATTCAAGACGCATTCTCTAAACCGAGCACCGTTGACATAAATAGAGTTAACGCTCAGCAGGCTCGTCGCTTCCTAGACAGGGTCGTAGGTTTTATGTTATCGCCACTGCTTTGGAAGAAAGTGGCGCGAGGTTTGTCAGCCGGTCGTGTGCAGTCAGTTGCCGTGCGTTTAGTGGTAGAAAGGGAACGAGAAATAAAGATATTTGTGCCGGAAGAGTTTTGGGACATTCATGCCGATTTAGCCAGCGCTAAATTAGCCAAAGATGCGCCCAATTTACGTATGCTTGTGGCCAAGCAAAATGACAAAGCGTTTAAACCTTTAAACAAAGATCAAGCAATGAGCGCGGCGGTAACGCTTGAAAAAGCTGATTTTGAAGTAGTGAGTAGAGAATCAAAACCGACGCAGAGCAAACCTTCTGCACCATTTATTACATCGACCTTGCAGCAGGCTGCCAGTACGCGTTTAGGGTTTGGCGTGAAAAAAACGATGACCATGGCGCAGCGCCTATACGAAGCTGGGCACATTACCTATATGCGAACCGACTCCACTAATTTAAGCGGTGAAGCGGTCAACACCTGTAGAGAATACATAAGCAAAAAATTTGGGTCTCAGTATATTCCCGAAAATGCAATTAAATACGGCAGTAAGGATGGCGCCCAAGAGGCTCACGAAGCCATCAGGCCTTCGAACGTTGTTGTAACCGCAAACAGTCTTAACGAAATGGAAAGAGACGCACAGCGGCTCTATGAGCTGATTTGGCGTCAGTTCTTAGCGTGTCAAATGACCAATGCGAAATATGATGCGACCACCTTGAAAGTAAAAGCGGCTGACTTTGAACTCACAGCCAAAGGTCGTGTGCTGCTGTTTGACGGCTGGACAAGTGTCATGAGTCAGATCAAGAAAAAAGGTGATGCAGAGGCAGACCTGCCTGATTTAAAAGCGGGAGACACGCTCACCTGCAGTGCGGTAGACCCTAAACAACACTTTACTAAACCGGTGGCCCGTTTTAACGAAGCATCGTTGGTTAGAGAGTTAGAAAAAAGAGGAATAGGGCGCCCGTCTACTTACGCCAGTATTATTTCTACCATTCAAGATAGAGGCTACGTTAGGTTAGATACTAAACGTTTCTACGCCGAGAAAATGGGTGAAATAGTCAGTGACCGTTTAGTTGATAACTTTGCTGATCTCATCAGCTATGACTTCACCGCTAACATGGAACAAAGCCTAGACGATATTGCTCACGGTCAACTACCTTGGAAAAAGGTACTAGATAACTTTTATGCCGATTTCTCTGAAAAGCTAAGCTTAGCCGAGAGAAGTCAAGACGACGGAGGAATGCTGCCTAATCAAGCCGTTCCAGTCGACATTGAGTGTCCTAAATGCGCTCGCCATATGAATTTAAGAACGGCCAGCACTGGGGTATTTTTAGGCTGTTCGGGCTACGCATTACCGCCAAAAGAGAAATGTACGCAAACCTTGAACTTAACCCCTGGCGATGAGGTTATAAAAGTTGATGACGAAGAAGAGTTAGAAACCGAGGCCTTACGCGCGAAGAAACGCTGCCCAGTATGTGAAAACGCGATGGACAGCTACCTTGTGGACGAAAATCGCAAACTACATGTATGCGGCAACGTGCCAACCTGCATGGGCTATGAAATTGAAAAAGGTGTCTTTAAAATAAAGGGCTATGATGGCCCTATTATCGAATGCGATAAATGTAAAAGTGATATGGAGCTAAAAACCGGTCGCTTTGGTAAATACTTTGGCTGCACCAGTGAAGAGTGCAAAAACACACGTAAGTTGTTGAGGAATGGCGAAGCAGCGCCGCCTAAAGAAGACCCCGTGTTTATAACCGAGCTTGAATGTGAAAGCTCTGATGCGCATTTTGTGTTGCGTGACGGCGCTTCTGGTATATTCTTAGCAGCCTCTACTTTCCCACGTTCGCGTGAAACACGTGCACCACTAGTGGCGGAACTAGCTAGGTTCAAAGACAGAATATCGCCTAAATTTTATTACTTAGCCGATGCACCGCTTAAAGATCCTGATGGCAACTTCGCGCTTGTTCGTTACAGTCGTAAAACTAAACAGCAATATGTAATGTCTGAAGATCAAGCTAAGAAAGCGACTGGCTGGGCGGCATGGTATACAGACAAAAACTGGGTGGTTGATGATAAACGCAAGCAGCCTGCGATAGCTAAAAAGCCAGTCAAGAAGACTACTAAAAAGGTCGCTACCAAGTCCCTTAAGAAAGAGTCCCTTAAGAAAGGGGTAGCTAAGAAGACTGCGCCTAAGAAAGAAGCGCTTAACGCCACCAAGTAAGAAACCACAGTGTAGACATTAAAAAAGGGACCTGAGGTCCCTTTCTTTATCTCACTACCACCGCCAATTATTTCCCGGGCGTAGTCATAGGAGCGCTGACGCTTGTCTTTGCCTTAGACAGTGCAGAGGTTTTACTTGAAGCCACATATTCGCGTCTATTTTCATCTGCCATTGCCTTTGAGGCCAAGGTCATCTCACCCATATCGACCGATGCTGGGTTTATACTTGGGTGCGAAGTAAACTTAAGACCGGCCGAAGGCTGAGTTATTGTCTTATCAGCAACTCCTTTCTTGGATGCAGGTTTTTTGTCTACCGTTGTTGGTTCCTTTTCTTCTTGTTTAGCTTGCACCTTCTGTGTAGCAACCGATTCAAGCGCGGATGCTTGTATAACGTCCGCCTTAACTTCGCTTACTGCGACACCCGAGTCAGATTTTGGTGCACTGTATACTTCTGTTTGGGTGACCGTTTCTGGCGTTTCGTTATCTGAACTATTTTCTATATCAGCGCTTTGGTTAGCATTTTTTGTTTCAGTTGCATTGGCTGCTGTAACGTTAACATCTGCAGGCTTATCATTGCTGTCTAGTACAGATGCTTCCTGAGTTATTTGCTTGGCCTTGTTTTTGCTAACTTCAGCGTCAAACATAAGCTCTACCTGCTGAGATTCTTCAGTATTAGACTGTTTACGTTTTTGACCAGCAGCACGAACATGGCGCGGCGAACGTCGTCTTGTACGCGTTTTCCCATCAGTTTCCTCATCCGATCCTGCGCTGAGCTTTTCATTAGCGTCAGATTTTGATTCTGCTTTTTCGTCACTGTCTGCAGTTGCTATACCTTCAGCGTTTACGCTTTCAACGTTTACGCTTTCGCTTTCAACGTTTACATTCTCGCTTTCAGTTTTTACGTTTTCACTATCGATTTTTACGCGCTCACTTACAGCTTTAAAGTCTTCAGAGTTAGCCTCCACCGAAGCTGTTGATGCTTCACTTGCTGATGCGTCGACATTAACATGAGCATTCGCTGACGTTTTAGCGACTATTTTGTCACGCCCTGCAGTGTTTACCGTAGCCGGTTCAGTGGTCTCAACTGCGACTGCCTGCTTCGTATCTTGAGTAACTTCATCACTCACCCTAACACTGTTTCGCTCCGGACGACGATTGCGGCGTTCTTGTGGAATTTTACGAGCTTGCTTTGGCGGTTTAACCTGATTTTCGTCGCTAGCATTGTCGCGTACATTTTCAATGTCAACGGCCTTGGTTTCTTGCTTTCTTGCTGGACGGCTGTCTGCCCGTTTGTTGGGCGTTGGTTTTGAAGGCGCTGATGTTTCTTGCGTATCAGCCTTTACTTTATCTGTGGGCTTCTCAGCGTTTCTTTCACTTGGTTTTATGCGCTTGTTATTTCGACTGCGAGTACGCTCTGACTTTTCGCTACGGCTATCGTTACGAGTGTCGTTGCGAGGTGTTCTGCGTTTAGCTTGGTTCTCTCTACTGGACGCAGGCTTTGCAGTTTCTTTGGTTTTAGTCTCAGGTGGACTGAATATATTACTGACCCAAGCACTTAGCTTGGTAAATAAACTAGGCACATCTAGTGCGGTATTGTCGAGTCTTGCCGCTGGGCTAGAAGCATGCTGGGCGATAGGCGCTTGTGCTGGTCCTGACATGCCTTGTAAAAGAGGTTCTTCCCGCGTTGAAGTCTTCGCAGCTGGTGTATCAGCTGCGGTTTCTTTTTCTTCTAATAGGTCTACGTTATAGCTTAAATCTGCAATAACGTCAGCAGCGCGACGCCGTAATATTTGGAATTTTGGCGTCTCTAAATTAGGATTTGGGATAACAATAAGATTGACACCATGGCGCGACTCTAGTAACTGGATAGAAGCGCGCTTTTCATTGAGCAAATAGGTGGCAACAGTAACGGGTAGCTGCGCCTCGATTTGGCCGGTGTTATCTTTTATACATTCTTCTTCCATTATTCGTAAAACAGACAAACCTATAGACTCAATACCTCTAATGTTGCCGTAACCGTCACAACGAGGACAAACGCTGTGGGCAGATTCGCCTAACGAGGGGCGCAACCGTTGGCGTGACATCTCAAGTAAACCGAAGCGTGAAATCTTACCTAATTGGATCCGCGCGCGGTCATTAGTGACAGCGTCTTTCATACGATTCTCAACGTCGCGCTGATGCTTAACCGGCGACATATCTATAAAATCAATGACAACAAGACCGCCGAGATCGCGCAAACGCAGCTGGCGGGCAATTTCGTCTGCTGCTTCTAAATTGGTATTGTAAGCGGTCTCTTCAATATCACCGCCTTTGGTTGCTCGGGCACTGTTAATGTCAATCGACGTTAGTGCTTCAGTGGGATCTATAACTATAGAGCCGCCTGAAGGTAAGCGAACTTCGCGCTGAAAAGCCGATTCAATTTGGGTTTCAATTTGGTAGTGCGAGAATAAAGGAACTTCACCCGTGTATTGCTTTACTTTACTAGCGAAGTCGGGACGCACCAGTTTAATATGTTTCAAAGCCTTGTCAAAAACTTCTTTATCGTCAATAAGGATTTCGCCTACATCACGACGCAAATAATCGCGAATAGCGCGTACAATAACGTTGCTTTCCTGATGTATTAAAAATGGTGCTGGCTTACTTGTGGCGGCTTCAGATACTGCTTCCCAGTGATGGATTAATACGTTTAGATCCCATTTTAATTCTTCTGGTGATTTACCTACGCCCGCAGTTCTAACAATTAACCCCATTCCTTTTGGTACGTCTAATTCACTCAGCGCAGATTTCAGCTCGGTACGCTCATCGCCTTCTATACGACGAGAAATACCGCCAGCGCGAGGGTTGTTAGGCATAAGTACTAAGTAACTACCGGCTAATGACACAAATGTGGTGAGTGCGGCGCCTTTTTGTCCTCGTTCTTCTTTGTCTATCTGGACAATAACTTCGGTGCCTTCACGAATAACTTGTTTAATATTCGGGCGACCATCGTAGCGATAGTCTTTAGGAAAGTAAGTTTTGGCAATTTCTTTTAAGGGGAGGAATCCGTGGCGATCTGCGCCATAATCGACAAAAGCAGCTTCTAAGCTTGGCTCAACGCGGGTGATTGTTCCTTTGTAAATATTTGCTTTTTTTTGTTCGTGTCCGGGGCTTTCGATATCAAGGTCGTAGAGTTTTTGGCCATCTACTAAGGCTACGCGCAACTCTTCTTGTTGCGTTGCGTTAATTAACATTCTTTTCATATTTTAATAGCTCTGTGTCTATGCAGATCTATAAGCAAACAAAGGTTAGCGCAGAGGCTTTCGCCTGTGCTATTTCAAAAGTGCCTGATATGTAAGACAAAGATAAACGAAGCGTTGGTTTGCTTCGTAGCACGCTGTTATGAGTGCTAGTATAGGGCACACATTTCAAGGGCCTAAGTCATATTGTTATTAACAATAGAGTAATGAGTGGATACGCTAGTTATAATTAAAATTCAGCGTTACCTCGCTACTTTATGCTTGTTAAGTGTGACTCTTTCTTTTCCTACAACTCACAAAAAGTAGTAAAAAACTACTGCATGTTCTAAGGCGTGCTAATATCATGTGTTATCACCAAATGCTTTTTCATTCGATGTTGCCTGTTGTCTGCTGTTCAATCTGCATTGTTTCAATGCGTGTTCTACCCTGTTTGTGCATTATCTCGCAGCACATTGGTGGGAAAACACAGTAAATTTATCGTTTGTGCATTCTCGAAACATTAACCGTTGTTATGTTCGGTAATGGCTCATATTTTTAAAATGAAGAAAGGGAATAACTTCCCTTATTTAACGGCGATATACATCACTTTCGTTAATCTTATTTGTTATGAGTGACTCTTGAAAAGTGCGTATGTCATTAATAAATAGGCGACTTTTGGTAGAGCGTTTTTACACAAGCCATGATACTATCACACCAAAATTATATGACCTAGACAATTAGCCACTTAATTATGTCACGGCTTCACAAAGCGCAGCGAGATATCATCACAATAATAACGGATATTAAATGGTAAATAGGATTATTCATGGCTGATGCCTTCGACAAAGTACAATTTGTGACTATTGAAGAAGACAACCACCTTCAACGAATTGATAACTACCTAGTTAGTAAGATGAAAGGGGTCCCTAAAAGTAAAATTTACCGAATTTTACGAAAAGGAGAGGTGCGCGTAAACAAAAAGCGCGCTAAGCCCGATTATAAACTGCAAATTAATGATTACTTGCGAATACCGCCAGTGAAAATAGACGATACACCAACTCAGCAGCTTAATGTCAACAGTCTTGCTTATATAAATGACGCTATTATTTACGAAGATGATCGTTTGTTAGTCATCAATAAACCATCTGGTATGGCGGTTCATGGCGGCAGCGGCCTAAGCTACGGTCTTATAGAGGCTTTGCGTGCGCTTAGGCCCAATACTTCCTATCTAGAACTAGTTCACCGGCTTGATCGTGACACCTCCGGCTGCATAGTACTGGCTAAAAAACGTTCGGCGCTGCGGCATTTGCATGAACAACTGCGCGATAAAAAAATGGACAAAACCTACCACGCACTAGTGGCTGGTCACTGGCCCGAAAAGCGCAGCAAAGTAAGCGCTGGCTTACAAAAGAATCAGCTTCAAAGTGGCGAAAGAATGGTATTTGCAGATGAAAACGGTAAACATAGTGAAACACGATTCAGTGTTATTGGATACTACCCGCATGCCAGTTTGCTTGAAGCTAAACCGATCACCGGCAGAACCCATCAAATACGAGTGCACTGCCAGTTCGCTGGTCACGCTATTGCAAACGACAGTAAATATGGCGACGAAGCGTTTACTAAATACATCAAAAACCTAGGCTGTAAACGCCTATTCTTGCATGCAAAAAGCATTGAGTTTATTCATCCAGCGAGTGAAAAGCTGGTTAAATTTGAAGCCCCTTATGACAAGCATTTGGCGCACTTAATCAAAGCGCTTGAATCAAGCAAATAAGGCCACCTCCCAAATTTTAGTAGAGTGTTATGCGTTTGAGCAGGCGACACATAAGGATACTTAAAACCAAATGTCACAAGATTTAAGCAATGTTAGCCATATCATATTCGATTGGGATGGCACTATCATGAACTCGGCAGGCAAAATAGTGAATTGTATGCAAAAAGCTGCAGCACTAGCGAGTTTACCCATACCCAATAGCAAGCAGGTGGAACATATTATAGGCATTAGCTTACTGCCTGCGGTGCAGCAACTGTTTGACATTGGTGTTAATAAGGCGCAAGAAGTTTGTACTTATTATAAACAAGCTTATCTTGAACAAGATCAGACACCTTGTCCTCTATTTGACGGTGCTCATGAGTTGTTATCTGCATTGTCTAGTCGATATACTTTAGGGGTTGCCACAGGCAAAGCAAGAAGAGGGTTACAGCGTGCTTTTGAACAAACGAATTCGGCTGTATATTTTAGTGACACTAGATGCGCCGATGAAGCAGACTCAAAACCATCGCCCGATATGCTGATTCAGCTACTCAAGCATTGGCAAATTGAACCTCATCAGGCGGTCATGATTGGTGATACTACTTATGATATGCAAATGGCTGAGGCTATATCCATGCCCAGAATAGGCGTATCTTATGGCGTGCACGATAAACTTGCAATATTACAACATGGCCCCGCTCACGTTGTCGACGCATTGCATGAATTACACTGCATTTTTGCGCAGCGTAGTTAATTTTGTAAGCGGAAGAAAACACACAGTTTCATAGAATGAAGGTAAAAAAAGAAGCATGAACAGTAAAGTAAGTCAGTATAAGGAGTTAGTTAGTCAGGTGTCTGCGATAACCGCAGGCGAAACAGACAGTATTGCTAACATGGCTAATATAAGTGCTATTTTGTTTAATGGTATGTCGGGTGTAAATTGGGCTGGTTTTTATATTTACAAAGACGAACAGCTGGTGCTTGGGCCTTTTCAAGGTAATCCTGCATGTATCCGTATACCATTAGATAAAGGTATTTGCGGAAGAGCAGCGACAACGAAAAGCGTTCAGGTGATTGAAAACGTGCACGATTTTGCAGGCCATATAGCCTGTGACGCTGCCTCAAACTCGGAGGTGGTGGTGCCCATTATTAAAAACGGTCAACTTATCGGTGTTTTAGACGTTGATAGTCCCAGTTTTGCTCGTTTTGATAATATTGACGCTGAATATTTATCAAAAGTTGTTGATATCTTAACCAATACTTTGAATTAGGTAAACATGAAACATTTTGTAGATATTCATACTATATTATCAACGGCTGAGGATATGGACGATATTCATGATGAGCCGCAAGCCGCCAGTGATAGGCTAAATGAGGTTTTACATTTAGTATACGATATGAGCAGTGACGATATACCCAGTCAAGAATTAGAGAATATGCTTAGTTTTGTATGGGAGCATTGGCACCCAGACAAGCATTTATCTGATATTGAGGTTGACGATTTGGTCGATTGGGTGGATCATCTAATGAATACTTGGGATAATGACGCTTATATGGCGAAGAATGAATAGAAGTAACTATATTTAATGGAACAAGAAAAGTTAACAAATCAAAAAGAAACAATTACGTTTTTATGTAATAAGTATCCAAGATGCTTCTTTGCGGATGGTTCGGTAAAGCCACTAAAGATAGGCATATTCCAAGATTTAGCCAGCGAGCTTGAAGGATTAGAAATCGTTAGCAAACGTTTACTTAGGGTAAGTTTACGCCACTACACCAGTAGTTGGCGTTATTTATCGGCCGTGAAAGCGGGCGTGGCTCGCATTAGTCTAGCCGGTGAAGACGGTGAAGTGGTAGAAGAGCAGCATGCCCAGTATGCTGCTGAGCAGCTTAAAGAAAGCAAAGAAAAAGCGGCCAAATACCGAGAAAACAACCCCAAAGCGGCTAAAAACCCGGCTAAGCATAAAGGTTATGTAAAAAGCAAAGGGCTTGACCCTTCTGATAGCAGTACGCCGCAGACTAAGACTGCTACTGGCAAAACCAAATCGGGTTCTACAAAGCATTCAAGTAAAACAAGCAAACCAGCAGTTACATCTGTTTTAGCAGATAAACCTCAGGTGTCTCTCGCAATAACTGAGTTGCAGATAGGCAGTCAAGCTTTGGTGAAATTAGGTAAGGACCCAATGCCAGTGACAATTACCGACATTGCAAAGGACGGTATTTCTGTGCAACTTAAATCAGGTATGACGGTCAAAGTTCAGCAAGCTCAATTGTTCAGTTCACAAAAGGCTGCTAATAAATAATTACTATTGTCGAGGTTTCTCACTTATGCAAATAAAACAGGTCGATACACTTGGTCTATCGTCATTCGTAAAGAAGGCAGTCTCCTTTGCGCTGTTTGGTATCGTTACCATTTCAACTGCAGTTTATGCACAGACATCTTCAGTTGAAATATCGCCATCTGAATCGTTAAACACTGAACCTGAAGAGGTTTTAGTACTGCCTATTCTTTCGCAAGAAAAACAGCATGCTAAGTCGGTTCGACGCATATCTAATTTATTTGTGCGTGCGCATTACAAGAAGGTAGAAATCGATGATGCGTTGTCAGCCCAGATATTCGCGCGCTATTTAGATTTGCTTGACAACAGTAAACATTTTTTTGTCGCCAGCGATATTAGTATGTTTGAGAAATATGCGGATAAATTTGATGAGGCAATAAAGTTAGGCGATTTATCGTTAGCCTATGACATTTATCAATCTAATTTGGAACGCCGTCAGGAGCGTTTCGAATACGCGCTTACCTTACTTAATGATGAGTTTAATTTTGAGCAAAAAGACGACAAGTTTTTCTACGACAGAGAAGACGCTGCATGGGCAAGTTCCCAAACCGAGTTAAATGAGCTGTGGCGGCAGCGCGTTAAGTATGACGCATTAAATTTAAAGCTTGCCGATAAGACATGGGACGAAACCAAAGATATTTTGGATAAGCGCTATAAACGCGCTATTAGGCGCTTAACTCAAACAAACAGTGAAGATGTGTTTCAAACCTTAATGAATGCCTTCGCCCGCAGTATAGAAGCACATACGAGCTATTTATCGCCGCGAAATACAGAGCGTTTCCAAATGAATATGAACTTGGAGCTAGAAGGCATTGGCGCCGTGCTGAGAAGTGAGGACGATCACACGGTTATTATGAGTTTGGTCGCTGGTGGGCCAGCGGATAAGACGGGACAAATCAAACCACAAGATAAAATAATGGGTGTTGCGCAAGAAGATGAAAAGACTTTTATTGACGTGGTAGGATGGCGCTTAGATGAAGTGGTTGACTTAATAAAGGGTCCAAAAGGTTCTGTTGTAAGGCTTCAGGTCCAAAAGGGCGGTACTGATACCAAAAACATTGAAGAAATTGTGATCACGCGAGACAAAGTCAAATTAGAGGACAGGCAGGCAAAAGCTGAAGTGCTTGTAGCGCCTGATGGTCCTAATGCTGGGAAAAAGTTAGGCGTAATTGAAATCCCTTCGTTTTATCACAGACTGCATGCCGATGTGATTAAGCTAATCAGTGATCTTGAGAAAGAACAAGTGCAGGGAATCATAATCGACTTGCGTGGCAACGGCGGTGGCAGTTTACCCGAAGCGATAGCGCTGAGCGGTTTATTTATTGATGAGGGTCCAGTCGTACAAATTAGGTACGAAAGCGGCAGAGTAGATATTGAAAAGAACAGAGATGGCATCAGTTACTACGATGGCCCGCTAACCGTTATGGTTGATCGTTTTAGCGCATCTGCGAGTGAAATCTTCGCGGCGGCAATGCAAGATTTTGGCCGCGGTGTTATTATTGGTGAGCAAACGTTTGGTAAAGGCACTGTGCAGCAGCATCGTTCATTAGAGCGAGCTTTTGACGTATTCGATAAGCCTATTGGCGCGGTGCAGTTTACAACCGGTAAGTTTTATAGAATAAACGGTGGCAGTACACAGCACCTTGGCGTTAAACCTGACATTCTATATCCGTCTCCAATTGATCCCGCAAACTGGGGTGAGAGTAGTGAAGATACTGCGCTGCCATGGGATAGTATTGAAAAAGCCTCTTATGAAGTATTAGCAGATAACACCGCTATTATAAAGGCGCTAAGAGTGAAGCATACGCAACGTACGAAAACAGATCCTGAGTTTCAATATATATTCTCAGATATTGACGAGTACAATGAAAATAAAGACAAAAACTTTATTTCGTTAGTCGCCTCCCAGCGTATTGCAGAAAGAAAAGAAATTGAAATTAAACGTCTTACCAGAGTTAATGAAAGGCTCGTTAGGTTAGGACTGCCGGTTGTTGAATCACTCGAGAACGATCTGCCAGAAGCCTTGGACAAAATAGACCCATTTTTATCTGAGGCAGCTAATATCACCTTTGATATAATAAAATCAGGTAGCTACGCATTAAACAAAGTTGTTGAAGAGGCGCTGTAATAAGCGTAAAAAAAAGGCGCCGTTAAGGCGCCTTTTTTGTTAGCATAGAAAAAACTAAATAATAAAAATAAAAAGAGGTGGTTATGAGTGCACGGGGCCATTTTTCCTCAAGGCTTGGATTTGTGCTAGCGGCCGCTGGCTCTGCGGTTGGCTTAGGTAATATATGGGGTTTCCCCACCAAGGTAGCCGAAAACGGAGGTGCAGCTTTTGTTGTAATGTATCTCGTTATGGCATTTTTATTGGCCTACCCAGTACTTATGGCTGAATTAATCATCGGCCGCGCTAAACAGACCAACATGATTAGTGCACTTCAAAAAATTTCTGGCAATGTCTTTGGCACAATAACGGGTAGCATTGGTGCAGCGACTGTTATATTAATTTTAGCGTTCTACAGCATTGTAGCTGGCTGGATGATTTCATATTTAATTGACTCTCTCGCCAACGTGTCGTCACTCAATATTGCTTGGTTAACCAGTGATTCGGTTTTACGTAACCTGTTCTTTACTGGGTTGTTTTTAGGGCTGACCTGTGTGGTGGTAATTGGGGGCGTTAGCAATGGTATTGAACGTTGGTCGGTAAGGCTGATGCCTACCTTACTAATCTTAATAATACTATTGATAATATATGTCAGCACACTTGAGGGTGCAGCGGACGGTTGGCGCGCATTCTTAGTGCCCGATGTATCACGAGTGCTTGAACCAGCGCTAATGGCCGATGCTATGGGCCAGGCTTTTTTCTCCATGTCGTTGGGTGTGGGTACCATGCTCGTTTACGGTTCATACATTCAAAAGCGCGAGAACCTTCCTCAATTAGGCACCTCTGTTGCCTTAGTGGATATTGGCATTGCGGTACTGGCGGGCATGCTAATTATTCCCGCGATGTATGTAGCATTGGCAAATGGTGTAGAGATATTCGATGATGGAAAGCTAATTTCAGGGCCCAATTTGATCTTCAAAGTGCTGCCTTCTTTGTTTACGTCCATGGGATATGCTGGTGCTTTTGTCGCATTCGTGTTCTTTTTACTCATGACAATTGCTGCTCTAACATCATCAATTTCTATGTTAGAGGTGCCCGTTGCTTATTTGGTTGACAGTAAAGGTTTGAAGCGCAAGAAGGCGACTATTTTACTGACCACAATGGTGTTTGGTATAAGCAGTATTATTATATTCAACTTTGACTTATTGTTTGGTTTTGTTGTTACGTTAACGACTGAATATAGCCAGCCCTTGCTGGGCTTAGTGCTTTGTGTCTTTGCAGGATGGATATGGCGGCGTGATCAAATTTTAGATGAGCTTAAGCAAGGTAACAAGGACATTGAAAAAGGGCTGTTTTGGAAAATTTGGCCTGTGTATGTGAAATTTGTGTGTCCTGTTGTCATTGCACTAATGTTTTTGCGCACGGTATTGTAAACTGACAATATTTTACGGCGCTAAGTCAAATAATAAAAATAGAAACACCTAGAATATGGATAATAATATGAGCTCTAGCATTAAGCAGCCGTCTCTTGTAGATGCGTTAATTCCTATATTTACACTTATTGTGCTGATGTTTAGTGCCGTTATGTTATTTGGCGCTGACTCTTCCTACGGACCTAATCAAATAGCATTGTTGATTGGTATGTTTCTGGCCGTAATCATTGGGCTCAAAAACGGACATAAGTGGCAAGACATCGAAGAAGGCATGGTGAAAGGTATTTCGATGTCTTTAGGGGCTTGTTTAATTCTGCTTTCTGTTGGCGCACTTATCGGCACTTGGATGCTAGCAGGTACAGTGCCCACGCTGATATATTATGGTTTGTCATTGCTCAGCCCTAGCTTGTTTTACGCTGCTAGCTGTCTTATTTGTGCGGTTGTGGCTGTGAGCATAGGCAGCAGTTGGACAACAGCTGCCACCATCGGTGTGGCCCTAATTGGGGTGGCCACAGGTATGGAACTGTCGTTGCCAATCACCGCAGGCGCCATCGTTTCAGGTGCATATTTTGGTGATAAACTGTCACCATTGTCTGAAACAACCAATTTAGCACCTGCCATTGCCGGAACTGATTTGTTTGAACACATAAAGTATATGCTGTGGACAACGGTACCAAGCTTTATCATTAGCCTTATCTTGTTTGTTATGCTGGGTTTTAATGCAGAGCTTGTTGACTCAGCGCAGCGTATACAGTCTATGCAAGCGCTGTTAAACCAAGAGTTTACCATTGGCTGGTTCACACTTATTCCTCTTTTTGTTTTGTTGGGATTAGCCGTGAATAAGATGCCTGCGTTTCCGACTGTCTTTATTGGTGCAATATTAGGTGCGGTGTGGGCACTTATTTTTCAGCAAGATTTAATTGCGGAAATGGTTTTAGCCCAGTCAGATAGCTCAACTAACCAGTTCATTATCAATACCTTAAGTGTAGGGCAGTTTGACGCTATAAAAAGTGTTATGGTTGCGTGGACTGCACTTTTTAGCGGTGTGTCGTTTAACACCCCAGATGAAAACCTGAATAGTTTGCTCTCTAGAGGCGGCATGGCAAGCATGCTAAATACTATTTGGCTGATTATATGCGCCATGTCTTTTGGCGCTGTGCTTGAGCGCGTTGGTTTACTTAAAGCCATAGTAGCAACCTGTTTAAAGGGCGCTACCAGCGCCGGAGACATGGTAACGCGCACTATCTTAACCTGTTTAGGCACTAATTTAGTAACGGCAGATCAATACATTGCGATTGTCATGCCCGGTAGAATGTACAAGAAAGAGTTTGAAAAAAGAGGGCTTCACCAGCTTAATTTATCTAGAAGCTTAGAGGATGGTGGCACCATTACATCGCCGTTAATACCATGGAATACCTGCGGTGCTTATATGCACGGTGTGCTGGGAGTGCACCCTTTCGCTTATATATTTTATGCGTTTTTCAATTTAATAAACCCAGTGCTAGCGATTATTTATGCCTATTTAGGGATCAAGATACTGCGCCTAACGCCACCTAAGGTGGAAGTTAAAGCTCAACGCTAGACCTTGTTGCTTTATGGCCAGTATAAAGACTATTAATTCTCCATATCAACAGTAGTCATCTAATAATATAATTGACTACTTTTTATTTCTTCACATAGAGTATTTTCAAATGACTGTATCATCAACAACATCGCCACTGCTGAGCAAAAAAAGACGCGATTATACGCCGCCAAGCCACACTATTGAGACCGTCGATTTACGTTTTGAGCTAAGCCCCCGGGAGACTAAAGTTACGGCCGTTTCAACGATAAAACGAATTGATACGCAGGCGTCAGTTTTATTTTTAGACGGTAAAGATTTGTGTTTGCAGTCGATTAAAATTGATGACCAAATGTTGACAGAAAATGATGATTATAAAGTGCTCGATAATGGTTTAGAGCTTTACACCTCGCTTGAGACCTTTACCCTTACCGTTGTGAACACCATAAAACCCAGTGAAAATACAAGTTTAGAAGGTCTATATTATTCAAATAACGCATACTGTAGTCAGTGCGAAGCCGAGGGCTTTCGTAAAATTACTTATTTTTTAGACCGCCCCGACGTTCTCGCTATTTATACAGTAAGCATAGTCAGCACAGCAGAAACTGACACTTATTTATTAAGCAACGGTAATCTTATTAAAGATACTGGTTTTGAAAATGGTGAGCGCACCTGCATATGGGAAGACCCGTTTCCTAAGCCAAGCTATTTGTTTGCATTAGTGGCGGGTCATTTTGATAAGCTAGTTGATGAGTTCACTACTCAAAGCGGTAAAAAGATCGCATTAGAGCTTTTTGTAGATGAAGGTCGACTGGGGCAAGGACAACACGCCCTAGACTCTTTGAAAAAGGCAATGAGGTGGGATGAACAAAATTACGGACTCGAATATGATTTAGATATATACATGATAGTGGCCGTTGATTTCTTCAATATGGGCGCGATGGAAAACAAAGGCTTAAATGTATTTAATTCTAAGTTTGTGTTGGCTGATGCGCACACCGCTACAGATGAAGACTATTTTAATGTAGAGGCGGTTATCGCACACGAGTATTTTCATAATTGGACAGGTAATCGCGTCACGTGCCGAGATTGGTTTCAATTAAGTCTAAAAGAGGGTTTGACGGTCTTTCGTGATCAGCAGTTTTCGGCTGATATGTACAGTGATTTAGTGACCCGCATTAGCCATGTGAATGTAATGCGCGAAAATCAATTTGCAGAAGATGCGGGGCCCATGAGTCATCCCATTAGACCTGACGAAGTAGTTGAAATGAGTAACTTTTACACAGTAACCGTCTATAATAAAGGCGCAGAAGTAATACGTATGCTGCACACTCTTTTAGGCAAAGCTGGTTTTAGAAAAGGCATGGATGAGTATTTTGCTCGCCATGATGGACAAGCGGTTACCTGCGATGATTTTGTGAATGCAATGCAAGATGCGAACGGCGCAGATTTATCGCACTTTAAGCGTTGGTACTCCCAGTCGGGTACGCCTAGGGTGAGAGTTGAGCAAGCAAGCACAGGTGACAGCCAAACCACCCTAAGCTTCACTCAAATAAATACACCAACGCGCACGCAAGCGCACAAACAAGATTTGTATGTGCCCATAAAACTCGAATGTTTTGATAAGAATGGCCACAAAGTCGATACTCGTTTAAAAAATGATACATTAGTGATGAATAGTGCAAGCACCGCGCTAGTTTTAGATGTGCCGAACGAACAAATAACGCCGTCTTTGTTACAAGATTTTTCAGCGCCGGTGCTTATTGAATACGACTATACATTGTCGCAACTGCTAATTATTATTGAGTTTGCTGGCAACGACTATGCCAAATGGGAGGCGTCGCACAATGCTTACATAATGTTAATCAAAGAAATATATAATGCAGCAAATGGCGCAAACAATAATGCTGATATGCAACTGAGGCAAGACATTGAAAAACTGGCCACCGCCATTAAAAATTTGACCGTAGCACCTGAGGTGCTCGCGCAAATTCTTTCGGTGCCTAGCGCAGAATCATTATATTCTCAAATAGAAAAAGTAGACCCAATCAACTTATACCATGCTAGACATAAAGTTGTTGTGCAATTATCGAATACTTTACATCAGTTTTGTATACGTCATTACCTACGCTTGTCTCAAAACCCAATTCCATACGCCTATGAAAAACAGCAGGTAAACAATAGATCCTTAAAAAATACCTGTCTTCACTTACTCGCCCATAGCAGTCCCGAGACCGTGGCACCGCTTGTTGCCTTACAATATAAAAATGCGCACAATATGTCGGACCGTTTGGGAGCACTAAAAGCGGCACAGGTCACTCAAGATGATACCTTTGACTCTTTAATGATCGCGTTCGAAGAGCAATTTGGAGATGACGCGGTGGTGATGGATAAATGGTTTGCAATGCAGGCAAAATCGAGTAAAACCGATATATTGACACATTTAGATTTGCTGCAAGCGCATCAGCAGTATTCAATTAAAAACCCTAATAAAGTGCGCTCGCTCATTGGTTCGTTTGCGTTTTATAACACCTTGGGTTTTCATCAAATTGATGGGTCTGGATACAAATATTTAACTGATTACCTAATTACTTTAGATAAAGTAAACCCACAAATTGCGTCGCGATTAATTACACCCCTCATGCAGTTTTCACGCTATACAAGCACGAATCAAGTGCTCATTAAAGCGCAGCTTAACAGGCTTTACGGTGTAAAGGGTTTGAGCAAAGATTTGTTTGAAAAAATTAGTAAAGCGCTCATTATGTAAGCTAGTGTTGGCGTGATTGTTGTATGGTAAAGAAAAGCAATGTTCATCAATCGTACTATTTTTTCAGTGAGTTTGAACTATGCCAATGTGAAGATTTGTATCGCCAATAAATTAAATTTCTACTGGTGACAAACAGCGATTTCGAATGCCTAAGCAAAATATGCAAAGGTTTATTTCGCCAAGCGGCCTGAAGGGCGATTACGGGCTAATCGTCGATAATAATAACAAAATCATTAGTATTAAATGTATTCGTTAACAATTATGCAATAATTAATACTGCATAAGCGGCTTAAAAAACAAGCATGACATTGCAAGCGGGTAATAAAAGTCTATAAATATCACGATAATGAAGCAACTGGTACGATTTGTTCTTGCGATTACATTAAAATGATGTAATCATTTTGTTAATATCAAACGAAGTGTTGTGTTTTTGTTTAGCACACCCAAACAAGTGTATTTGAAGAAGGTAAACCCATGACAAATAAGCCTAGCGCCTTTAATAAAACTTCTATCGCAATAGGTATTGCATCAATAATAGCGGCAATGTCTAGCAGTGTTTACGCTGCTAACTGGAGTTTTGGTGACGTAGAAGTCAATTTTGATTCTAACTTCACATTAGCAACAAGTATTCGTGTTGAGGACCGTGATTTTGATCTTATTGGCAACAGTAACCACCCTCAGTTCGACTGGTCTGGCTATAATGCTGCAACCAACGTAATTTATCCAAGCGCAGATGTATGGGCACTGTCAGATGGCGCGTATTCTACTAATGGCGATCTAGGCAACTTAAGTTACGATCCAGGCAAAGCGTTTTCAACTCAGTTTGTTGGCTTACATGAACTTGATGTTAATTACGGCGACTATGGCTTTTTCGCCCGTGGCTTTTATTTTTATGATTTTGAATTGTCCGACAACGATAGAGACTGGGCTAATCCTATTACCGGAGTAACGGTTGACCCTTGTAGAGATTCAAATGCTAAAGAGGAGCTTTGCAGTGATGTAAGAATGTTAGACTTCTTTGCTTATGCAAATTTATGGGTCGGCGATATGCCGGTTAGTATCCGTGTAGGTGACCAAGTTGTAAGCTGGGGAGAGAGTACGTTTATACAACATGGTATTAATACAACTAACCCCGTTGATGTAACGCGATCACGAGCGCCTGGCTCCGAACTCAAAGAAGTATTTATTCCCGTTGGGATGGTATATGCATCGATAGGCCTTACCGATGCCGTAAGCATTGCAGGTTATTATCAATATGAATATGAGCGCTCGTTGCTGCCAGTAGCAGGTAGCTATTTTGCCGGCAACGACTTTGCAGGCGAGGGCGGTTCGTTTAACAATGTCCAATTGGGTTTCACCGGAAACCCTGACATTGACGCAGACACCTTAATAACGCAGCTAAATGGCATAGGAGCAGCCTTGGCCTCTGGTACTATTTCTCCACAACAGGCGGGCCAAGCCTATTTAGCGTATCCGACAAAAGTAGCCGTAAGAGCACGCGGTGACGCAGCGCATGATGAGGCCAGTGACTCGGGTCAATATGGCTTGAAACTGTCTTGGTTCGCGTCTGAGCTAAACGAAACTGAGTTTGGTTTTTATCATATTAATTATCACTCTACACGACCCTTAGTATCAGGGCGCACATCTGACTTTACGCCAGCCAGCATTGGCAGAGATTTAAATATCCTAGCGTCTGGCGGCGTGACCAGAGATACTATTACAGACTTAGGTGCATTTACCGAAACAAGATTCACCTACCCAGAAGATATTAAATTGTACGGCGTAAGCTTTAACACCACAGTCGGTCAAACAGCGCTCTCTGGAGAATTCGCCTACCGTCAAGATGAGCCTTTGCAAATCGATGACGTAGAACTTTTATATACCGCAATGCCAGAGCAGCTTGCCAATGCAGGTTTACGTCCAGACTTAGCCGGTATATCACAGTTGAATAACATTGGCAGAAATGTGGGACCCGGCGAGACCGCAGAAGGATTCTTGCTGTCAGATACTTGGCAGGTGCAGATGACTGCTTCGCATGTATTCGGTCCAAGATTGGGCGCCGATAATCTGATACTTTTAGGTGAAGCAGGCTACGTACGCGTTCAAGACTTTCCAGACCCCAGCGTTATTCGTTTAAATGCACCAGGTACTGCTCGTACTCCTTCATTAGAACCCATTGGAGATAATAACAGGGAAGGTTTGCATACAGGTGTTTCCAATGGGCCAGAAACTAATCCATTTGCCACCAGTGGCGCATGGGGATATCGCTTACTCGCGGTAGCCGATTTTAATAATGTGTTTGCGGGTATGAATTTACGCACTCGCGCGACTTTCTCACATGATGTGAATGGCACCACACCCGATCCACTGTTCTTGTTTCTTGAAGATACTAAATCAGCTAACCTAACATTTACGCTAGACTACTTAAGCAAGTGGTCATTTTCGGCGGGCTACAGTGCATTTTGGGGCGGTATAGGCACTACTAATGCGCTATCCGATCGTGATTTTGCCTCATTTAACATTAAATACGATATTTAAGGACCAAAACAATATGAAAAATTTAAGTGTAATTGCAAGCAGTATTGTAATCGCAATTGCCAGCACTCATGCACTTGCGAAAGTGTCTGATGCTGAAATCGCAGAGTTAGGTCAAAGTTTAACACCTTTAGGGGCGATACAAGCAGGCAATGCCGACGGTAGCATTCCCGCATGGACTGGGGGCATTACCTCTGCGCCGGAAGGTTACACGGTGGGTGACTTTCACATCGACCCATTTCCAGACGACAAACCGTTGTTCATCATAACCGCCGCTAATTATAAAGAGTACGCTGAGTTTTTATCTGACGGTCAACAAAAGCTTTTTGAAACATATCCTGATACTTACAAAATGCCGGTGTATCAAACAAGAAGAACCGCTTCTAACCCTCAGTTTGTGTATGACGCTACCAAACGAAATGCCAAAACCGCTGAGTTGATACAGGACGGGAACGGCCTGAAAGGCGCTGCGATTGGCATCCCATTTCCGATTCCTCAAAGTGGGGTTGAGGCTATATGGAACCATACGCTTCGCTACAGAGGTCAAGGTGTTCAGCGAAATGGCGGGCAAGCGGCGGTAACCGCAGGCGGCGATTATAACGTTATTGGTTTTGATGAACAGCTAATGATAAAATATGCCGAGACGGGCATGACGCCAGAAAGGCTGACCGAAGAAAATATACTGTTTAAATTTAAGCAAAGCGTGACTAAGCCAGCAAGGCTTGCCGGCACCGCTTTACTCGTTCACGAAACGGTTGATCAGGTTAAAGAGCCACGTCAAGCATGGACATATAATACCGGCCAAAGACGTGTTCGTAGAGCGCCTAATATCGCTTACGATGCACCGGGAACCCAAGCCGATGGCCTGCGCACAACCGACGATTTTGATATGTTTAACGGCTCGCCCAATCGTTATAACTGGACACTCGTAGGCAAGCAAGAACTTTATGTTGCTTATAACAGTTATGCTATTCACAGTAATAACGTTACCTATGAAGATATTCTGCATGCTGGGCATGTAAATCCAGACCTAACGCGATTCGAAAAGCATAGAGTGTGGGTTGTTGAAGCAAACATAAAAGATGAATTTCGTCATATTTACCAAAAACGTGTGTTCTATATTGATGAAGACAGTTGGCAAATTCAAGTCGCTGATATGTACGACAACAGAGGCGAGTTATATAGAGTTGGCATTGCGCATGGTGTAAACTATTATGATGTGCCGACTCATTGGTCTACGCTTGATGTATATCATGATCTCAATTCGCGTCGTTATCTCGCCATAGGTTTAGACAACGAAGAATCAATGTATGACTTTACCATAGAGCTTGATGACAGAGAATTCACGCCGCAAGCTTTGCGACGAGAAGGCAAACGTTAATCGCAAAAACGGCTGGCTTTGCCAGCCTTTTTTTATGAAAGTGAGAAAGTGAGAAAGTGAGAGAGTGTGAAAGTAAAAAATATTAGTGTAGCGGCCGCTCTTAGTTTACTTGGGCTTGCAACAGCAAATGCCAACGAGCTATCTTTTATAGCGCCTTTAGTGAAAGAGTCTTTACTGTTGGGTGTAAGCGAAGGCAAGCACAATGTAATTGTAGGTGAGCGCGGTCATATACTGGTTAATAAAACCACGGGTGACGCGTTTGCTGAAAATTTTAGGCAAGTTCTGTCTCCTGCTAACGTCACCTTAACCGATGTATTTAGTCTGAATAACTTTGCATGGGCGGTTGGGCACGATGCCACAATAATTAAGTCTTCCGATGCAGGCCTTACATGGACATTAGTGCAAAGCGACCCTGATTTAGATAGGCCGTTGCTGAGCGTCTATTTCTTCGATGAAAAGGAAGGTATTGCTGCTGGTGCATACGGACTCTTCTACCGTTCAATTAACGGTGGTGATTCATGGGTGCAAGAAAGACACCCAGGGATGTTGTCGCCAGATGACAATGATTATTTAGACAGTATTAAAGATGACGAAGCTTTTTATTTAGAAGAGCTGTCGTTTATTTCTCCTCATTTGAACAAAGTTTCTGCAAGTGAAAATACACTTTACGTTGCCGGTGAAGCTGGTTTATTGGCAACTAGCAGCGATAAAGGCAAAAGCTGGGAACGTATTGATATAGGTTACCAAGGGTCTTTCTTCGACGTTGGCATACTACCTAACGAAATATCGTTAGCCGTTGGTTTGCGTGGTCATATGTTTGTATTGGCTACTGATGAACAATTACCTATTGAAACCTGTGTAACGACGTCCTTAAATTCAGTGATTACATCTGAAAATAAAGTGTTTGTGGCGGGCAATAATGGTGTGATATTGAGCATTGACATTCAAAAACTAAACGAAGACTCTGCTAGTGCCTACGCCACCTACGATAGAGCCAACATCGCTAATTGCAAAAGGCATCCCTCTGTTTCGCTTGTTAATACTGACTTTTCTGATGCAATTTTAGGCGGTATTATATCTAATGACCGTCTTTTGTTAGTCACCGCAGGTGGTTTAAAAACAGTGGTAATAGAAGAATAAGATGAACCCATTCGTTAAAAAAATTGAAAATATGGTGTTTGAGAATCGCATGGCGGTTGTCATCGTCTTTTTAATCGCCACGGTATTCTTAGCCTATCAAGCCTCTTTGCTCAAATTAGATGCTGGCTTTACCAAAAACATTCCACTTAACCATGAGTACATGCAAACCTACATCAAGCATCAAGAAAATTTTGGTGGTGCAAATAATATATTGGTGTCGGTATGCGATAAAAATCAAACCATTTATAATCAAAACTTTTTTGACACACTTAAAAATGTACATGACCAGCTATTCTTTATAGAAGGCGTCAATCGCTCCCTCGTTGTTTCGTTGTTTGCACCCTCTACTCGCTTCACAGAAATTGTAGAAGGTGGCTTTTCAGGTGGCCCCGTAATACCGGCTGACTTCAACTCCTCTGATCCTGAATCGCTACAGATTGTGCGTAAGAATATCGATAAAGCAGGTATTGTTGGACGTCAAGTCTCTAACGACTCGCGCTGCGCTATGGTAACGGCACAGCTTTTAGATATAAGCCCTGAAACGGGAGAGCCTCTTGACACCCTGCAAATAGCCTCAAAGCTCGAAGATCAGCTGCGCGGGCAATATGAAAATGAACAAACAAGTGTCCATATTATTGGCTTTGCCAAGATGATTGGCGATGTGGCTGATGGTGCTAAAGATGTGGTTATGTTCTTTGCTATTGCCATCGCAATAACGGCCATTATGGTGTACTTTTTCTGTAAGTCACTTGTATTAACGTTTTTACCTTTGGCATGCTCCATTGTGGCCGTCGTGTGGCAACTAGGTCTGCTTACGGTATTCGGATTTGGCATGGATCCCATGTCTATTCTAGTGCCGTTTTTGGTCTTTGCGATAGGGGTGAGCCATGGCGTACAGATGATCAACGCCATGGGCAAGAAAGCGGCAAAAGGTATATCGGTTAAAGATTCTGCCCGACATGCGTTCTCATCGTTATTGATACCGGGCGGAGTGGCTTTGCTGTCAGACACGATTGGTTTTATGACGCTCTTGGTGATTGATATCGGCATAATAAAAGAGCTGGCTATTACCGCCAGTATGGGGGTTGCGGTTATTATACTGACTAACCTGCTGCTGTTGCCTGTGCTTATGTCATATGTGAAACTATCAGACTCGCATAAAGAGAAATACGCCAAAGAGCCTAAAGAATCGAAATTTTGGTTAATGGTATCCAACTGTGCATCGCCTAAAATTGCGATAGGTATTGTGGTCGTTACCGGTGCACTCTTCGCATGGGGAAGTTATCAAGCGCAAAACCTGAAAATAGGCGACCTACACGCTGGAGCGCCCTCTTTGCATGAAGACTCTCGCTACAATCAAGACACCTTCTTGATTACCGACAAGTTTGAAATAACGGTTGACTATATTTCGGTTATCGTTGAGGCAACGCCTGAAGCTTGTACGCGCTTTGAAGTAATGAGCGCAATAGATGAATTCCAATGGAAAATGGAGAATATTCCGGGCGTTCAATCCGGCATATCGCTGTCGTCGGTAGCTAAAAAAGTAAACGCTGGTTACAACGAGGGTAATCCCAAGTGGCAAGCACTACCGCGTAATCAGTCCACCATGGTGCAGGCGGTCTCACAAGTACCTTCTTCGTCTGGATTGTTAAACAGCGATTGCTCGGTTATGCCTGTAATCTTGTTTATGGAAGATCATAAAGCGGAAACAATTGATACCGTGGTGAAGGCTATAAAAGAGATTAGTCAAGAGTATGAAACAGACGAACTCACGTTCAAATTAGCATCGGGCCCTGTTGGCGTGATGGCGGCGACAAACGAAGCGGTTGAGGCTTCCCAAGATCCTATGCTGTATTACGTATTTGGTGCCGTAATCATATTATGCCTTATTAGTTTTCGTTCGATAAGGGCGACGCTGTCAGTGGTAATACCGCTTTACGTGGTGTCGGTCTTGGCACAAGCATTAATGACCTTTTTAGAGATAGGCTTAACGGTGTCTACTTTGCCAGTGATTGCCCTTGGGGTAGGTATAGGCGTTGACTATGGGATTTATATTTTGTCGACTATGTCGCAGCGTTTAAAGGCGGGTGACGATGTACAAACTGCCTATTTAGAAGCCTTAAAAGAGCGCGGTAGTGCCGTATTGTTTACCGGCATTACGCTGGCGATTGGCGTGAGTACATGGGTATTTTCAAGTTTAAAGTTCCAAATGGATATGGGGATACTACTCACGTTTATGTTTTTAGTGAATATGTTAGGCGCAATAATAGTGTTACCTGCTATTGCCCGTCTGCTGTGGTTTAACTCACATAAGAAATAACTCACATAAATTACTAAAAAAGGACCAATAAGGTCCTTTTTTTATACATTTTGAAACGATGGGAAGCAAAATGTAAATATTTAGTTAATATAGCTGGCAAACCACTAATAAATCTAGGAAAATGAAAGTAATTACGTGCATTTACAACTAATTCAAATATTAAAAAGGCGGGTATACGAATATGTCGGTCACGCACCAGCAGCAGTCAGTGTTATTAGAACAAGTTTTTTCGCTTATCAACGATAAAGTCGATGCCTCAGAATCGAATAAAGTCATTCAGTTTGGCAATTTGCTGTTAAAGACAATGTCGTTTGACGATTTGGACGGTCGCAGCGATAGCGATTTATACGGCGCTATTTTGAGCTTGTGGAAGCTACTGCAAAGTAAGAAAAATAGTGAACCATCCATCAAAGTGTTCAATCCTGAAATTGCCAAACACGGCTGGCAGTCATCGCATACGGTTATCCAAATTATCGTGGATGACATGCCCTTTTTAGTCGACTCCATCAAAATGGCGATTAACAGACTTAATATTACATCACATCTGGTATTGCATTCTCCTATGCACTTTACCCGTGAGCTTAATGGCAACGTAGGCGCGTTTGTCGAAAAATCAGAGCGCGGAACTAAAGGTTATTCTGAAACCGCATTTTTAATTGAGATAGATCGCCAGTCTCGCCCCGAGTTTGTAAAAGAGCTTACCAGTGAACTGCATTCAGTGGTAAGTGAAGTGTCGCTGTCGGTAGCTGACTGGCAAACAATGCGTGAAACCTTAACTAATATCACTAAAAATTTCGCCCAGTCTAATAGTAATGCCGCAAATGAAGTTAAGTCTCAGAGCAAAACCTTCTTAAACTGGCTAAATGACCATAATTTCACGCTAATGGGATATCGTTACTACGACGTAAAAGCCATTGAAGGCGATCACCGCTGGATACCCGTAGACGAAAGCTCTTTGGGGTTAATGAAAAACTCGGTAAGTGCACGGGAGCGAGTGCTATCTAATGTGCCTGCTAGCGCGCGCAAGGAAGCCTTAAGCAGCAACCCACTAATGCTGACTAAAACCAGTTCTAAATCGCGCGTTCATCGACCAGCCTATATGGATTATATAGGCATTAAAGATTTTGATGAAAAAGGCAATGTTAGTGGAGAACATAGATTTTTAGGCTTATATTCTGCCTCTTTCTACAACAGTAGTGCCACCGACTTACCCATGCTGCGAGAAAAAATTGATAGAATGTGCGTTTTCTCAGGCTTCGAGAAAGGCACGCATGCTTATAAAGCGTTCGTTAACATTATAGAAACTTACCCACGCGACGAGTTAATTCAAACACCTGATCAAGAACTTGCGCAAATTATTTTGGGCATTTTTCAGATGCAAGAAAGAGGAATGACCAGAATATTCGTAAGAAAAGAAGCGTACGGACGCTTTATTTCCTGCATGGTATACTCGCCAAGAGAACGCTATAACACTCAGTTAAGACGAGACACTCAGCGTTTATTAAAAAACGCATTTAATGCTAACGGTGATGTTGAATTTAATACGTATTTTTCAGAATCAGTTTACGCAAGAACGCATTATATTGCGCGCGTCAAAAACAACAACATGGAATTCGATGTGAATGAGATTGAAAAGAACCTGATTGAACTCACCAAAACATGGCAAGACAAATTAAACAGTAAAATTGTCTCTGTCTATGGTGACGAGCAGGGTAAAAGTATCGCCCAAAAATATGATAACGCCTTTACCCGTAGCTATGCCGAACAAAACCTACCGAGTGCCGCGCTTGTCGATATTCAACGAGTAGAATTGCTCAGCGACGAAAAAACATTGGACATATTGTTTTATCAACCCCAAGAGGAAGTATCGGGTAGTAACATTGTAAAATTAAAGCTATATCATAAAAATGAGCCAATTCACCTGTCAGATGTCCTGCCAATTTTAGAGAACTTTGGACTTAGGGTAGTGGATGAAAGACCTTATAAAGTGACCACTGATAAAGGCGAGCTTAGCTTCGTAATGGACTTTACCATGATTTACAAAACGAGTAGCGGTTTTGATATGGAAAAATCCCAAGAGCTTTTCCAAAAAGCGTTTACCGCTACCTGGGATGGCGACTTGGAAGACGACGGCTTCAACCGCTTAATTTTGAGTGCTGGCATTACCGGCAGAAGAGTCACCATTGTGCGCGCATACGCAAAATATATGCGCCAAATTGGGACGTCGTTTAGTATTGATTACATCGCTAATACAATGGCGAGCTACCCAGAGATCGCTAAGCTTATCATCGACTTGTTTCACCAGAAATTCAGTCCAAGTATCCGCAGAAACAAAAGTAAAGTTGAAAGCATACAAGCTAACGTAATGGCTAAATTGGATACTGTATCTAATTTAGATGATGATAGAATTATTAGGCGTTATTTAGAACTTCTTAATGCGACTTTAAGAACCAACTTTTATCAGAAAACCAAGTTAGGCGCGTTTAAACCCTACATTTCATTTAAGTTACTGCCAGAGCTAATTCCTGACATGCCTTTACCTCTGCCTAAATTCGAGATATTTGTATATTCTCCTAGAATTGAGGGTGTTCACCTTCGCGGCGGAAAAGTGGCGCGGGGTGGACTGAGATGGTCTGACCGCATGGAAGACTTTAGAACAGAAGTGCTGGGCCTTGTAAAAGCTCAGCAGGTGAAAAATACCGTAATTGTTCCGGTTGGCGCAAAAGGGGGGTTTGTGTGTAAGAAAATGCCATCGGGAGCCGACCGGAAAACCATGCAGGCAGAAGGGCAAGCCTGCTATAAAATATTTATCAGAAGCCTATTAGATATTACCGACAACATTAAAGACGGACAAATTATCCATCCTAGAGACGTGGTGCGTTTAGATGAAGATGACCCGTATTTGGTGGTAGCAGCTGATAAAGGCACAGCTACCTTTTCTGACATTGCCAACGCGATATCAAATGAGTTTGATTTTTGGTTAGGCGACGCTTTTGCCTCTGGCGGCAGTGTTGGATACGACCATAAGAAAATGGGAATTACTGCACGCGGCGCGTGGGAGTCAGTGAAGCGCCACTTCCGTGAAGCTGGTATAAATTGCCAAACTACGCCTTTTACCTGCGTAGGAATAGGTGACATGGCGGGCGATGTATTCGGCAACGGTATGCTGTTGTCGCAGCAAACTAAGATTGTGTGCGCGTTTAACCATATGCATATTTTCTTTGACCCTGATCCCGATCCTGAATCCAGCTATAAAGAGCGCAAACGTTTGTTTGGTGACCCTAGTTTAAGCTGGGATGATTACGAGCGCTGCCTTATATCAAAAGGAGGCGGTGTTTTTAAGCGCAGTGACAAATCAATCAAGCTTAGCCCAGAAATGAAAAAATGGTTAAACACGCGCCAGCTCACCATGTCACCCGTAGAGCTTATTCACAATGTATTAAAAATGCCAGTAGATTTGATTTGGAATGGTGGTATTGGTACCTATGTAAAAAGTAAACATGAATCGCATTCGGAGGTCGGAGACAGGGCTAACGACGCAACGCGCGTAAACGGCGCTGATGTTAAGGCTAAAATTATCGGCGAAGGCGGAAACTTAGGCTGCACTCAGTTAGGTCGTATTGAATATGCAGCATCTGGCGGTCGCATAAATACCGACTTTTTTGACAACGTGGGCGGTGTAGATTGTTCAGACAATGAAGTTAACATCAAGATATTGTTAAACACGGTCGTAAACAAAGGTGATCTAACTGTAAAACAGCGCAACAAATTGCTCTACGAAATGACTGATGATGTTGCTCAAATAGTGATTCAAGATTGCTACCGTCAAACCCAATCGCTGTCAATTACCCAAATGATGGGGGTAAAACAGCTTAAAGAACAGCTTCGATTTATTCATGGTCTTGAACGAGAAGGTTCACTTAATCGTGAATTGGAATTTATTCCCTCAGACGATGAAATATCTGAAAGAGTAGTGACGGGTCAAGGCTTAACGCGCCCAGAACTTGCAGTACTTATTGCGTACGGCAAGATGGTACTCAAAGAAGAATTTAATATAGAGGCTATTACTACAAACCCTTATTATAATCAGTACTTGTTAAATGCATTTCCAAAAGTGCTAAGAAATCAGTTTGCTGAACAAATGCAGGAACATCCTCTTCGCGGCGAAATTATTGCGACAAAATTGACCAATGAAATTATTAATGACATGGGCCTTAATTTTGTGCATCGAATTCGTGAAGAAACGGGTGCAAATGTTGTTCAAATTTGTAACGCCTACTCTATAGTAAAAGCCATTTTTAATATGGGTAGTCTATGGGAGTCAGTAGAGGATTTAGATAATGTAATTAGTGCTGGTCTGCAGCTTGAAATTTTAGACGGCATGCGCCGAACATTACGCCGTATTGTGCGCTGGTATATCCGCCATGGCGAGTTTAAACTAGGTATTGACGAAGCGATTAAAAAATATTTGCCTGCGTTTACTGTCATTAGTACGAATTTGACTAGTTTTTTGGTAGACGAAGAAGTGAAAGAGGTAGAAGACCGCTGTGCCTTTTTAGTATCGGAAAATGTGCCTAAAGAAATTGCGTATAAAATTGCCAGTTTAAGCAACTTATTCTCGTCGCTTGATTTAGCCCAAATGGCAGAGCTAAAAGACCGACCAGTGGAAGTGGTTGCAAGGCTTTACTATCAGCTTGGTCATAAATTTGAACTTCACTGGTTTCTTACTCAAATTATTCAACAGAGTGTTAGTAATCATTGGCAAGCACTGGCAAGAGCCTCTTATCGAGAGGAACTCGATTGGCAGCAGCGCGCGATAACCCTGGTTTTACTGCAATGTTCACCCGACAGCGCCGACGCCGACAAAATACTTAGCGACTGGTCAAGCACTAATAGTGTTAAAGTAGCGCGCTGGTTGCACATGATGACTGAGTTTAAAACCTCAGATAATCACGAGTTTGCTAAGTTTTCTGTTGCCTTACGTGAATTGATGCTGTTAAGTATCAGCGCAAACCATTAAACTATAGCTCGCAAAAAGTACTCAGCCCTGCTTGCAGGGCTTTTTTACATCTAGGATAAAAGTGTATTCAATCGTTCAAAAATTGTTAATGCTGTGTGATGCAGAACGAAGCCATGATTTTTCGATGGCTTTTCTTAAAGGTTCTCAGCACAACCTGTTGAAAAACGTTTATGCCCAATCGTTAAGTGGCAAGCCCCTTGAGTGTTTGGGCTTGAGTTTTAAAAACCCAATTGGCTTAGCCGCAGGCTTAGATAAAAACGCCGAGTGTATAGACGCGTTTGACGCAATGGGTTTTGGGTTTATTGAGGTAGGCACCACTACGCCTTTAGCGCAGCTTGGAAACGCCAAGCCCAGAATGTTTCGTTTGCCACAGCATAACGCCATTATTAACCGGATGGGTTTTAATAACAAAGGCGTTGATTACCTTGTTGAGCGAGTAAAACAAAGTAATTACCAAGGCGTACTAGGCATTAACATTGGTAAAAATAAGAATACGCCTGAAGAAAATGCAATAGATGATTACTTAATCTGCATGCGCAAAGTGTATGAACTAGCGTCTTATATAACGATCAATATTTCGTCTCCCAATACCCCAGGACTGCGTAATTTACAGTACGGTGAACTGCTTAAAACCTTGCTCAGTGACCTAAAGACAGAACAAACCCTTTTGCATAAAGCGACCGGGAAGTATGTACCATTGGCGGTAAAAATTGCCCCTGATAATACGCAGCCACAAATTCATGATATTGCCACAGCACTCATCGAAACGGGTATGGATGCAGTAATTGCCACTAATACCACACTTGCCCGAGACAGCGTGCAAGGGCATAAACATGCTAATGAAATGGGTGGGTTAAGCGGCGCTGTCTTAACTAAGCAAAGCAACGATATCACGCAAATGCTGAGTAAAGCACTCAACGGTGCAATGCCAATTATTGGTGTAGGCGGCATTAGTAATGCACAAGATGCTGCTCAACGCTATGCTTCTGGCGCTCGTTTACTCCAAGTATACTCCAGTTTTATTTACCAAGGCCCACCGCTACTAAAAGAGCTGACCAATGTATAAATTTATAGTAACCGCTGCCAAAGGGCTTGACGAATTATTAAAGCTTGAAATAGCAGAAATGTTAAATATTCCTGATGATGAAATTCAATCTTTTGCTCGCGTTCAGCCAGGCCAAGTGAGCTTTGAAGCTGAATTAAAAGATGCCTATAAAATATGCATGAGTTCTCGCTTAGCTAACCGTGTCTTAATCGTCATGAATGAGGGCAAAGCGGGTAATGCTGAAGAGCTATATAAGCTTGCCTCTCAGGTTGACTGGCCGCAGCAATTTAGCAGCGATACCTCGTTTGCGGTGCAGTTTGTGGGCGAAAGCAAAACAATCAACAATACCCAGTTTGGTGCCTTAAAAGTAAAAGATGCGATTGTCGATTCTTTTGTAGAAGATGGTCAAGCCCGTCCTAATGTTGAAAGACAATTTCCAGAATTTCAGGTTCATGTAAGGCTAAGACGTGAAAGTGCGGCTATTTGTATCGACTTGTCGGGCACTAGCCTGCATAAACGAGGGTATCGAGAAGCCACTGGCGATGCCCCTTTAAAAGAACAGCTTGCTGCTGCAATCTTATATAGAAGCGGTTGGCACAAAGACGGCTCAAAAGCCTTGCTAGATCCAATGTGTGGTTCAGGCACTATCGCTATTGAAGCTGCTATGATAGCGGCTAAAATTGCGCCCAACGTTGAGCGCAAGCTATGGGGTTTTAGGCACTGGTTTGGGCATCAGGCCGCTGAATTTGAAAGCGTTAAAGCCGAACTAATAGCTCAGCAGAAAACACCAGACGGGCCTATTTACGCTTTCGATATTAGTACCACTATTTTAGATTACGCCGTGACTAACGCTGAAAACGCAGGGGTTGTCGACTATATTGATTTTAAACAGTGCGATGCACTGCATGCAAAAGTAAAAGAAACTCAAGGCTACATCGTGTGCAATCCTCCTTATGGAGAAAGACTTGATGATTACGTTGGTCTGCTGCCTTTATACTCTCAACTAGGCAGCCATTTAAAAGATAATTTTGCTAATTGGAATGTGGCGCTGTTAAGCTCCAATGACCATTTATTAAAAGCGCTTAAGCTTCGCACGTATAAACGGTTTAAGTTATTCAACGGAAAGATAGAAACCCAGTTAGCCCTGTATCAATTGACCCAAGATAACCTGACTGCGTTTCAGGCTAAGCCCAATGAAGACGAGTTTAGCAACAGGCTCAGCAAAAATGTAAAACGCATTGCGACTTGGTTGAAGAAAACTGACACAAATGCGTACAGAGTTTACGACGCCGATTTGCCAAATTATAACTTCGCCATCGACTGCTACGCCGACTACGTTATTGTGCAAGAATATGCACCGCCTAAAACGATTCCTGAAAATGTTGCGCAAGAGCGTTTAGCCCAAGCTTTGCTGCATATTCCGCATATTTTAAAGGTGGATCGTAAACGTATTGTGCTTAAAGTGCGTAAAAAGCAAGAGGGTAAAACGCAATATCAAAGAGTAGATACGAAGCAATCGCGAATCGAAGTTTATGAGAATCAAGCTAAGTTTTTGATCAACCCGACTGACTATTTAGATGTGGGCTTGTTCTTAGATCATCGTATTACCCGTCAGCGCTTTGCTGCGCAGTCGCGAAATAAGCATGTATTAAACTTATTTTGCTACACCGGGAGTGTGTCGGTACATGCAGCGTTACAAGGTGCCAAGTCAGTTACGTCGGTAGACATGTCCAACACTTATATTCAATGGGCTAAAGACAACTTTGCCCTAAATAATCTGCAAGGGGCATATGAATTTGTGCAGGCAGACTGTTTAGTGTGGCTTGCTCGACAAAATCCAGCAAATAAATTTGATATGATGTTTGTAGATCCGCCTTCATTTTCCAATTCAAAACGCATGGAAAACAATTGGGATGTGCAGCGCGACCACGTTGCACTTTTAAGCGATGCTAAAAATATGCTGGCCAGTGACGGTAAAATTTATTTTAGTAACAATTTGCGTAGTTTTAAAATTGATGCCCAAGCTTTAGAAGCACTTGGTTTTAGCCTCAACAATATAGGCACCCAAACCATTGATGAGGACTTTAAACGCAATCAAAAAATTCATCATTGCTGGATATTAAGCCTATGAAAATAACATTATATAAAGGCCCTCAATGCGAGCTTTGCGATCATGCTATTGCGATTATTGAGCAGTTAGACGAGCCCATTGAACTAGAAAAAGTGAATGTTAGAAACTCAAGTGAGTTGTATCATTTGTATGGTGCGCGTATACCGGTAATAAAAAAGAATAATGCTAGCATAGGTGGCAGCGTCAGTAATGCTTCAAATAACCCTCCACATAGCTCAACAAACGAGCTTGGTTGGCCATTTTCTCTCACTCAGCTTAAGGCGTTTCTTGCATGAGTTTACTTCAAATTAAACAGGCCAGCATATTGTTTGGTCAGCCACCTTTATTAGACCAAGCCGAATTTGTGCTGCACGAAAAAGAACGCGTATGCGTAGTGGGTCGCAACGGCAGCGGTAAGTCTACCATGCTGCAGGTACTTAGCGGCGAAGTGAAGCTTGATGAAGGACAGCGCATAGGGGCAAATCATGTGAACATAGCGCGTTTAGCTCAAGATCCGCCGACCAACAATGATATTTCTTTATTTGACTATGTGGCCGAGGGTTTAGCTGAAGACGCCTATGCTATTAAAGCGTATAACGCGCAAATACATAAAATTGCTGAAGACAGCAGCGACGCCGCGCTGGCCGAATTACAAAGACTGCAAGAGATACTAGACGCGAATAATGGTTGGCAAACCGAGCAGCGCATAAGTAATGTACTTACTCAGCTAGGTCTGGACGCAGAGATGAGTCTACAAGGCTTATCGGGCGGTTGGCGACGCAAAGCAGCACTGGCCAGAGCCTTGGTGTCTCAGCCCGATATATTGCTACTGGATGAACCAACGAACCACCTAGACATTGATATGGTGAAGTGGTTAGAAAAAACGTTACTGTCTTTTCAAGGGGCTATTGTCTTTATCAGCCACGACCGTGCATTTATTCGCAGCATGGCAACGCGTATTGTTGATATTGACCGCGGTAGCGTAACCTCGTATCCCGGCAACTATGAAAAGTACCTTGAACAAAAAGCCATTGATTTAGAAATTCAAGAAACCCACGCGCGCGAATTTGACAAAAAGTTAGCCAAGGAAGAGGTATGGATCCGCCAAGGAATAAAAGCTAGGCGCACACGTAACGAAGGTAGGGTAAGAGCCTTAGAAGCTTTACGGTTGGAGTTTAAAGCCAGACGCAATCAGTTGGGCAACGCTAATATTGTGAGCTCGGTAGGTGTTAAGTCAGGCAAACGGGTGTTCGAGCTTAAAAACGTCAATTATCAGTATGGCGACAAGCCTGTTATTCAGAACTTAGACGTACTCATAAACAGAGGTGATAAAGTCGCCTTTATCGGCCCGAACGGCTGCGGTAAAACAACCCTTATCAAACTGCTTATTGGTCAGTTAGAAGCCCAAAGTGGTGATGTTTTTCAAGGCGCAAACTTAGAAATAGCGTATTTTGATCAGCATCGAAATCAGTTAGATCTAAGCAAATCCTTAATAGATGAAATAGCTGACGGCAAAAGAGAAATTGAGGTAAACGGCTCACCTCGACATGTTATTAGTTACTTGCAAGACTATTTATTTTCACCTGAGCGAGCAAACGCACCAGTATCGACCTTGTCAGGAGGAGAGAAGAACCGCTTGATGTTAGCAAAGCTAATGCTCAAACCTAGTAACCTACTAATATTAGATGAACCAACCAACGATTTAGATGTCGAAACGCTTGAATTATTAGAGTCTTTGCTAGTGGACTACAAGGGTACTTTGCTGCTGGTCAGCCACGACCGTGAATTTATTGACAATGTCGTAACGTCAAGTTTATTTTTTGAAGGTAATGGTAAGATATCGCAGTTTGTAGGCGGTTATGAAGATGTTCAGCAGTGGTATGCAAGTCAAAGAAGTGCCTCTGAGAAAACGTCTTCAGGGTCAGTAATGAAGCAAAGACTAAATGCACCGCCTAGTGCAGGTAAATCTACAGATTCGGCTACTAAGGTTAGTGCGAAAAAGTTATCATATAAAGAACAGCAAGAGTTGCTGGCCTTGCCAAAGCAATTAGAAACACTAGAAGAAACGCTTGAACTTTTGCAACAAGAAGTAAGCCAGACTGATTTTTACAGTCGCGATACTTCCAAAACGCAACCGATAATAGATAAACTAGCTCACACTGAGCGTAAATTAGATACTGCATTTGCGCGTTGGGAAGTGTTGGAATCATTACAGAATAATCAGTAGTTACAGGAAAATTCATGAAATTAAACCGCATAACAGCTTTGTTAATGCTAAGTAGTTTACCTTTACTGGCAAATTCAGCTTCGTATGACGTGGTCGAACTGCCAAGCGCTAGCGTGTCATTAAATCAATTTGGCAGTGCTATAGACGAAACAGGCTTGGTGTTAACGACAGCCGTTCGACCCTTTAATCCGCCTATTGACTTGTCATTAATCGATTTGTCGATTTTTACGATGCTAAATGATCCCCAAGGTGCAGCGTTAGGTGACTTTGAAGAAGAAGACTATAAGCTTATAGCCACTTTTCTTGTTGCTCAAAACGCAAATCAGCAAAACTCCTTATTTGGTCAAAAACTAGCCACAGAGCTTGTCTACTCAAGCGATGGCACCAGCTTGAATTATGTTAACGGCTTAGATGAAATCGCCGATGCCACGAATGGTTTTACGTTTGCCCAAGGCTCGTTGGTCGGAGATTCGGTAAACGGTACGCACATTGTTGGCACAATGGCAGGCCCTTTCTCTAAAATACCTTACACAAATAACGAAGGTGTTGAACAAGTTTATAATTTAAATATGTTTTCATCACGCGGTTTTGTGCAAGTAGGCAATGCTGTAACCCAACTTGTGCCAGAAAATACAGAGGCAGGGGGGTTTAGCACCGCGCAGGCAATAAATGCTGGTTTGCAAATTGCTGGCTCCACCAGTATTGGCCCGGCACCGGTGTTAGTTGACGTAATTGCTAATTGTGCAGATGATGAACTTCGTCCAGACGAACCTATAGAGGCGTGCTTATATAAGCTGCGTATTCAATCGGGCAACGTAGACAGTTTTCGTAACGCAACAACGGAGCGTGCAGCAGTATGGCAAGTAGATGCAAACGGCGCGGTAATAAGTAAAACTATTTATGGCTTGGTATTTGAGCCCCAAGAGGAGTCACGACTCGCATTGTCTACATCAGCAATTGCCATTAACGATAATGGCGTTGCGGTAGGTGTGAGCGATGCACCTTTTTTCAACCGTACTGACGATACTGCTGTAATTTTTGAAAAGGGTCAAACTATTCGCATTATTGAAGATGTTGCCTTAATGCCTAACGCCGCAACCGGTATCAATAATGAAGGGCTTATTATCGGTTTTCAGCGATATTTAGTGGGCAGAGACGTGCGCACGAAAATGTTTACTTTTGACCGCAAGACCGATGTTTTGACATTCGTTGACGGTTTTTTTGTAAACTCATCCACAATCCCAAGAGCTATTAATAATAATAACCTTGTTGTTGGAGAGGCAGACCGAGACGCTGGTATCGGTCTGAGGCAGAAAAGTGGATTTTTATATGACATTAATACTAATACTTTTTCAGATTTAAACTCGCTTCTAGCCTGCGATGCAAACTTTACTATTGTAGCTGCCAACGATATTAACGACAGCGGTGAAATAATTGCAAGCGCATTGGTAAGAAGACCCGCGCGTGACGTGAAAGGGGAAGAAACAGAGGGCCTTGTCGATACAGTCATTGCAGTAAAGTTAATGCCTACTGGTCAAGAGCCAAGTGATTGCGGACCTTCTGAGGACGATATATTTGCTATTGAACGGCAAGGTGCGAGTGTCGGTTTTTTGACTTTATTAGGGTTACTCGTAATTAGTGTGTTTAGAAGGCGTACTTAAAAAAGCTAAGCCTGTAATTATATAATATAGTAGGATACTTATCCTATTCCTCTCAAAGCCACTCTAACAGTGGCTTTGCTATTTTTTAATAACTATTTTGCTTATTTATTTCATTTTTTATGACTAAATAATGTAAGTTGATCCTTTCATAT
>Ga0306871_1000093_pt1 | contig 37702 bp, 35 predicted proteins | sample AntRauMeHopE1497_FD_190447 | JGI IMG/M metagenome (GOLD analysis project Ga0306871, IMG submission 190447) | Saline lake microbial communities from Rauer Islands, Antarctica - Metagenome Hop E1 #497 (v2) (version 2) | ecosystem: Environmental > Aquatic > Non-marine Saline and Alkaline > Saline ... | reverse complement strand
AATTTATTCGAGATTTAGCATAAGAAATATTATGTCCTTGATGAAAGCTTTTCCAAATTCTAGAAGTATAGATCAGCTTTCCAAGAAGATCCTAAGTCCCAAAAAAATCAATTATTTACCTCATTAATATGAGAATACTTAAAATACTACTACTCAGTGCCATATCTGTAGTCCTTCTTTTATCCATCACAGCACATATTTATCTATATGTACTACCAAAAGGACCAGAAATCACAGAAATTCGACCCCCTAAAGTGGGTAAAGATGCTTTTATAATTAATGCACATAAAGTGAGTAAAAGAAAGACGATAAAAGTATGGACTTACAAACTACAAAGTTGGACTGATCAAGATAAGATGCTTTTTGTAATGCACGGCGGTGGTAGAAATGCAGATGACTACCTAAATGCATGGGTTGAATTGGCTGATGAACACAATCTATTCATAATTGCTCCAGAGTTTGAGAATAAATTTTCTAGATATACCACTAACGACTATCAAGAAGTCAATTTATTCACCTTTTTTTGTACTAAAAATCCTAAAGATGAATGGGCTTTTAGTGTAGTTGAGAATATATTCGACCACAATAAGTCAGTAAATACTATCACCAATACTACCTATGATTTTTTGGCATTCTGCTGGTGCGCAATTCGTACATAGAATGGTCATGCTAATGCCTGAAGCTAGAATAGATACCGCTATTTCCGCAAATTCGGGCTTTTACACACATTTTTCTAGTAAAAAAGTCAAATAAATGCAGTCTTAGTATTATTTGAGCAACAAATGTTGATAGTTTCTTTTCTAAACTCCTTTTCTTGTATTATTTAGCTCAAAAGCTTTATTATAGATTTTAAAATATCACTCCAAAATTATTAGGGTGCTAAAACCAACTATTATCAGGAAAGTATTTATTATGAAGCTTTTGGGGAATATTATTTGGTTCATTTTTGGTGGATTGATTATCGCTTTTGAATACTTTGTAGCAAGCCTCTTACTGTTTGTAACTATCATAGGTATTCCATTTGGTATTCAAACCCTAAAACTAGCAGGATTAGCGCTATGGCCATTTGGGAAAGATACTCGAGTAACTGAAAGATCAACAGGCCTAGTTTTTACTTTAATGAATGTGATTTGGATTTTAGTTGGTGGGATATGGATTTGTTTGTCTCATTTGGCTTTTGGGATAGTTTTTGGAATTACCATAATTGGAATCCCCTTTGCAAAACAACACTTTAAATTGGCTGCATTAGCATTAACTCCTTTTGGTAAAGAAATAATTACAAATCCCTGACCTCCCTTTCTATCCATAACCCTATTGTTCAACACAAAACGAATACTTCCCATAATCGTTATTTCCCAATTCTGCTGCACTTCACTTTGGTTTGCCGGAAATGGAGTGATGAACGAGCTTATCCTAAGTTTCAACCTTACTGACAGCGCTCTAGGACACTTAACCTCAGCCGTTCAATTCGGTTTTATTATTGGAACGTTTAGCTTCGCTATTTTAAGTATTGCCGATCGTTTTTCCCCTTCAAAAGTATTTCTACTGAGCGCATTACTAGGTTCATTATTCAATTTAGCTGTGTTGTGGGAAGGAAATACCCTAGCTAGTATTATAAGTCTACGCTTTTTAACAGGATTTTTCCTTGCTGGTATCTACCCTGTTGGTATGAAGATAGCGGCCGACTATTTTGATAAAGGACTCGGAAAATCGCTAGGCTTTTTGGTAGGTGCGCTGGTTCTGGGTACGGCATTCCCGCATTTACTTCGAGAAGTAACCGATGCTGTTTCATGGAAACTGGTGCTTGTCGTAACCTCTTCACTTGCTTGTTTTGGCGGTACATTAATGGTCGTTTTTGTGCCAGACGGACCGTTTCGGAAAACCGCAACTAAACCAGATTTTTCTGCGTTTTTTAAGGTATTTCAGAATCAAAGCTTTCGCTCAGCTGCTTTTGGGTACTTCGGACACATGTGGGAACTCTATACTTTTTGGGCTTTTGTTCCCATAATGTTAGAAACCTACAACGTAGCCAATCCACAAGCTGAGTTAAATATCCCTTTACTTTCCTTCCTAATTATTGGTATCGGTGGCTTGGCTTGTGTGATCGGTGGTTATGTATCTCAAGCTTTTGGCACTAAACAAACCGCCCTCACTGCACTCAGCTTTTCGGCTATTTGTTGCATCATTTCACCGTGGGCTTTTTCTGTGAACTCTGAATATGTTTTTATTGGTTTTCTACTTTTTTGGGGAATGGTGGTCATCGCAGACTCTCCATTATTGTCTACCCTAGTTGCGCAAAATACTACAGCTGAAATCAAGGGGACAGCCCTTACCATTGTGAATTGCATAGGATTCTCCATAACTATCGTAAGTATTCAACTAATTAGCGTGTTAGACAAGCTTACTGATTCAACCAGCATTTTTATGATCTTGGCTTTAGGCCCAATTTTAGGATTATATGCTTTGAGTAGAAAGCCAATTGCAGTACATTGAGTTAGTAGATTTAGTCAATTTATTCAGTACAAAAATGTATGCAAACCAAACTATTGATAGTATTAATAACAAGTATTTTAGTTATCTCTTCATGTGGTAGTGCAGCCAAATTGAGACGAACAGTAGATACCTCCAGTAAAGATTACCAAGCCATTAATAGGGTTTTAAAAGCTAAAAAAGGTGGGAAGATTATTTTAAAGGAAACCTATGTTCTAGATCCCAGCATACATAGAGAAATTGATGTGGATCAACTGCTGTATATAAGTGAAAACGATTCACTTTTTTATAAGGTCACGGCGGATGGAAAATTGACTGGCAAACCACTTTCTACTATTAGTAAAATTGGGGTGGATAAAAAATTTGGATTCGGCTCTAATACTGCAATCTATGTTTTAGCAATGGCAGCAGGAATAGCATTAACGTTGGCAGTTGAAAAAGATAACAGACAAAATCGAGATAATATCTCAAATTTAGGAGCATATAGAACTCCAATATACACTATCTATGGTATTGGTATCACTGTTGGTTTACTAGCAATCGCAAATCTACTAAATAGCTCAGCAGAACCTAGAAATTATGTTTTCTATAGTGTTGAGTGAATACACGCTTAATAAACTGGCTATATTAAAAAATTAAATTACACTTTAAGTTAAATATAATTATAAGCATGTAAAATTTTAAATCTATTATCTATGAAAATAGATCGTATAATAACTTATTTCATCATTTTAAATAGTAATGATATGATATAAATAATCATTCTGTCGTTATTTATGGGTACTTTATAAGTGCGATGCAGTTTCAACTAAACTTCACGAGAGTGAATGGAATTATTATGAGAACTAATGATAGATACTTTACCCTATTATTTTCTGCATTTTTAATACCTAGCATACTCTGGCTTTTAAGCTTTCCAACCACTACAGTAGAGCATCATGCATATCCTCTGTTAGTATATGCCAGTCAATTACTCGCTATTGTTGGCTTCACCTTATTTGCAATAAGCTTTATTTTGACTAGTAGAATTAAACCCATTGAAAAGTATTTTGGCGGACTTGATAAGTTGTATAAGAAGCATCAACATATTGGGAAAATAGCGTTCATCTTGTTGCTCTTACATCCAATTCTATTGTCTCTGAGATGGTTTCCGGAAAATATCGAGAAGATGTTCTGGTTTCTATTACCATTACACAAAAAAATTGAAGTTAACTTAGGTAGTTGGGCTTTAATAGGATTGACCATTCTGTTGGCACTTACAATCGTTGTTAAGCTACCTTATGATAAATGGAAAATTACGCATAAGTTCATGGGGTTAATTTTCTTAGTCGGGATTATTCATCTTTTTAGCATTAATAATTTTTATGCGAACAATTTTTACTTAGCAATCTACTTATCACTTATTTCAATAGTTTCTTTAACAGCATTTATATATAAAAGCATTTTTGAGAAATGGTTAGTAAAAAAACATCCCTTTATTGTAACAAAAATTCAAAATCTGAACGATCAAGTGATGGAAGTAAGCTTAAAAAACTCCTCTATTGAGTTTGAGTATATACCTGGCCAATTTTGTTTTTTCCAGTTTATACACAACGATATTAGTATGGAATCACACCCTTATACTATCTGTGGTGGATCTACTGAGGGGGAAATACGAGTTCTAATTAAGTCTTTGGGAGATTATACTACCAACCTTCACGAAAAATTAACCCTTAATACAGCTGCCTTGGTTGAAGGCCCTTACGGCTATTTTGATTATCGAAAGGGAAAGAATAAGCAAGTTTGGATTGCAGGAGGCGTTGGTATAGCCCCATTCATCAGCTGGTCTAGAGATTTTAAGAATCACGATATATCAGCACTAGACATCGACTTCTATTATTGCGTAAACAATACCGCTGAAGCCTATCATTTGCATGAATTCGAAAAGCTAGAAAAATCTTTGCCTAATTTTCATCTTTTTTTAAGCTGTTCTGATAGAACAGGATTTATCAATGGGAAAGATATCAATAACACAAAAGACAGAACTATATATATTTGTGGGCCAAGTGAAATGAGTAAATCATTAACGAAGGATTTTAAAGCAGCAAATATTAAAGAGGATAATATTATCTTTGAAGATTTTGATTTTATGTAGTAATTACACAGATATGCAGTAGCTTCGAATGAAAAATCCTGTGCCTCCAACGATGTCGGAAGAACAATCCCTCGACGAAGCAAAGCGTAGTCGAAATACTCCTGAGCGCTAGCGAAGAAATACCACCGACCTTGAGGGAGATTAATACAGCACTCTACAGTTTATAGTGTGTTCTATTTGGGTTAACTCTTGCATAATGCTATCGTCATAGCCCTTGCTGATGTCTGTAATCACATAGCCAATATGCTCATTGGCTTGTAAATATTGCCCAACAACGTTAATTCCTCTATCTGCAAACAGCTTATTCATACGAGCTAACATGCCAGGTACGTTCTTATGAATATGAATGATTCGATGCGCATCTTTCACTTGTCTTAATTGTATGTTCGGGAAATTAACTGAGCCCATACTCGATCCGCTATTGATATAATCAACCAGCTTTGAAGGCACAAACTCCGCAATATTCTCTTGTGCTTCCATGGTTGAACCACCAATATGTGGCGTTAAAATCACATTCTGCATTCCCACCAATTCATGTGTAAAGACATCGCTATTTTTTACTGGCTCATCCGGGAATACATCTATTGCCGCGCCGGCAATGTGTTTAGCCGTTAGGGCTCTCTTTAATGCAACCAAATCTACTACAGATCCTCTACTCATATTCAAGAATACAGACCCTTGCTTCATCTGCTGGATTTCCTTAGAACCAAAGAAATTATTGTTCTCAGGGCGACCATCTACGTGTAAAGAAACAATATCAACGGTTGCTAGCAGCTCTTCCAAAGTTTCGCATTTACGAGCATTACCAATTATCAATTTCTCTTCTAAATCGTAGAAATACACCTGCATTCCCATCATTTCAGCTAGAAAACTTAGCTGCGTTCCAATATTCCCGTAGCCTATTATTCCAAGTTTCTTGCCCCGTACTTCGTACGAACCCGTGGCTGATTTTTCCCACTTACCCTCGTGCATATACATACTTTTTTCAAAAATATGACGTAATAGCATAATCATAGAGCCTATAGAGAGTTCAGCAACTGATCTGGTATTACTAAAAGGTGCATTGAATACCGCAACACCCACTTTTTGGGCAGCGTCTAAATCAATTTGATTGGTTCCTATACAAAAAGCACCAACCGCTTTGAGCTGTTTTGCCTGCTCAAAAACTCGTGGACTAAGCTGCGTTTTTGAACGAATCCCAAGAACTCTAACATCTGATAAATGCTCGATGAGTTCATTTTCATCCAAGCTTTTATTGAGTAACTGAATTTGATAGCCTTCTTTTTCAAAATACTCCACAGCTTTGTGATGAATATTCTCTAGCAACAGCACTTTAATTTTCTCTTTCGGAAATGAGTAACGCATATAGGTAGTAGTAGTAACAATTATAGGTCTCTGAGAATATGGCAAACTTCTATTCTCAGGCCTTAAATATACGGTTTCGCAAGGAAGAGATTCTGACTTCTTAAATTAATTTTAAAAAGCTAAAGGCTTAAACTGAACCTTATACCTACAGATCTTTCAATGCCAGCAACTCTCTAGCTAGTATTTTTGGTGTCATTCTACTAGCGTTAAATTCTGCAACCAATTCTGCCTTCCCGTTTAATATGGAAACTTTATCTGTGTGATCAATCAAATAGTATGGCTTTCCATTATCATCAAGTTTTTCTGGTTGAAACTCTACCCTAAATCCAAGTCGTTGCGTCAATGAATCTACTCCGTCTTTAGAGCCTACCATAAAAGTCCATTGCGGCGATTCTAGTCGAAAAGCATTAAAATAGGACTGCATGACTTCAACGGAATCTCGTTCTGGATCAAAGGTAGTAAAATAGAAATCAAACTCATTAGAACGGTCGCCTAATGCCATTTCCACTTGTTTCATATTAGCTACCATTAATGGACAAATATCTGGGCAATGCGTGTATAAAAAGCCAAATATGCTAAATTTCTCACCTTCAAAATCGTTGGGAAAAACTACTTCTTGATTGACCTGATTAACCAATTTCACCTGAATATCGTCTAACCGATCCATCGGTTCATTTCCACTGCATGAAATAAGAAAAACTGAAATAAAGAGACAAATACTAATCGAATGAACAGTCGCCAAAAATGATTTCATTTAGGTCTGGGCTTAAAAATGGGATATTTAATGAAAGTCCTCTAAGTATGAGGATTACTCCTAAAAGTACGGCAAAAACGGGTAAGGATTTCTGAATACCGTTACGAAATGAGTGCCCAAATACTTTAGCTGCTAAGGCTACAAAAATCATGGCTGGTATGGTTCCCAAACCAAAAAAAGTCATGTATAAAGCGGAGTTTATGGGGTCGCCTGTGGTTAAAGCAGAGCCTAGCCCAGCATATACAAAGGCGCAGGGAAGCAAGCCGTTTACCACACCAACTACAAATAATGAATTGCGCCCAATTCGGTTAAAAACAGAAACCAACCAATCTTTGAAGGCTCCATATTTGATGCTTATTAATGAGGTTTTAGCAACAAATTTAGATCCTGTAAGATGAACTGCGGTTACGGTTAGCACAAGGATACCAATGCCTATGGAAAGCGGTGCTTGCAGTTTAGCCATAGAAAAGAGGTAGCCAATCCAACCAATTATTAGCCCAAAAACAGTGTAGGTTAGCGTTCTACCCAAACTATAAATAACGGCGCGTGAAGTGGCATGTAGCGCGGTATTATTAGAGCCATAGGGAAGTGAAAGGAAAAGCGGACCGCACATTCCCACACAATGGAAACTTCCCAAAAACCCGATTAATATGGCGCTAGTTAGACTCAATAGTTAAATAATAGTGCTCCAGTGCTCCAGTGCTCCAGTGCTCCAGTGGCAGATTTACGTCTAGTAATTAGAAATTAAAAATAAGGTTTCTTACGCAGTGAGGTATTTCGTCTTCAATATATACAAATAGAACCTACTCGTTGCGTAGCGCACAACAGTTTTCAGGCATTATTCATCAAAGAATTTGGTAACTGGTTCATTGGCGCATTGGTTCACTAAAAAAACCTTTCTCTTTCCGCATAATACGCTTTGCCAGCGGCCCACCACTGAATTTTTGCCGTCCAGCTTCCTTTTGCTAAAGCTGTTTTGAAATCAAAAGCTAGGGTATCGCTTGCGGGAACAGATGGAACTGTGATTAATCGGTCTAAGGAGCCATCATCAGGCTTATACAACTGAATTTTTGCAGAATCTATCACCATTGCCTCATTTGTATTTAGCGCTAGTTGAACCTGATTTTCCCCCAGCTTAAAGTAAATAGGATTATTAAGTGCCTTGGTTCTTTGAAGTGCCTCAATTCGCTCTTGATAGATAGAAGCGTCTTCATAATGAGTTTCTGTAACTTGGTCGAATTGAAGACTGCTTGAGAAAAAAACCAAAAATACAGTAAACGACATAAAAATGACGATAGCTATGGTTATACCAACACCCCAAAACGATTTTTTTGGATTTTCATTTAACATAATTTGACCAAGTTTTTAGATAGCAGAATGAAAAAAAACACTTATAATCACAATGAATACAAGTGCCTAAAAGTACATTATTGAGAAAAAGATTATGGCCCTATGAATCCACTGATTGCGGTTTCTATGAGTTTCCCATTTTCATCGAATATTCCAAATTTTAAATCAGTTTTGGTGCCTTCCATAGAGGATTTTGGCAACTTAACTAGTAATCGGCCTTGGATATAATCAAAACCTGGTAGTATCACAGGTGTTCCCAAGTTTTGCAGCTCGCCGCCAATTGGCTCCATCAGTCTAATTTCAACAGGTCTATCAACAAGGGTTTTATTTAGCACTTTTACCGTGTAAATATTACTAAACCAACCATTTGGTAACTCTTGATAAAGGGTACCAGACTGGCGAAGCACTAAGGTTTCTGTCTCCGGTCTCATTACCAATAGCGTAGTGAAAACTGCCACTATTATGGTTAAAATTATGGTATAAGCAATAGATCTAGTACTGAACAGCTTCGTAGGCTTCTCTTCTTTTACCGCATTGTAGGTTGAATAACGAATCAAGCCTTTTGGTTTGCCGATTTTTTCCATCACAATATCGCAAGCATCTATACAAGCAGTACAGTTGATACATTCTAGTTGCGTACCATTTCTGATGTCAATACCCATAGGACAAACCAGCACACACTCGCCGCAATCAATACAGTCACCAAATCCTTTTTTGTTCAAGTATTCTGGTGTCCATTCTTCTGGATTTACCCTTCCAAGGGATAAGTCATCTTTAACATTTGCGTTTACTGAATCATGTTGAGTAGCCATCTTAGTTACCCTCCACAATATTTTTAATTGCCTTTGCTTCAGCTAGTTTTTCTCTTTCTTCTTGTTTTCTGTCACGGAATGTTCCGCGTTTTTCACCGCGCACAAAGTCATAAATAACTTGCAAAGAGTTGTTATCAAGTAATACCGATTGCATACGACCATAAGGGCAAATGAACACACAAACTTGCTCTCTCAAATGGGCAAATACGCCATAAAACACAAAACTAAAGATCACCATAGCAGTAAACCCACCCAGATGCTCACTTGGTGGCGAGGTTATAATTTTCACTAATTGCTCAGAACCTATGATATAGGCTAAAAAGGTATTTCCAATGGCAAAGGAAATTGCATAAAAAATGACGTGTTTTACCACCCGTTTCCAAATTTTCTGAAAGGTAAGAGCTGCTTCTTTGAGTTTCATTTGCTGAATGAAGTCGCCATCAATAAAATACTCAATTCTACGAAAAAGTAGCTCCATGAAAATGGTTTGTGGGCAGGTCCAACCGCACCAAATTCTACCTAAAATTGACGTGAATGCAACAACGCTTAGCACAACAGCTAAGGCAGCAAATACTAGGATATGTAGATCTTGCGGCCAAAAAACAATACCAAATAGAACAAATTTACGCTCAAGAATATTGAATAAAAGCAGTTGGTGACCATTATACTTGATCCATGGTGCTAGAAATAGGAAAACCAACAAAAAATAGGACGCTAATTTACGCCAGTTGTAATAAGGGCCTTGCGGCATTTTAGGGAAAATCCAGCGCCTACTGCCGTCTTGGCTAATAGTTGCATGATGGTCTCTGTAGGTAGCCTGCGCATTACCTTCAACAGTTGCTTGGACTTTTGCCATAACAGAATAGTCGAAATTGTTTGATAAAATTAATGCACCAGCAATTTAAGAATTTAAACTCTTAAATAAAGTAACCAAAGGCACATAAGAGCGCCTTTGGTTAAATAAAGTAGATCTAAATCGAAAATTTAAAGAGTAAATACTTAGTTAGCTGCCATTGAAGGCGTTTCACATGGCACAGCTCTACTCATATCTACCACTTTTGGGTTAGCTGGTTCAGAGCCCTGTATAGACACAATGTAATTCACTAATGCACGTAAATCTTCATCCTGAATTTTCACATTACTACCATAAGCCATCATTCCCTTTGCCGGGAAACCCACTTCAATGCTAGTAGCAATAGATTCAATATCGCAGCCATGCATCCAATATTCGTCAGTCAAATTCGGACCTACCAAACCTTCACCAGCCATACCGTGGCAAGTGTGGCAAAGCTGTCCGTTTCCAACAAATATGTCTTTTCCACGGGCCAAAGTAGCCTCATCTTGCATTAACACCCATTCAAAAGAAGCCGATTCAGCAACTTCTTCTTCACTTGGCGCATACATTATAGCTGCTTCCGCCATTTCTTGAGCGTACTCTTGGTGCTGATTTGGGCCAATTGTAAGCTCATAATAGATTATATATACTTCACCAAAAAATATGGTGAATACGAATAACCAAACCCACCATCTAGGCATGTGGTTATCAAGTTCACGGATACCGTCGTACTCATGGTCGAGTAGTTTATCCTTTTCATCGTCAAAAATTTTCATGATAAATTCTTTAAGTTTTTTAGTCTTTTAAAAGTAAATCAGTTAAGCCCGCTAGCGTCTTTTACCCTTTCATCATCGCGAAAGGGTAGCTCAGACAGCGTATTTATGTATTGTCTGTCTTTTTTGAAGACCCACCAAAGCAGGCACACAAAGAAAGTGAAGAAAATGAGAAGTGCTATTATTGGGTAGATATCAACTCCTTCTATGGAGCGTAATACATATTTATACATAAGATTACTTGGTCCCAGCTGCGGTTGTGGTTGCAGCTTGATTTTGGCGGTTCAATAATTCTTTAGTGGTGGGAAGGTTTGCCCATGGGCTGTTTTCCCCTTTTATATCAATACCTAAACGCTGTAGGTAGGCAATCATAGCAACAATCTGCAGGTCTGCTGTTACCTGCTTGCCATCAACGCTTGCAAAACCGTCTGCTATTAGCTGATTTGCAATTCTGTCTGCCTGTATTTCTAGATGTTGTACCGCTACTTGATCGAAATCAGTATCATAAGGCACACCTAAGGTCATTAGGGCTCTGATTCTAGCAGGAATTGATTTCTTATTCATATCGCGTTTTAGCATCCAATCATAAGCCGGCATAATAGAACCGGGTGAGGTAGAAGTAGGATCTTCCATGTGGCGTAAATGCCATGAATCTGGGTACTTACCACCAATTCGATGTAAATCTGGTCCAGTACGTTTAGAACCCCATAAGAACGGGTGATCATAAACAAACTCGCCAGCCTTAGAATACTCGCCATAACGCTCGGTTTCAGAACGGAACGGACGAATCATCTGAGAGTGACAGCCATTACAACCTTCAGAGATGTAAATATCGCGACCTTCAAGCTCTAGTGGTGTATAAGGCATCACTGAAGCGATTTTCGGGATATTCGACTCAATGGTCGCTGTAGGTATGTATTCCACAATACCCCCAATTAGAATGGCAATCAGGGTAAGTACCGTAAACAGTATGGCTTTTCCTTCTAATCTTCTATGGAAAGGATGTTTACTCTCAGCAGAAATGGCTTCAGGAGACATATCCAATGCTGGTGCTTCATCTGCTTCTGCACGAATTAAGCTACCCGATGCTGCAGTTTTAAATAGGTTAAATACCCCAACAATTGCCCCAATAAAGTATAATAAGCCACCAAAGATACGCATGGCGTACATCGGAATAATCTGGGTAACGGTCTCAAGGAAGTTAGGATACTGTAGAAGTCCTTCAGTAGTAAATGCTTTCCACATTAAACCCTGAGTGAAAGATGCCCAATACAATGGTACCACATAAAAGATGGTTCCCATAGTAGCTAACCAAAAGTGGGTGTTACCCAATCTAACAGAGTATAGCTTGGTATTGAAAATACGTGGCATAATGAAATACAGCATACCAAAGGTAATACCGCCATTCCATAATAAGGCCGCAGTATGCACGTGGGCAATAATATAATCGGTGTAATGGAATAAGCCATTCATCGATTTAAGCGAAAGCATTGGGCCTTCAAAAGTAGACATACCGTAGGCGGTAACACCAATCACTAAAAACTTTAGCACCGGACTCTCACGAACGCGATCCCAAGCACCTCTTAGCGTTAGTAAACCGTTAAGCATACCACCCCAAGATGGCGCAATAAGCATCAAACTAAATACTGTACCTAAACTTTGCGCCCAGTTTGGAAGTGCTGTGTACAACAAATGGTGAGGACCAGCCCAGATATAGATAAAAATTAACGACCAAAAGTGAACAATAGACAAACGGTAAGAATATATCGGACGTTGTGCCGCTTTCGGGATAAAGTAGTACATCAACCCTAAGAAAGGGGTGGTTAAGAAGAACGCAACCGCATTATGGCCATACCACCACTGTACTAGGGCATCTTGAACACCCGCAAAGACGGAGTAACTCTTAAACATAGTAGCAGGTATTTCAAAAGAGTTTACCACGTGTAGCACTGCTACGGTAACAAAGGTTGCAATGTAGAACCAAATAGCTACATACAAATGCTTCTCTCTTCTTTTGAAAATGGTACCCATCATATTAGCACCAAAAACCACCCAAATTAGGGTAATCAAGATGTCAATTGGCCATTCTAGCTCAGCATATTCTTTACTGGTATTAAAACCAAGCGGTAAAGAAACGGCAGCCAGTACAATGATTAATTGCCAGCCCCAGAAATGAATCTTAGAAAGGGCATCACTCCACATTTCGGTTTTGCATAACCGTGGTAAGGAATAATACACCCCAGTAAAAATTGCGTTTCCTGAGAAAGCAAAAATTACTGCGTTGGTGTGTAACGGTCTTAATCGACCATAAGACAGTTCAGCAATAAAGCCAAGAAAATCTGGAAATACCAGTTTTATAGCTATAATTAGGCCTACAAGAAAGCCAACAATACCCCAAATAACGGTCGCATAGGCAAAATTTCGTACGATAACATTATCGTAGAAAAACTTTTCCATGAGACGCGTTGCAGCATTGCCAGTGGTTGTAGTACCCGATGGTTGGGTTAACGGAGTCGCCATTACGCTTCTTCTTTATTGTTTTTAGTTGATGTAATAGTAGTAGATGTTGCATCTTTTTTAGACACTGGATCTAAATCGTCAAATAGTATTCGCACCGAAGGCGAATAAGAATCTTCATACTGTTTATTTTTTACGGCCCAGTAAAAGCCCCCTAGAAAAATCAGCGCCAGTGTAAGGCTGAAAGCAATTAAAAGGAATAGAATTTCCATACTTAAATTTTCATCCTTTTGGCTAGCTGACTTACCACCGTAGTAGTAAAAGCAATTATGGTTAATGAGCTGACTGGCATTAGAATAGCACTAACTAAAGGCGATAAAAGTCCCTGCACAGCAAAACTAATTCCAATAATATTGTAGGTCAATGAAATGCCAAAACTTAGGTAAACAACTATCAACGCTTTTTGGGAAAAGCGAATGAATGTGCCTAAGTCTAAGAGCCGTTTAGCATCAATTATTCCATCAGAAGCAGGCGAGAATGCGGTTACTTTTTCAGTTAATGCTAAACCAAAATCACTTTGAACTAGCGCACCAGCATCGTTTAAGCCATCGCCTACCATCAAAACTTTTGAGCCGTCTGATTGCAACTCTTTAATGAAAGCTAGCTTCTGCTGCGGCGACTTCCCGAAGTGCATGTCGTCCTTCCCAAAATGATCAGAAAATATGGCCGCATCTCTGTTTGAGTCGCCTGAAAGAACAAAGAGTCTTATATCCTTTTTCAGCTCATTCAATAAGTTTCTCATTCCCTCACGAACCTTACTGCTGAACTTAAAACAGCCCGCATAACGCCCGTTTATGGCTAAATGCACGGCAGTATGTTTACTTTCTTTAGCGGGAACATTTGCTACCAGCTCTTCTCTTAGATAGCTAAGAGAACCAAGTTTCACTGAGCTTTCACCCAATTTTGCGCATAGACCTTTGCCCGTTTGCTCTTCAATCTCTGTCAGTTCAATCAATAAAAGTTTTTGATGTTGTTCGTTTAACCAACTTCCTAATTTTGCAGATAAGGGATGCGTAGACTGCATAGCTAACTGATAAACCATACTCCATTCTTTCTGGCTAAGCTCAACGCGTAAATCTTGTTTTATGATAGAATCGCGCATACTAGTTAAGGTCCCAGTTTTATCAAATACTGCGGTATTTATGCGTGATAAGTTCTCAAATATGCGGGCATTTTTTATATAAAAACCATTGCGTGCCAATACATTAATAGCAGAGCCAAATGTGAAAGGCGCAGACAAAGCCAACGCACATGGGCAGGCTATAATCAACACCGCTGTAACTACTTCAAGTCCTTTTCCCCAATCTGCAGCAGCCGTCCAGTAGCCGCCAGCAACCAGAGCAATTCCCATGACCACTAAAGTAAAGGGCGCTGAAATTCGATCGGCAAAATTCTGTACTCGCTGTTCTTTATCCTTTTTATCGAAGGCCGCATCGTTCCACAATTGCGTTAAATAACCCGCGTCGGCCGTTTTTTCTACTACAAACTGTGTCGATTTACCCACAACCCGGCCACCAGCAAAAACCATACTTCCCTTTTTAATAGTCAGGGCATCAGCCTCGCCGCTCACAAAACTATAATCAATCAGGGCTTCGTTATCTAGTAAAAGTGCGTCGGCAGGAATAAGCTCTTTATTACGCACATAAATCATGTCGCCTTGTTTCAGGTGATCAATATTAATGTGCTCTTCCTTACCGTCTTGGCTAATTCGTGTAGTGCTAATTGGGAAGTACGAGCGATAATCACGATCAAAAGCTAGGTGATCTGTGGTTTTGCGTTGAACCCAACGGCCTATTAACAGAAGGAAGATCAGGCCGGCGAAGGAATCCATATATCCAGGCCCTAGCTGAAAAAGAATTTCAACAGCAGAGCGGAAAAATAGCGCCAACATCCCTATTGAAATGGGAACATCTAAATTCACTTTGCCTTGACGAATGGCAGCCCAACCTGATTTCAGGTAATCGACGCCTGAAAATAATAAAATGGGAATAGCAAGAATGAGATTTAGTCCACCAAAGACCCAGTTAAAACCCTGTCCGAGTGGCGCGGTTGCTAAATATTCTGGAAAGCTAAAGAGCATAATATTCCCGAATGCAAAGCCTGCGTAGCCCAGTTTAAGCCATTCTTTCTGGCTTCCGCTAAAAAAGGACTGCTTATTTTGAATGGTATCTAAGTTCAGTTCTGGCTCATAACCGATAGATGCAAGTAAGGCAACGACATCTTTAAGCGTGGTTTCTGAGTTTTGCCAGGTAATAGCTAATTTGCGCTTCATAAAATTGACTTTAGCGCCCAAAATACCGCGCTGAAGCTTTCGCAAATTTTCTAAAAGCCAAATGCACGAAGCGCAGTGAATGGCCGGAATATCTAGGGTAATAGAGGAAACTTCTCCGTTCGTAAAATCTATAAGCCTAGTGACGGTATTGGGGTCATCTAGGTAGCTAAATCTGGTTGCGTCGGCTTCATTTTTGACTTCAAATGCACCAGCCATATTGGTGCCAGGGTTGCTAGCAAGGCGATAGTAGCTATCCATGCCGTTAGCGTCAAGCACTTGATAGACCATTTTACAGCCATCGCAGCAGAAGATTTTCTCTTCAATATGTACTTCCTTAGAGGCGCAATCTGTGCCGCAATGGTAACATTGATCTTTTGATATGGTCTTAGAAAGATTCAACAGGGATATTTGAGTAAGATTTCCGAACTAACTATTTTAATTTAAGACATAGAAGTATTTAATCATAGTTTTTTTTTATTTTAGGTTAGGAGACCACTTATTTAGAATGAGCATAAGTAGCAAAGAAAACGAAATACACTATTGACTAGGTTAGTGTCAGCCCTTATATTTTAAGTCTGTTCAATTCTCGAGTAGAATTGACGTTGATCTGATGCCGCCATGGCGGAATTGGTAGACGCGTTGGACTTAAAATCCAATGAGTACTTAAATGCTCGTGCCGGTTCGACCCCGGCTGGCGGTACATTAGACTACACAAAAGCCTCTTATTTCACGATAAGGGGCTTTTTTTATTTAATAGGTGGTCTTTTTTATCGATGGACTCTTACAGTGTTATCCAGTGGTCTAGTTATCCAGTTATCCAATGGTTCACTGGTTCACTGGTTCACTGGTTCACTGGTTCACTGTCTCACTGAATAACTAAATAGTCTTAGAATACTGCCTACTTTCTAACGGCTTTTTTAGATAAGCGTCAAAAACCATAGCTATATTTCTAAGTAGATAAACACCTTGCTCTAAAACAGTAACAGTATTTCCTTCAAAAGTTATTAAACCGTCTTCGATAAGCGGTTCTAAGCCTGGTAAATCTTCTGTGAAATAGTCTCCAGCTACATCAAATTTCTGGATCACTTCTTGTAAATCGACCTTGCGTTTGCACATGATATCCATTATCACTTGCTGACGAACACGATCGTCTAAGGTTAATGAAAAACTGCGTTCGTGCGGAAGTCTATCTTCACCAAGAATATCTTCATAGTTATTCATGGTCTTGGAATTCTGCAAATAATGATCACCAATTTTTGAAATCGATGTCAGTCCTAGCCCAATCATATCTATCCCGCCGTGAGTTGAATATCCCATAAAATTACGGTGTAAACTGCCTTCAGCTAATGCAACAGATAAGCCGTCTTCGGGCTTGGCAAAATGATCCATTCCTATGAATACATATCCCGCGTCATCTAGCATTTCGTGAGACATTGCTAGCATGGCAAGCTTTTCTTCTGCTTGTGGTAAAAAGGCTTCGTCTATTAAACGCTGACCCGCAAACAAATGCGGTAAATGCGCATAGCTATAAATCGCAAACCGATCTGGATTTAAACTCACCGTATCTAAAATACTTTGTCGGAAGGTTTCTTCTGTTTGCTTCGGAAGTCCATAAATCAAATCGAAGTTTATAGACTTAATGCCAAATTCTCTTAGCCACGAAACCGTTTGCTGTGTTAGCGCAAAAGGTTGAATTCTATTAATAGCCTCTTGCACTTCTGCGTTGGTATCTTGCACGCCTAATGAAGCTCTATTCATCCCTATAGAAACCCAAGCTTCTGCCATTTCTTTAGTAAATCTACGTGGATCTATTTCTACTCCAAACTCACAAGATGGTTTAATGTCTACATGCTTATTTAGTAACTCACCAAGCTTAATAACTTGTTCTGGCGTTAGAAAGGTTGGTGTTCCTCCACCAAAATGTACTTGACTAAGTTTATATTTTTTTGGTAATTCAGCCTTCGCTCTTCTAAGTTCTTTTTCTAAGTATTCTAAGTACCGGTCTGCCTTTCGATCATTCTGGGTAATGATTTTTGAACACCCACAATACCAACATAAACTGTTGCAAAATGGCAAATGAATATACAAAGACAAGCCTTTTGAGTCGCTGTTCATTAGCTCAGCCAATGGCCTATGCTTAGATGACAAGATTGGCTTTAATTGCATAGCCGTTGGATACGATGTGTATCTTGGGCCTGGAACATTATATTTTTGAACAAGTCTTGAGTCTAGCATTGAATGAAACCTTAGATAAATAGAATAAAACGCTGAAATTATATTAAGACAATTTAGTCTTTTATACACTAACTAACAACTACCCCTTTATTATCTAATAGAATGCCCATAGTAATTACCCTTAACAGTATCATGCAAAAACGTGGTTTAAACGGTGTAGAGCTTGCAAAAACCGTTGGAATTACCCCAGCAAATCTTTCTAAAATACGCACAGGTAAAGCAAAAGCTTTGCGCTTAGATACCCTTGAAAAACTATGCGCCACATTGAAGTGCAAGCCTGCTGATATTATAGATTATTCGCCAAATCCCCCGAAATAGACTTAAAACAAGCTTTCTAGTCCAACAATTCTAGCTATTTTCAGGCTTTCGATATTTACCCGATTGCCTATATTAAAGGTCATTCACATAAAACGAATCTGTCTTTCCTATGTCTTATCAATTTTACAAAATTCTGCATTTAGTTGGCATTATGCTGCTTTTCCTTTCTTTAGGAGCCGCTATTGCTAGAGCGCGGTTTGCCGCAACAGAAACCACCGTTAAAAAGTGGATTAGCATTACGCACGGCGTATCTATGCTCGTTATATTAGTGGCAGGATTTGGTTTATTGGCAAAATTACAACTTAATCTACCTGGTTGGTCAATTGCAAAACTGGGTATTTGGCTGGTATTTGGTGGCTGGATAGCCGTAATAAACCGAAAACAAGAAGCCACGGCTATGCATTGGCTGGTTCTTGGTGCACTTGGTTTAGCTGGATCACTACTGGCTGTTTATAAGCCGTTCTAAAAGTATCTATAAAAAGGATTTCAGTTCGCAACACTGAAATCCTTTATCATTTAACTGTGCAGTCTTTTTATTCGTTATCTAAATAGTGCGCCAAGCATTTTTTGAAGAGTGGTAGCTGAATAGGTTTGGTCAAAAAGTCATCCATTCCCGATTCCATACATTTCTCCTTCTCTTCTTTCATGGCGCCAGCTGTAAGTCCTACTACAGGAACGCGATTATCTGCTAAAACCCCGCGTGTACGCTCAATATTACGAATCTGTACCGTAGCCTCATTCCCATCTAAAACAGGCATTTGTACGTCCATAAATATAATATCGGGTGTTTGTTCATTAAATAGCTCTACCGCAATAGCGCCATTATCTGCTTTTAGAATTTCTGCTGACGGATATAACTGACTTATTATAGTTGTTGCTAGTAGCATATTAGATGCAAAGTCTTCTACAATCATAATTTTATGCACTTTCGCCAAAGGTCCGGCCATTTTATCGTGCACCATGGATATATCAGATACTGAAAAATCCCCTTGATTTCCCGTTCTTAGTGCAGGGTAATTATCGCAAATTACCACTAGCTGATTGTATAATTCTGATACCTTTGCCGGATAATTCAGCGTATAATCAATGGAATAGTTTTGTAAATCTGCAGCTACTTTATCTGCCTCACTCTCATCATGTAGTAAAAGTATGGGTTGTTTTTGAGGCGTAAGAGCTAACTTTTCCCGCATCATTTTTATCGTATCTATGCCATCAATGAACGGCATATTGTACTTGACTAGAATGACATCAAATTTCTCGGTTTTTTTGATTGTTTTGAGCGCTGATAATCCGTTTTCTTCACTGTGGAAAGCAATTTTCCAGCCTTCAAAATACTTAGCAACCTCAGCCGTTTTTACCTTGTCGTCATCTATGAATAAAACCGATTTAATGCCTTCAATTCTAGCAATATTTGACTTTTCTATCTTCTTAAAGTCTACATCGATGCTGAATGAGAAGGTAGAGCCTACACCCGGTTCGCTTTCTACCTCAATATTGCCGCCCATACTTCGTATCAACTTATCTGAAATGGTTAGCCCTAAACCGGTTCCTCCATAAATACGTGTAGTTGAGGAATCAGCCTGGCCAAATGCTTGAAATAACTTGTGCTGCAACGACTTCTCTATTCCGATACCACTATCTGTTACCGAGCAATAGAATGCACCTTTGCCTTTGTCTAACTCCTTAAAGCTCACGGCTAAGTCTATTGTTCCTGAACTGGTGAATTTTATGGCATTTGATAGCAAGTTCAGAATTACTTGCCTCAAACGAATTGGGTCTACGCTAATAAATCGGGGTGTATTTGGGTCAATTAGTAAGGAAAGGTCTAGTTTCTTTTGATTTACTGGATATTTTACCAATTCCAAGGTTTCATTCATTAAGTCATAAATATCCGTTTCAACTAAATCTAAGACCAACTTTCCTGCTTCAATTTTCGATAAGTCTAAAATATCATTAATGATCCCAAGCAAAGAGTTTGCACTATTGGCAATGGTATCTATGTATTGGGTTTGCGGCTCGTCTAGTTTTGTTTGCTTTAAGAGTTCAGCAAAACCAATAACTCCGTTTAAAGGCGTTCTGATTTCATGACTCATATTAGCTAAGAACTCAGATTTGGTTCTATTTGCTGTTTCAGCACGGTTTTTTTGAATAATGAGATTGTCTTCTAGCTCTTTTCTGACGCTAATATTCACCATTATTTGAGCAAAAACCTCTAGCATACTCTGCTCTTTTAGTGAGTAATCGTGAAGCCTAAAAACTGAATCAAAACCTATGAAGCCCACACAACTGTTGCCGTGTATCATAGGTACAGCAATTAAGCTTTTAACGTCTTGTGGCTCTAATATTTGCCTAATACCTGAATCCTTATCGAGGGCAGAAACATCTTTAATATACATAGTGTTACCCAAAATGTGGTTGGCTACCCAATCTGGAACCATAGAAACAGGTACATCTTGAAGTTCCCCAATCTGAGGAGTTATTCCTTTATTGCACCACTCGTAGGTATTAGAACAGCTCTGCGCTTCCCAATCATAGGTGAAAACGTAAGCCCTGTCTGCCTGTACAAAACTACCAATTTCATGCAACGACTTATGTATGTTTTCGTCAATCTTGTCTAGCGGTATATTGATGTATTGCTTAGCCGTATTCATCAAAATTTCTTGCAAATGGCTTTGCTGCTTTACTTTTAGTGCATCAACTTTCAAATAGGTTATATCAACCGCTAAACCGGTGTCTCTTACTACTTCGCCTGCTTCATTTTTGATGGCAAAATTTCGAGTTTTTACCCACCTCACTTCACCTGATGGCTTAATAATCCGGTAGTCAATATCATACATACCATTTTCTAAATAAGCGCCATAACTTTCCTTAACCATTGCTAAATCGTCTGGGTGAACCGCATCTAAAAAAGAAGCTGGGTTATCATACAAACTCTTACACGTTCTACCCCAAATTTTTTCGTAAGCAGGGTTTATATACAGCATGCTCTGATCTTTAACATCTCTAAGCCAGAATACTTCACCCATATTTTCGGTAATTTGGCGCAGCATAGTAGCACTTACGGTTGTGTCTTTACTTAAATTTTCTAATCTCATCTTTATACCAGCTAAATTTGGCTATGATTCTCAAACAAAGTCATTCCCCTACAATAAGAAATAGCTGTTTTATTTAAAATCTTAAATCATAATCTTTAACAATGCTTTCATTAATTTACAAAAGGATATACCTTTTTTTACTATCTGATTACAAGTTGCAAAACATACTTCCTAAGTAATTGGGCACTCTCACTAATTGATAATTGGTTAGCTTAACTAAACTTATCACTCACAGCTCATCGTTCAGCACAAGATCACTATCCACTTTCTACTGGGTCACTATCCACTATGTCACTCTCCGCCTGAACGTCTCAAAACTCACTAACCAGTCTAAATCGTCAATCAAGTTATAATGCTTAGATTGAAAATCTTCCTGAATTAACCGCAATTTCTTCGCATCATAAAATCCAGAGTTTATTACTTCGTTTGTGAGTACCTGATCGTTTATGTATTCCCCAATATGATGTAAATAAGTCGCTTTAGTGGACTGTACAGTCTTAATTGATTTCAATTTCTTCCTTGCCAACCCCCACAATCTAGACTGTAAAGTAGTTAAGCCAAAAGGTTGAGTATGATCATTTTTTGCAAGTTGAAAGCGTGACAACTCCGATTTATTTTCTAGAATAATTCGCTTAAATAGGTTTGAATTTTTCCTATTCTTTACAGGAACTTGCCATAACATTTTAAGTAAGGACGGTTGTAAAAAAGGCATGAAAGTTAGTGCAAGATTATCTAACCGAGCTTGTTCATGCCCGTACATATTTGGCAATCTGGTAGCTATGGCAAAAAGATCTAACCAATTCTCAAATCCTATGTCGTTTATTTTGGGAAGGTAAAACAACAATTGCTCCAAATCGTTAGCTATGCCCTTTTTCATTTCATTTTCTAGGTCAGCATTAAAAAAAGAACCCCTTTTGTGAGCGGTGAAAGGAAATAGCTGAGCAACATGATCTAAATTCTCTAAAAAATTCTGCCCCTTAAAAGCTAGTCTATTTAAAAAGGAACGTCGCCATATTTCCCCAAATGCACCATCTATAAACACCCCACTAGCTGGGTAATTTTCTTTCAACAAATACGCATTATTCAATTTATGAACCAAGCTTGCGGGGTTTCCAACTAATGTTTGTGCCACATAATCTTGAAGCTCAGCCACACAGTCATCAACTTTGGGAAAAGGCCTTTGCAGCTGTTTGTGATGTATGGCTTTATTGCTTTGAATAATTTTTTGAACCATCACCGAATCTATATGGGATGCTTCCCCGAAAGTATGACAATCAACTTTCTGGTTTTCTTTTCCTAGTAAAACAGCTAACAATACCCGAGAGTCTAAGCCGCCAGAAAGTGCTAGCGAGTTAGACTTACCACTATTATTGCCTACCTCAATTAATGCGCCCAATTCTTGGAGGTAGCTTTGCTCAATCTCTTTTGGGGGAATTTCAGACTTAATTATTTGCCCAAATAATTGAGATAATGGTTTTACTTCTTTTGTTTGAACCGTAGCTTTTCCTCTGTCTATTACCACTTTAGAACCGCAAACTATTCTGGTTAGGCCCGTTATTACAGATTTTGTAGAAAGCTGATTAAAGGACTTCCATCTTGAACCAAAACGACTAAAATTTAGGCTGCAGTTTATGTATTGAGATAGCCAATCTACTCTGGTAGAGATATAAACTAGGTCCTCTTTTATCCCAAAATAAATATCTCTTAACCCAAGAGCATCTGTACTAATAATGCAATTTTCTCGAGACCATTCAAAAACGACAAAATGTCCGTTCAGCTTAGTTTGCGAACCAATATCTGATGAAATCAACTTTTCCCATTGAGCGGTTTCCGCAAAAGAATAGCCCCCATTATTTGGTACTACAACAGCCCCCAAAGCCACCCAACCTTTTTCTTTGTTTGTTGAGTTATGGCCGTAAACGCAGCTACTATTATTTCCACCGGCTGCTAAAAATAAATCCGGCTGATTTATGGAAATTAAACGATTTTCTTCGGTTTTTATGCCAATTTGTTGCTCGAAATCTTTGCTCGAAATCTTTGCTCGAAGGAATTTCTCGATTTAACGGGATTACCGCGAACAACCAACTCATAGTATGTTCAAATTATTAATCATTGATGTTCGATTAAAGTTTTTAAACCATAGTTTTTTATCACTTTTTTGTCCTGTTTTGTCTTTAAGTGATGCCCCATTAGAGAAGTATTGAGTATTGAGTGATTTAGATTTACGTTTTTAGCTAACCACTTATCATTCAACACCCAACACTATTTCGGGAAGTACATCGCCCATCGCTTACCGTTCAGTACTCATAATTACTAACGAAACTTCGTTTCCATAATCGTATTCTCGCTTAATCGTAACTCTCAACTATGCCCAAACTGCTTCACATCTTGTGAGCGATCTAACTTGGCAATCATTAGTGTATCCTCGGTCTCAATTATTGCCAGACCTTCAACACCAAGTAAAGCTACTTTTTTTCCTCGGTTATGTAGTCGAACCAGATTGCCTTTAGCGTCAATAGCATCTAGTGGCACATTGGTCGCATTTGCCGCCGCGTCTTTTTCTAATTCTAGTTCATACACCGCTTGCCAGCTTCCCACATCATTCCAGCCAAAAACCCCGGGCAATACCGATACACTTTCCGCTTTTTCCATGATCGCATAATCAATAGAAATGCTTTCTACTTGTGCAAAAAACTGGGTTATTCCGGTTGCACCGGTCACAAAATCCTCAGACTTATTTAGTGTTGATGCTGCTACACTAACCATTGCAGGCGCATAGTCTTCAAAGGCTTTTTGTATCACTTTGTTAGACCATATAAACATGCCTGAATTCCATAAATAATTGCCCTCTGCTATGAACTGCTTCGCTTTATCGTAATTGGGTTTTTCTGTGAATGCGTCAACCTTGTACACTGAAGTAGTTAGTTCATTTCCCGTGGAGGCTAGGTTATTTTTCTGATATTTAATGTATCCATAACCCGTTTCTACACGATGCGGCTGAATACCAATTGTTGTTAGCATACCTTTTTGCTCTGCATGCTCAAATGCCGCATTCAGCACGTCTAAATAGACATCTGGCTGAGAGATGTAATGATCTGCCGGCAATACAGCAACACTAGCATCAGGGTCAATTAAGGCTATTTTTTTGGTAGCCAATAACACGCATGGCGCTGTATTTTTTGCCTGTGGCTCGCACAGTATATTTTCTATGGGCAGGCTAGGTAGTTGCTCTTTAATTATGGCCGCATAATTAGCATTCGTAACAATAAAAATTCGATCTGTTGGAATAATGGGCTTTATCCGTTCTACCGTCTGCTGTAATAAACTTTGACTGCTAAAAAAGGAAAGGAATTGTTTGGGCATTTCTGGGGTGCTAGCAGGCCAAAACCTAGAGCCAACGCCACCAGCCATAATCACAGCATATCTCATTGAGCAAAAATATTTGTTTTTATAAAAGTAGTGCAAGCGAAAATAAGCCCAAAAAACTACATCCGCTCAACTAAATTCCATTGCCTAGTAAATGGGGTCACAAAAAATTATGCAAACTCCATATCTAGGAGCTCATCGTTTACTTTTTTGAGCGTAAAGCCAAAACTTGAGCCTTCATTAGGGGTAGAATCTATCAGAAGTTTTTCGCCGTGCGACTCAATAATATGCTTCACAATTGCTAAGCCTAAACCGGTACCACCTTTTTTGCGAGAACGAGATTTATCTACCCTGTAAAAACGCTCTGTAACTCGCTGCAAGTCTTTAGGTTCTATTCCAATGCCTTTGTCAACCACAGATACAACCACACGTTTACTCATACCCTTTGGTTTTGTATTTACCCGGATTTCTACCGCATTATGCTCTTTGTTGTACTTAATGGCGTTTTCTACCAAATTAACCAATACTTGTTTTAACTGGTTTCGGTCGGCACTCACCATTATTTCATCTTCAAACTCTTGCATTCGTATAGGCGTTTTTTCTTTTTTTGCCAGATACTGTAAGCCTTCTACCACTTCTTCTACCACGTCATGAAGCACTACCGTTTGTTGCTTAGATTTAAGCTCGCCGGTTTCAAGTTTAGAAATCTCCATTAAATCTTGAGTTAAATCTACCAAACGATTTGCGTTGCGCATGGCTTTTTCCAAGAATAAGCGGTTCACTTTCGGGTCTTCTAGCGCCCCATTTAGTAAGGTTTCTATAAAACCCTGAACGGCAAAAATTGGTGTTTTTAGCTCGTGAGAAATATCCCCTATAAACTCTTTGCGATAATTTTCGATTTTATTGAGTCGGCGAATCTCCAACTCTACAATAGAACTTGCTTTGGTGGTATGTTTTATGAGTAAATCTAGCTCATCTCGCTCCACATTTGGCATGTATTCATAATCATCGAACTGCTTTCTTGATATGTCGCTTATTACGGTTTGTATAAGTGTTAAGCGCTTGTACACCAACTTATAAGCTATCAAATAAAATATAGCCCCAGCAATAACCGTTACCAAAGGCACGTGCCAATAGGGAAAGCTTTGGGTTATTATCCAGAAGAGGCTAAAAACACTAAAAAAGCCTAATGAGCCAAATAAGGATGTGCGAACTGCTAAAGCTGAGTACCCTCTACGACGTTCGATCATCTCTAAAACGATATCCCACGCCTTTTACGGTTTCAACATACTCTGAGCCTAATTTCTCTCGAATTTTACGTATGTGCACATCTACCGTACGATCTACCACATGCACATTATCGCCCCAAACATTATTCAGTAGGTTTTGCCGGCTAAGCACCTTGCCCTTTCTACTTGCTAAGTAGTACAACAAATCAAACTCTTTACGAGGAAGATTTAGCTCATCCCCCTTAAAAAAAACCTTGTAGCCTTCACGGTCTATAATTAAGTCATGTATCACAATTTTCTGATAATTATTATCTATGGTACTATCAGAACGGCGCAAAACAGCCTTAATATGAGACACCAATTTCACCGTGCTAATGGGTTTGGTTATGTAGTCATCTGCGCCCGCATTTAAGCCTTCAACTTCGGTACGCTCATCGCTGCGTGCGGTCAAAAAGATAATGGGAATATGCTTCAAATCTGAGTCGCTGCGCATCATGTCACAAACCTCTAAGCCGTTGAGCTTTGGCATCATAATATCAAGAAGCACCAAATCTGGTTTGTGTTCCTTGGCTTTTTTAATGCCTTTTAGCCCATCTGAGGCTTTTATTACTGCAAAATTCTCTTTTGTTAGGTTGTATTCAATTAAATCTAGCAAATCAGATTCATCATCAACAACCAATATGGTTTTTTTAGACACGATTTATATTGAGTTTTAGGAGTAAAGTTTTCTTAAATGTAGCGTTCTAATGTAAAGCTATCATTAAGTGTTTAGATGAATTAACGCTTTCTTAATCAAAACTTTTGAGTCAGAGGCGGCGCTACCGTCAGCTTTTAACGCATCCTGAACCGCTTTACTAGCCTGTGGCCTGCGATATCCTAGCGATTCTAAAGCTGCTATGGCCTCTTCTGCTACTTCACTGTTGTTGCTAAATGAACTTTCTGCGGTAAAAGTTACTTGATTGGTGAAACCTTTTAATTTCCCAATTTTCTCTCTCAATTCTAATACAATGCGTTCTGCGGTTTTTTTGCCGATACCAGAAATCCCAGACAGCGCTATAAGATCACCAGAAGCAATGGCAACGGCCAACCTATCTGCGCTCATGCCAGAAAGTACGGCTAAACCCAATCTTGGTCCTATACCTTTAACGGTTATGATTAGCTCAAATATGGCTTTTTCCTGTTTACTTTTGAAACCAAATAAGCGCTGCTCTGCTTCCGAAATATGATGATAAATCTCAATAAAAACGCCTTCGCCAATACTTGGTAAATCTTGAAGCGTATTTAAACTTACGTTCACTTCATAACCAACGCCATTACAATCTATGGTAATCTGGTTCTCAGCTTCAGCTTTATGGTACAATTGGCCTTTTAAAAATGCGATCATATTGGGAAAGGATAGTTCTTATTAAATCAGTTACTAATGTACTAGGTTTTCGTTTTACTAGGTTTTCGTTTTTAGGCGATTTGGGTTTTTCTCAAGATAGTTTAACCATGGGTCTTTTTGGTTATTCTTATGCCTATTATTTTGTGAACTTGGCACAAGCGAGCCCTCTCTGCTATAGTGGCACCATGCTACGGCCAATGCATCGGTTGCGTCTTTCTTTAATTTCTCTGCGGGAAGTTTAACACAGCGACCTAGCATAATGGCTACTTGCTCTTTTGAGGCGTTTCCGTTTCCCGTTACCGACTTCTTTACCTCTTTTGGCAGATACTCTGCCACTTTAAACCCATTGGTTGTTATGGCCAACATACAGGCAGCTTGCGCTCTACCAAGCTTTAGCATAGCCTGCGGATCTTTACCAAATACGGGCGTTTCTACTGCACACAACCTAGGTTGATATTGCTTAACTAGAACCGAAAGCTCCTGAAATAGACGTTGCAACCTATCTGCGTGGTCGGGTAAATCATCGAGTTTAATTACATCGCAACGCAATGCACTATAAACGCCATTTTTTTTCTCGAGTATGGCATAGCCGGTGGTTCTTGAACCCGGATCTATCCCTAGTATGAGGTCGTTTATTGGCATGAATGAGAAGGCGTTAAAGAGCTTCGTTTACCGTAAAAAAAAGCCTGTCGGTAAAACAGGCTTTATAGAATAAATCAAAAAAATGGCGATACTTGCTTGTTTAGGATTCTGACTCTTGAGCTTTAGCGTGTAGCGCCATCAAATCTTCAATAAGTTCTTCAGAAATACCAGAAGTAACAAAGCCACCATCATGGAAGAGGTTTTGCATAGTTACTTTCCTAGTTAAATCAGAAAAAAGTGTAACGCAATAATCAGCACAATCTACTGCCGTCGGATTCCCAAGAGGAGCCAGTTTTTCAGCAAAATTATACATCGCATCAAAGCCCGCGATACCACCACCTGCTGAGGTTTTAGTTGGCGCCTGAGATACCGTATTTACTCGAATTCCGCGCTTAGCTAAACGGCTTCCGTAATTCCTTGCAATGCTTTCTAACAACGCCTTAGCGTCGTTCATATCAGAGTATTTACTGAATATACGTTGCGCCCCAATATAGCTCAGTGCAACAACAGAACCACCATCATTTAAAATACCTGCTTTATCAGCTTGGTTTATTATTCGGTGCAACGAAATAGCGGAAATATCAAGACTCTGCTGCATCCATTTGTAGTTAATGTCTTCATAATCCTTTTTTTTGCGGATATTTGGCGACATACCAATAGCGTGAAGAATAAAGTCAACGCCACCAAATTTCTCTTTCACAGCCGTCATAAGCGATGATATATCGTTATCATCAGTAACGTCACAACCAATAATTGGTGCATCAATTTTTTCTGACAATGCTTCTAATGTGCCCAAACGCAATGCAATTGGGGCATTAGATAGCACCATTTTTGCGCCTTCACGGTGGCAGGCAACAGCTATTTGCCACGCAATAGAGCGCTCGTCTAATGCGCCAAATATAATTCCTGTTTTGCCCTTTAATAGGCCGTAACCTTGATCGTTCATAATATGTATTTAGTTGTGATAACTAGGTTTGAATAAAAATAAGTATTTATGGGAAATTTAGTTTCCTGTATAAACTATACGCCATAATTTGCCTTCTTTTGAGTCCACAACATAGAGGCTTCCGTCAGGTGCTTCAGCTAAGCCCATAGGGCGGTGTTCTGCTTCAGAAGGGGTAGAAATCTCGGTTTTACGAGCAAAATTATCGGCAAAATCTTCGTGCGCCGCCGTAGGTGTTTTACCATCAAAAGCTACAAAAGAAACTTTGTACCCACGCTGTGGCATTGGAGCTCTGTTCCAAGAGCCATGAAATGCGACAAATGCACCTTTTCTATATTTTTCGGGAAATTGTGAACCTTTATAAAAATGTAAATCATTGGGTGCCCAATGCCCCGGGAAAGAATAAACGGGTTTATTGTATTTCTCTGTTGCTTCTTTTTCACCGTCTCCGCCATATTCTGGGCCAAGTACACGCTTGCCTTTTTGCCAATCATAGTAGGTATAAGGCCAGCCGTGATTTGAACCATCTGTCAATAACTGAAATTCTTCACCCGGTAAATCCGCATTTTGCTGGGCATTGTATAAGTCTGGGAATAACTGATCTAGCTGGTCGCGGCCATGCATTACCGAATAAAGCTCATTCACGCCATGATTCCAGTCAATTGCAACCGCATGACGTAAGCCTGTTGCGTAAAGGTAGCCGTCTTTCATGTGGTCTTGATCCAATTCATTTGCGTCAAAACGCCACACGCCAGCAAAGCTTTCCAATAAGGGGCAAGGTCTCATGCCTGGAGAACCCTTTGTTCTCATTTCTTCTTGGCAGGCATTGGCTGGCGCACCTACATTCACAAAAAGATTTCCCATATCGTCTAGAGCAATAGTTTTGGCTGCATGTTGCCTATCTGCTTTAAAGCCCGTAGCAATGATTTCTGGCTCTGCTGTTGGCACCAAATCCTCACCTAACAACACTCTATAAACAGCCAAATCACTAGAGAAGTACAAATATCCGTTAGAAATATCTATTCCAGTTCCACCAAAATCTGGCCCAAAATAAACAGTTGTATCCATTTTTCCGTCACCATTTAGATCGCGCATGGCAACCAAGCCATGGTTATTTTTTGGGGAAGATAGCTTCACATACACATCTCCATTGCTGTTAGCTACCAAATGTCTAGCTTTCCCCACTCCTGCATGGGCAATAACTACAGAAAAACCTTCTGGTAGAACCAAATCGTCATCATTTTCTGCAAAAACAAGGGTAGTGGCTGTATTACGGGTATCATTCCCATTTGTGGAAAGGTCGTCTTGTGTTGCTGCTTGGCAAGCAGTAATGCAGCAGACTAAGAAAAAAGCTGCAAATAGTGAACGAATCATAGCAGAGATGTTGATTGAAGTTGACTGCCAATATAGGCAATCGTGCTTGCTTTCGCACCCCTGCTATTTCATCAACTTCCGCTTAATTGTGCTTTATGTATAGACTATCTACTTCTACGTAAACTGGCGGCGGTGGCGCAAATATCAACGCATTAATTACCGACCTCTCCCCTTTATGATCAAACTTTTTGTTATCAGAAGGATAGTTCACCACATGCACAGAATCTTGTTTCCTAACGGTGATAGTGGTAGAGCCACCACCATCCAAATTTATGGCTGAAATACAACCCATTACTTTTAAAATGCTGTGTAGCTCTGGTATACTAAGCCCATCAGCCATTTTATTCCTGCCATCTGCGGTAAATAGTAGAATGTTGCCATCTTCTAAGATTCCCAAAGCAGATCTGGGATGCCTTTTGGTTACAAATTCTGAATCCATCGGATAGTCCACATCTTCGCCTTCAATCATCATAAGAGGACCGGCTGCTAGAACATTTGAATCGGGTTTTACTAGATACCAGCCCGTTGGTGGCGGTGTAATGATGAATAAGTCACGTAAATTATTGAACCGAATGGCTCCATTCTCGAAGTGATCTTTCACGCCTTGCTTAGTATGTGCTTGTAAACGACCATTGGCCACGGTCCAGCTCACTGGCTTACGAGTTTCGGCAGAATAGAAGCTGGCGTTAATTCCCACCAACCCGTTAACCTCTTCTGTTAGCTCCGATGTTTTGGCAAAGGTTAGGTATTTATAGCCAATTTGGGGGATTAAATTCGATTTTGTACGATCAATAATTATTGCATTAAACGACTGCGGTGCTTCATAAAAGTTTTCTATCAAAGCTCTTTTCCAAACAACGCCTTCTGCTAAGGTGCTGTCTATCCACTCAACATTTTTATAATAATTTTCTGGACTCCGTTGCTCAGTTACAAACTGCGCATTTAAAGCGCTACTGAGTACTATTAGCAATCCCAGACTTACCTTTATGGTACGCTTGAACAATAGGCTTGGCTTAGAAATACAGTAATGCATGTATTGAAAATATCGAGGTTGTGGTAGGTTTATGCTTGCAATAACTACTAAAATACGGTCTTTTGCAACAAAGTTAACCCTGCACATTCATGCGAACGGATTTTAACTACTAACTAGCACAAAAAGAGGATTCTATTGCTTAGTTTCGCTTTAGCATTTTCCAATCAACTCTTCTCTTGAATTGCTCCCACTTTTTCAATTGATCTTCATTCAAAATTTGCGCCATTTCTAAGTCTGTAACTACATTAATAGAATCTATTTTGGCTAGGGTTGCTTTGCGAACACTGTTCATATTATTGCGCATTTCCCCCCTTTGCTTTTCCAATAATCCCTTAAACGGCGCTCTTTGCTCATCTGTCAAATCTAAGCTTCTAACCAAAGCATTCATCATACGGCCTTCCATTTGTCGTTGTGGATTACCATCAAAACGTTCTGCTTTGCCTTCGTTTCTTTCTATGCCTAGAGGCGTAGTTCTATTTATTTTTTTGGCGTGTAAAAACCAAGGCCTTGGAAGCAAAAGGCCAGTGATTATGCCCAATACAAAAATGGTTAAAACTAAGGCAGCTACGGTTAGTGATCTTTTCATTAGTTTGGTGAATTTAAAGTACTTTTGGGCTCGTCTAATTCAGTGATAAGTGCGTCTAGTTCGGCTAACCCTGCATAATCTTGCAAATTTTCATGAAATGTAGAAAGGGCTTCATAACCCGTTAAATCTTCCACTGTTTGGGAATCCTCGAGCGAGGTAGTTTCCGCATTTTGTTCCCCCACCTGAACAAACAATAGCAATGAAGCGGCCATTACAGGCATCATAAACTTATAAATAAGGCCCTTAATTTGCAGAATTGTTGCCAGCCAAAAAACTTCATTATCCATTTTTTGGGATAAACTTTGACTAAAATTGGGCTTTATTACAGGCATTTGCGATTCATTGAATACCGATTTTGGTATTGAAGCGAACAAACCCTCTTCCCCATCAGTACCCATCATTCCCAGAAAAGCTTGGGTTAGCTCTGGGAAAGGCTTTAAATCTGCTAATAATTGCTTTTTCGCCTCGTCAGATAGCGATCTTTCTGAGGCGTCATAAAGCCTAGCTTCAAGGGCTTCTTTGGCTTTTATTGTTTGGTCTTTGTTTGGCCGTTCATCCATATACATATCCAATTTTTACTAGTTGCTCTTTTAACAATAATCGGGCCTTAAATAGCCTACTCTTAACTGTTCCTTCTGGAATAGCCAATTTTTCAGCCATTTGTTGAATACTCAACGCTTCAAATTCTTTCATATTTAATAATGAGCGTTGTTCTTCAGCTAATGCAGTAAAGGCCTTTTTGAATAGCTCTGTTCTTTCATTTTGCCCCTGAACATCTACTTCCTCGCCAAAATCATCTAAGTCTATGGCTTCTGCGGGTCGCATAAATACTTTTCGCTCCGTTCTCAACTTGCGTAAAGCGTCGTAAGTAGTATTTCTCGCTATGGCATAAAGCCACGTATAAACGCTGCTTTGCCCTTGGTATTTCTGATAACTTCGAATCGCTTTTAGCATAATATCTTGAGTCAAATCTTCAGCGCTAAGCCCTGAGCCACTTATCCATACCGTTACCGACCCAAAAATTTTGGGTATCAAAGGCTTCAGTTGTTCATTGAATAATTGTGGGTTCAAAAGCTTGTTTATACTAAGTTCAAATTGTTAGACGATGGGAACGTAATCAGGTTCACTATGATTATTGCTTATATAATCTCGACTTTATAGTAAATTTAAGCTATACTTGTCTCCATTTGCTAGCATAACTAACCCGTATTCAATACATAAATGAATCGAGCAGATTTACTAAACAAACTTAGAGCATTAGACACTAATCTTGCTGATGCGGCTCAAAAAGAATTTACCAAACTAGAAGAAGAACGTGATACCTTTAAATTGCGTCTAAACCTACTAGACCGTGCTGTTTCTAACGACTATGATTCAATCCTAGTAACTGATTTAGGATTAGAGAATCCTGGACCCAAAATTGTATTTGCTAATAGCGGTTTTTCTCATCTCACTGGCTACGCTTTAGATGAAGTAATTGGGCAAAGCCCAAGATTACTCCAAGGGCCAAAAACAGATAGAGCTACATTAGACCGTCTAAAAAAGAACCTTATTGAAGGACAATCTTTCTTCGGGCAAACCGTTAATTACCGCAAAGACGGTAGTGAATTCGTAAACCAGTGGGATATTCATCCACTACAAAACGAAAATGGCGAAATTACACACTGGGTTAGTTACCAACATGATGTTTCTGAGCGTAAAACCGCAGAACTTAATATCAGCTTCGACCCAGCAACAGAGTTCGACAAGCTCGACGAATTAGGCAAAAGTATACTCATAGATTTTGATCAGCAAGGAAATGTGGTTTATGCGAATAAAGCTTTTCGCGAAATGACTGGCTATCGTGTTGATAATTTGAAAACACGCAAGATTTGGGAACTCATTGATTATGAAAATTTCGACGAAATGAGCTTTGAGTCTGGTGCTGTAACCAATTTTTACGGAGAAAAAGGCTTAACAGCTAACGTAATCAGTCAAAAGAAAAAACTCTTAGACATCTCTTTTGATGCAGAGTGGTTAGACCTAGACGGACAAGCAATTTTACGCTTAATTCTCAAAAATCTAAGTCTTAAGAGTCGTGTATTAGAGGCTATTAAAAAAATTAATAATACCGGTACAAACGGTACCATGACACTTGAATCTGTTTCGCCAATTAGAGTTGAAATGCATAAAACTGAGAATGGATTAATTATTCACAGTCTTAGCCCTGACTTCCAACACAAATTTGGCACTTTCCAAACACCGATTCTTGCGAAAGACATTTCACTGCCTTTTGCCTATAAAATTGATGAACTTGCGAAAGAAGTAACCGCTAAAGGTAGCGTTTGCGAGCACTTCTATCTCAACGACGAGTCTTTTACCGCTTATTTGAAATATTCAGATGACAATGCTTTTCATTGTGACATCTCATTCGAAATAAGGGAAGAAATCTAGACAAAACGCATCCTTTTAAAGGTACAATGGCTGCTGCACTTCTGTAGTAGGTATTGTACCTTTCTTTTTTTGACCCAATCAAATAGTATTTTCCATTTTTAAAGACACGCTAAGGGTAGCACTTTATGAGCCAAGAAATTTCGACCATTAAAACGCAAATAATAGACGAATTTAACCAATTTGCAGACTGGACTGAGCGATACAAGTATCTTATTGCTATTGGAAAAGATATACCAAACATGCCTGAAGGTTCAAAAACCGACGACAATATTGTTAAGGGTTGCCAATCAAGAGTTTGGTTACACGCTGAGCTTGAAGAAGGCAAAATCAATTTTACCGCCGATAGCGATGCAGCCATAGTTCGTGGCTTAATTGCCCTATTGGTTCGCTTTTATTCTGGCCAAGATCCAGAAACTATTTTTAGTACGCCACCAGATTTTATCACGGAAATTGGCATGGACCAACACCTATCAATGACGCGCTCAAATGGGCTAGCTTCTATGGTTAAGCAAATGAAAATTTATGCCATGGCATACAAAGCAAAGATGAATAGAGCCTAAAATCCTGATTAATTAAAAGCCATGCGTTTCATAGATTTTGTTATTTCTTCTATTCTTGCCCTATTGTTTTAACCCTTCTAGCATTTTTTTATGAGTTCTGTATTCTCCCTTCAATCTTGGACCAAAGAATCTATTGCAGAGCTTCGCAACTACCTTTCATTTGAAGACAGTGCCAATCAGCGAATTCCCATTACCTATCCGCCAACGCAAGAAGAGTTGATAGCTATGCCATGCAGCAATATTCAGGAAATTGAGTCAAATGCAAAAGCTGTGGCCATTAACGCTCAAGAAAAATGGGGCGAAACTCCACTTGAGAAAAGAAAAGAGATCTTCCTGAATTTTCATGATTTAGTATTTGAGCATTTAGAGAGTTTCCTTGATCTCATTCAACTAGAAACGGGAAAAGCACGTCAAAATGCCCTGGAAGAAGTGCTAGAAGTAGCAATAAACTCACGCTATTATGCACACCGTGCAGAAGGCTGGCTAGAGTCCACCGCTTCTAAAGGTGCTGTTCCCTTTTTCACAAAAACGCATGTTCATTACCATCCTTATGGGCTTATTGGTATAATTTCTCCGTGGAATTATCCCCTAGCTATTCCCATTGCTGACGCAATTCCTGCTTTATTAGCCGGCAATGCGGTATTACTAAAACCTTCTGAATTAACGCCTCTCTCAGCGCTTTTTGCTAAGAAATTGCTAATCCAGGCTGGACTTCCCGCCAATTGCTTACAGATTGTGAACGGTTATGGCAACGATTTAGGAGACACCATTCTTCATCTATCTGATTCCATAGCTTTTACTGGATCAACAGCTACAGGTAAAATTATAGCAGAAAAAGCCGGGAAATTATTGAAAAAATGTTCTCTAGAGTTAGGTGGCAAAAATCCCTTAATTGTAACAGATGAAGTGCAAATTGATGCACTTTGCGAAGGCATCATTCAGGCGGCATACAGTAATAGTGGGCAGTTATGCGTTTCTATTGAGGAAGTATACATTCCCACCGCTAAATATGAAGAGATCAAAAACGCACTAACAACAGCGGTAAACAACATCCCACAAGGCCACTCATTCGATTATGCATTCAAAGTTGGGGCATTGGTAAGTCCTGAACACACCCTAAAAGTGGCTAGATTTATCGAGAACGCAACCACTGCGGGCGCAAAAGTTCTAAGTGGTGGTTTAGCCAATAGTAGTATTCCCAATTGTACTATTGCGCCAACCATTTTGGAAGGTGTTAAAGATCCAATGTTTTTGCGAAATCAAGAGTGCTTTGGGCCAGTAATTAGCTTGTATAAATACGATTCAATCGAAGAACTAATTTCCCAATTAAATAGCTCGGAATACGGTTTGAACGCTAGTGTTTGGTCTACCAACATCGAAAAGGCCAGGCAAATTGCCCATAAACTCAAGTTCGGAACCGTAAACATAAACGAAGGCTACGCAGCCGCTTACGGCTCAGTTGATGCACCAATGGGCGGAATGAGAGCTTCAGGAATTGGTAGGCGACATGGGAAAGAAGGCTTTATGAAATATGTAGAATCTTCGACCATTGCAGAGCAGCGTTTTTTACCCGTAGGTGAAAGCAAATATTTACAAGGCAAGAATTATCAAGATGTTATGACTACCGCAGTGAAATCTATGAAGCATATACCTGGACTAAAGTAACTTTTCAATAATAGCTCTGTATGTTTTACCAATTGGGATATACAGATCCCCAATACGCACTTGGTTACCTTCAATGGCATTAATGTGTGTGCTATTTATCCCGTAAGATCGATGAATTTGAACTATTTTTAGAGTGCCTAAAGATTCAATAAAAACACTTATTCTGCCATGAATCATGTAAGGCGTCTCTCGCTGCGATGTATAAATCTTGATGTAATCATCATCTGCTTGTAACCATAAAATATCCTTGATATTTAGCTTCACATCTACTTTATCGACCCGAATCCAAGTATGGGTTTTCTCCATCTGTGAGGTATTCGTCGCAAGCGCTAGGCTTTTTTGATCTAGCTTGGTTTTGGCCCGATCCATGCTTGCTAAAAATCGTGGAATGGGTATGGGCTTTAGCAAGTAATCCAAAGCTTCGATTTTATAACTCTCAAGTGCAAACTCAGGATAAGCAGTAGTGAGAATAATAACCGGCGGATTATGCAGTTGTTCTGCCATTTCTAAGCCCGTCATTTTCGGCATCTCAATGTCTAGCAATAAGATATCAACCCATTGCTTTTGTACGATTTGAAAAGCTTCTAGACCATCGTAAGCATGATGCACCTTACCCACCCAGTTTAATGATTTGCAATACTCTTCTAAGATAATGTGAGCCGGTTCTTCATCATCGGCTATGAGAATAGAATAGATTTTCATTAGGTTTTTTTGGATTTCAGTGGTAGAAACAAGGTGAATTCATGGGTGCTTTTTGAGGTATTCATCTTTAATTCCATTCGATATTCATCCCCATAAAGTAAAGATAACCCTTCATTCAATTGAACTAGACCTTGACCTGTACTTTTTGTGTTTTCCTTCATCTCTTTGCCTTTTTTATCCAAGTCTACTGGGTTAGAGACAAAAAAACGAAGTTCATTTCCCACTTTTTCAAACACAATTTCTACTAATGAGGCATAGGTTAGGTTGCCGTGTTTAAAAGCATTTTCAATCGGAATCATTAATAACAATGGCGGCACATTAAACGCTGCTGATTCCGTTTTATCCTTAACAATAACCTTTATCCTATTGGTGAATCGTAATTTTTGTAGATCGATGTAGCGTTTGATTTGCGCTAATTCTGTTTGGAACGAAATCCATTTATTTTCGCTAGATAAACTTACTGGGTAGCGCATTAATTCTGATAAAGTGAGTAATGAATCCTTAACATTTTCTGAGCCTTGAATGGCTTGTGCATAGATAGCATTCAGGGTATTGTACAAAAAATGCGGATTTACTTGTTGCAGTATAGTTCTGTTTTCAGCCTCTAAACGCAATTGCTTTTCTCTGGCTAGTTCATCCTTAACTTTTTGTTGTTTCAGCACATATTCACCACCGGCAAATAGCAACCCAAATGCAGAAAATGTCAAATAATAACTCAAAATAATAAATTTATTTTGTTCTGGTATTATAAAAAATTCATCGGAAATAAAATTAAAATTGAGTATTAGATTATATAAAAAATGATGATTATTTGAAATTTGAAATATAATGATAG
>Ga0306871_1000092_pt1 | contig 37712 bp, 29 predicted proteins | sample AntRauMeHopE1497_FD_190447 | JGI IMG/M metagenome (GOLD analysis project Ga0306871, IMG submission 190447) | Saline lake microbial communities from Rauer Islands, Antarctica - Metagenome Hop E1 #497 (v2) (version 2) | ecosystem: Environmental > Aquatic > Non-marine Saline and Alkaline > Saline ... | reverse complement strand
TCTATTTATCTATCCGATGAGGAATCTTACAACGGTCAGAGAAGTGTTGATGTTACCAAATTAAAATATAAGTACAGCTGGATGGATATAGAGGCAGCCGCACGTGCCGCCAAGAAGGGCAAGGGCAGTAGAAAGGACTTTATCCGTACAGAGGAATTGGAAATCTATCCAGATACGACCGTGTGGATCAGAGACTTTCAGTATTCCTATAACGAGCCCATGCACAACGATTATTTCTGGCACGATGCCTATAGTGAATATCCGGTAGTGGGTATTTCCTGGGCGCAGGCCAAGGCCTTCTGTAACTGGAGGACAAAATACAAGAACGATGACCAAAAGAGCCGCGGTAAACAATTTGTGAACCAGTTTAGGTTGCCTACGGAAGCCGAATGGGAATATGCCGCTAGAGGCGGTATAGAGAGTGGTACCTACCCATGGGGCGGTCCTTATGTAATTAGCGACACCGGTTGTTTTATGGCCAACTTTAAGCCACAACGTGGAGATTATGCGGCAGATGCAGCCTTGTACACGGTAGAAGCCAAGTCTTACGAGCCTAACGATTATAACCTGTATAATATGGCCGGTAACGTTTCTGAATGGACAAATTCCAGTTACGATCCAAGTGCCTATGATTATGTATCCACTATGAACCCCAACGGAGGTGATCAATCCAATGCCAGAAAAGTAATCCGTGGTGGTTCTTGGAAAGATGTTGCCTATTTCCTACAAGTAAGTACCAGGGATTATGAATATGCAGATTCCGCTAGAAGCTATATCGGCTTTAGAACGGTGCAGGATTATATGGGGGAAGAGGACGCAACACAATAAATACAAATTAATAGATCCATTTCTAAAGGCATACAATTTTCAAATCAAATTTTAACCAAATCTTTAATAGTAAACCTTAAATTAAATTAAAATCATGGCACAGTCAAAAGCAACAAAAAAATTATTCAACATGGCCTACGGCCTAGGAGCGTCGATCGTAATTATTGGTGCATTGTTTAAAATCCTTCACTGGGAATTTGGTCCACTTACCGGTGGATTGTTATTAGCGGTCGGTCTTATTACAGAGGCCCTTATTTTCGCCATCAGTGCATTTGAACCCATAGACGACGAGTACGATTGGTCTTTGGTATATCCAGAATTGGGCGGTGTCGCATCAAATGGTATGAGGCAGCAGGCTCAAGCTTCGGAATTAAAGGAAGCCGAAACATCTTTGTCAAAAAAATTGGATGAGATGTTAAAAGAAGCCGGTGTAGACGCTAATCTTATGGAGAGCTTAGGTTCAAGTATCAAAAATTTTGAAGGAGCCGCAAAAGGTATCGCTCCTACCGTAGATGCAATGGAATCTACAAAAAAATATTCTGATGAAATGGTGCATGCCGCCTCTCAGATGGAATCCTTGAACAGTCTTTACAAAGTACAGCTGGAAAGTGCTAGTAAGCAAGCTACCGTAAATGCAGAAGTTGTACAGAACGCAAGTGCATTAAAAGATCAGATGGCTTCTTTGTCCAGTAACCTTTCCTCGTTGAACGGTGTGTACGGTAACATGTTATCTGCGATGAGCAGAAACTAATTGGATTTTTGACCAAACCCAAATTTTAAGTATTAATTAAAAAATCTAATTTTAGAAACATGGCAGGAGGAAAACAAACCCCAAGGCAAAAAATGATCAACCTAATGTACCTGGTCTTCATTTGTATGCTAGCTTTAAATATGAGTAAGGAAGTACTTGCCGCATTCGGCTTAATGAATGTGAAGATGGAGAATTCCAACTTAAAAACGACAGAGAGTAACGACTTGTTCTTAGCGAGTTTGGAAACAAAAGCTTCCGAGGATAAGGTCAAATACGAAGAAGTATACCAGAAAGCGAATCAAATAAAGGCGCTATCACAGGAATATTTTAACTATTTGGAAACCATTAAGGAAGGAATGTTAGTGGGTGTAGAAGACCCAACGGACTACCAAGTAATGGATAAAGCGGATTATTTGAACCAACACTTTTTTCAGGGAGATAACTTGGCAGAAGGGGGTCAGGAATTTATGAAAAGGATCAACGATTACCGTACGGAAATCGCCACATTGGTTCCAGAAAGACTAAAATCTACCGTAGAAGCACGTTTTGAGGTAGGTGATGAAAACGGTAAAGTATTGACTAGGGACAAGACCAAGCAAGATTGGATCGAGTATCATTACAAGGATTTCCCATTGATCGCTTCCTTAACAAAGCTAACGGCATTACAGGCAGATATTAAATCTACCGAAGAAGACGCCCTTAAGTCCATGTTGGAAGGCGAACTTACAAGTCAAGTTTCTTTAAAGAACTTTGCTACCTCACTATTCTCCAGTAAGTCCGCTTACTATTCAGGCGAGAGTTATGATGGTAAGATCATTATCAGTAAAACCGATAATTCTTCTACTCCTGTAAGAGCAGAATTGACTTTGGACGGAAGAAAATTAGCAGAAGGCAAGGATTACAAGATCGAAGCCGGTGGTGTTAAGATGTTGATCGGTAGCGGTGCGCCCGGAGACCATGAGATATCGGGTACATTGTACTTTCAGCAAGACGGTGCCGAGATAGAGGTTCCCGTGAAGAATTCCTTTGCGACCATATCCAAGCCCAATGCTGCATTGATCGCTGCGGATAAGATGAACGTAGTGTACAGAGGTGTGGCCAACCCCATGTCTATTTCTATCCCTGGGATACCCAACAATAAGGTTCGTGCCTCGGCACCCGGTCTTACGGCAGTAAATGGCAGTAAGTACGTTATGAATCCTGGAACAGGTAGGTCGGTAACTATTACGGCTTCCGGTACCTTGCCCGATGGCCAATCCGTATCTTCCAACTCCGAATTCAGGATCAAGGATATTCCAAGACCTGAGGGAACGGTAAGCAAGCAATCGGGTAGCATTATGCTTCCTAAGAATAACCTGGAAATTGCTACGATCAGCGCAGGGTTGGATGACTTCGATTTTGATTTGAACTTGGCAGTAAACGGGTTTAGCTTTAAGGTACCCGGACAGCCTACGATCAATGTAAACGGGAATAAACTGGATGCAAGGGCAAAATCGGCACTTAAAAGAGTTAAAAGAGGAGATGTTGTACAGATATTCGATATCAATGCATATATCACAAATAATAAGAGTTATAAGCTTAAAAAGGTATCTCCTGTGTTTGTGGAGATAACAAATTAATTAGTAAGTACAAATACTACCGGGTAGCCTTATTGCTGCCCGGTTATTTTAAAGTAAAACAAGCATGAATTGGAAAAATGTTTTATTAACGGGCGCTTTGGTAGCCTTACCGGCATCCATGATGGCACAAGCTAATATCTTAAATGCCAAAAAACCGCAGGAGGTCGGTGTGCGAACACAGGCCCAAAAAGATGTGGACAACGATTCACCTTTGGAATATGGTTATGTTGACGACAGGGATATTCTTTGGTCCAAGACCCTATGGGAAGCCATAGATCTGGACGAAAGGGTAAACTTTCCTATGTATTATCCAACGGATACCATTGATATAGGATCGGACAGAAGGTCTTTGTACCATGTATTGATGAAGAACGTGAAAAACGGTAACTTGGATGCGTATGCGGATTCTTATTTTACGGAGAAGCGAAACTATGCCGATCTTTCCGCTGCATTGCAAAAGACCGATACCTTGGATTTTGGGTACGAACAAGTGAATGCCGGGGAACAAGTTTCTGCCGAGTTTATTACCAATAGGGAAATAACCGCTGCGGAAATAGAGGAGTATCGCATTAAGGGAATGTGGTATTTTGATAAGCGACAGGGCGAATTAAAATACCGTCTTTTAGGTATCGCTCCCGTAGCACCGGACGTTAATTTTATTGATGACGATAATCCCGACAAGGTAGAATTGTTCTGGATCTGGTATCCCGATGCACGAGAGGTACTCCATGACGCCAAGGTCTTTAATCAACGTAATTCCGCTCAGCCCATTTCTTTTGACATGTTGCTGAACGCAAGAAGGTTTGATGCCGTAATCTACAAAGAGGACAATGTGTACGGCGATCGTGAGGTCAGCGACTATATTGCGGACAATGCGCTTTTCCAGTTATTGGAAGCACAACGTATAAAAGAGGTTATTCGCGATAAAGAACAGGATATGTGGGCTTATTAATGAACATCTATCCCAAAAGTAGGGAATGGTAATTCTAATTCTAATTACTGCCGCTGTATAACAGCTTCGGCCCCAAAAATTGCATAAAATTCCAATTCAATAGTATGTAAGCGCCCCGACACTAATCGGGGCGCTTTTTTTATACTGCTTTGTAGAATATGAGGGCGTAGGTCTCCCAATTTCCTACCTTTGTGCTATGTTGGATTATATGGTAGTTGGTTTAGGTTTGGCAGGCATCGCATTTTGCGAAACGCTTCGGAAAAATAATAAGCGTTTTGTAGTGTTCAATGATGATTCGCAGACATCCTCACAGGTAGCTGGCGGACTGTCCAACCCTGTTATCCTTAAACGTTTTACACTGGCTTGGAGGGCCGATACGCTTATTCCCGTGGCAAATATTTTTTATAGGGAATTGGAGGAGGTTTTGCAACAAAAATTGATTACCGATTTACCGGTCTACAGGAGATTTGCCTCCGTGGAAGAACAAAATATGTGGTTCGAAGCGGCCGATAGGGAAAACTTAAAAGACTACCTGTCCACTACCTTGGTAAGGAATAACAATACGGGATTAAAGGCGCCGTTCGATTTTGGTGAGGTTAAGCATGCAAGCCGTTTGGACACCAAATTGACATTGAAAAGTTACAGCCATTTTCTTCAACAAAACGATATGTTGGTTTCGGATTCTTTTGAATATGATCAATTAAAAACCAATGATGGTTATGTCGCTTATAAATCCCTTAAGGCCAAGCACATTGTTTTTGCCGAGGGTTTTGGATTACGGCAAAATCCTTTTTTTAAATATTTGCCCATGCAAGGTGCCAAAGGGGAGTATCTGATTATAAAATCTCGCAAGTTACAGGAGAATAATGCCATTAAATCTTCGGTTTTTATAATCCCTCTCGGGAAGGATTTGTATAAGGTAGGCGCCAATTATGACCGTAATGTATCCTCAAACCTTCCTACGGAGGAGACAAAGAAGGAACTCCAAAAAAAACTGGACGCCCTGTTGGACTGCGACTATGAAGTAGTAGGTCATGAGGCCGGTGTACGCCCTACGGTCAAGGACAGGAAACCCTTAGTGGGCCAACATCCCAACTATAAAAACCTATTTGTACTTAATGGTTTTGGTTCGCACGGTATTATGATCGCGCCATGGGCTGCAGCGCAATTGTTCGGGTGTATAGAAAAAGGGGAAGAACTACTTCCCGAAGTCGATATCAACAGATTCGCCAAGTTTTATGGGGAAGCCTAGGATTTCTGTTTCAAGGCCTCGGCATCATAGTTGACAAACATATTGATCCAAATGTTTCTGGAAAGCCGCATAATAACCGGCATAAAAACGATCAGGGTAATGATAATGGCTATAAAAGTGTTGATGAGGCCAGTACCAATAAACAGTCTTGCTATAACAAACGCCGCCACGGCAAATGCAATACCTAGACCATAACTCACGTACATGGCGCCATAAAAGAAGGAGGGTTCCATTTTATATTTTAGAGCACAAGAGCTACAGCGATCGTGCATTTTGTAGATTTTGCCCAAATGGTAAGGGTTTTTATCCAAATACATACCATCTTCATGGCATCTGGGACAACTTCCTGTTAAAATGCTGTAGAGTTTGTTTCCTTTTTTTAACATTTGCAAAACTTTAGATAAAGGTACAGGTTTAGACATCAATGTTCATTTAAGATATTCATAAAATTATTTTATGAATTACCCAAATGAAGTGATGTAAACAGCAAAATCGACTTAAAAAAGTGGGTTGCTTAAAGGGTGAGCACCCTAAAAAACATCAAAAAATAAAATACTAAATGCTTAACATACACAACCTTTCCGTTTCGTTTGGTGGGGAATATTTATTTGAGGAGATTTCCTTTCGCTTAAATGCGGGGAACAGGGTAGGACTGGTAGGTAAGAACGGCGCGGGCAAATCTACCTTGTTAAAACTGCTTTCCAGGGACATGCCTTTGGATGCCGGTACCATAGCTATTGAAAAAGATATAAAAATCGGCTTTTTAAGGCAGGATATAGATTTTGAACAGGGAAGAACGGTTGTAGAGGAGGCGTATCGGGCTTTTGAGGAAATTAAAAAATTGGAAGGTAAAATAGATGAAATAAACCACCAATTGGCAGAACGTACAGACTACGAAAGCGAAGGGTATAACCAATTGATGATCGATTTGAGCGATGTGAGCCAGCACTATGAAATATTGGGAGGCTATAATTACCAGGGCGAGACGGAGAAGATACTACAAGGCCTTGGTTTTAACCGGGAGGATTTTGACAAAAAGACCGACACCTTTTCCGGGGGCTGGCGCATGCGTATAGAACTGGCAAAACTGTTGTTACAGAATAATGACGTACTGTTGTTGGACGAACCTACCAACCATTTGGATATTGAGTCCATTATCTGGTTTGAGCAGTTTTTAAACAGTTATACCGGAGCGGTGGTCATTGTATCACACGATAAAATGTTCTTGGACAACGTTACCAATAGAACTATTGAAATATCCCTGGGGCGCATTTATGATTACAACAAACCCTATACGCAATACCTAGTGTTGCGCAATGAAATTAAACAACAACAGTTAAGTGCCCAAAAGAATCAGGAAAAAGAAATACAACAGGCAGAGCGACTTATAGAAAAGTTCAGGGCAAAATCCACCAAGGCCTCCATGGCGCAGTCCCTTATAAAGAAATTGGATAAACTAGAGCGCATAGCGGTAGATGAGGATGACACCAGCGTTATGAACCTTAGATTTCCTATATCCGTTACGCCTGGGAAAGTGGTGGTTGAGATTGAGGAGCTCTCAAAAAATTACGGCCCAAAAGGCGTCTTGAAAGATATAAACCTGCTCATAGAACGGGACAGTAAAACAGCTTTTGTGGGCCAGAACGGACAGGGCAAATCTACCTTGGCCAAAATCATTGTCGGGGAACTGGAATACGAAGGTCACTTAAAGCTGGGACACAACGTTCAGATAGGCTATTTTGCGCAAAACCAAGCGGAGTACCTAGATGGCAGCAAGACCGTTTTGGATACCATGATAGATGCCGCCAATGAAACCAATAGGAGCAAGGTCAGGGATATTCTAGGGTCTTTCCTCTTTCGTGGGGATGAGGTAGAAAAGTATGTAAAGGTGCTCTCCGGTGGGGAAAGGAACAGGCTGGCGTTGGCCAAGATGTTGTTGCAGCCGTTTAATGTACTGGTAATGGACGAACCTACCAACCACCTTGATATTAAGTCCAAGAACGTGCTAAAACGGGCATGTCAGAATTTTGAAGGCACCTTGATACTTGTGTCGCATGACCGTGATTTTCTGCAAGGGCTGACCAATAAGGTGTACGAGTTTAAAAACAGGGCCATAAAGGAATATTTGGGCGACGTAGACTTTTATTTAGAGCAACGAAAAGCGGAGGATTTTAGGGCGATAGAAAAAAAACAGGAAGAGCGGCAGGAGAAAAAGGCCGAAAAGAACAACACCTCCTTCCAAGATCAAAAGAAAATAAAAAGCTTAAAGAACCAACTGAGCACGGTTGAGAGAAAAATTGCAAGCTTGGAAAAGGAACTAAAAAAGATTGACCACGATCTGCTAATGGATTATGATGGCACTATGGACAAGGCCAATTTCTTTGATTCCTACCAATCCAAAAAGGATACATTGGAAGAACTTATGGAAAATTGGGAACGGCTCTCCATAGAAATAGATATTATGGCCTAACGATTACAAAGGTTCAGATGCGCTTCACCACATTAAAAGGACATTTTACAACAAAGCCGCCCTTTTAAACGATAAATTTTGGTCGTTTACGTTTTTTAATAGAAATTTGTAGGATAATTCTTAGTATTAACGAAAGTGTAATCTACACTAACAAACGAATGACACATGAAAAAACACTACTTGTTTTTGGTTTTAGTTCTTCTGGCAGGTGCTATCTGTAAAGCGGAGGTTTCCAAGAAGGAGAAAAAAGCCTTATTGGAACTTTATAAAAGCACCAATGGTAGCCATTGGGTCAAAAAATGGGATTTGAAGAAACCTGTATCCCAATGGTATGGCGTAGAGGTGTTAGATGATAAAGTGATAGGCCTAGAGCTTTTCCGTAATAACTTAATGGGTGTACTGCCACCGGAGTTGGGTAATTTGGAAAACCTGAAGACCTTGAACCTTGCTTTTAATTCCATTACCGGAGTCTTGCCAAGTACCTTGGTGAATCTAAAGAAATTACAGGTCTTAAAACTGGAAATGAACAGGATCAAGGGCGAGATTCCTTCTGATATTGGTTGCATGGCAGCTTTGGAGGAACTATCTGCCTTTAATAATTTTTTATCCGGAACGATACCCGAAAGCATCGGGAACATCAAAAACCTGAAAATCTTAAATCTTTCCAGCAATAATTTAATAGGGAGCATACCAAACTCCTTGGGAGAATTAACGGCGTTGGAAACCTTGGGCCTGTTTGAGAATGGATTGCAAGGTGCCATCCCCCGGGCAATGGGCAATTTAAAGAATTTAAAAGAACTGGTTTTAGCTAATAATGCGCTAGATGGGGAAATACCGGCAGAATTTGGTCAATTGGCAAGTTTAGAGGTGTTTCAGATCCAGAATAATAAGTTTTCTTCCTTTAAAAACCTCCAGATGATGGATGCCGGACAATTTTTGGTTTTTGATTACGATAGCGAGGATGGAAGTAAGCAGTTTAAGGATGTAAACTTTAGTAAGACCAGAATGGTCGATACGAAGTTTGAAGATATTGACGAGTAGGCATAGTTTATATTTTTTAGTGAGTTTGCTAAAAAGGGGATGCAAGTAGCATCTCTTTTTTTTGCAGGAAAATGGTCTCAAAATATCATAAACTAGAGATTGTTACGTTAGTATTAGGTAAGGCTTTTAGCTGTACTAATTTCTATAACAAGGTTGAGTCCAATCCGAAAAGGGGCTTTGGTTTATGATTGGTAAAAATTCAGTTTTTCATTGTTCTTAAAATATTGATTTATAGCTATTTGAAAAATATCCGAATCAGAAATTTTTAACTTTTCAACTCTTTTCCTCCTTGACTTGAGTTTTCGGAGCAAACTCAAGGTTTTACGTTTAGTACTTAAAGGGTGTTACACATCATGTAAAATTGAAATAATTATGAAACGAATTCCCAAATTTCCGATAATTTTCTTTTTCTTTTTTGTATTCATCACAGTGAACGCAAGGGTAAGCAAAGAAGAAAAGCAGATACTCAAAGAGCTTTATGATGCAACTAACGGACAAAGTTGGGTGCATACATGGGACTTCAAGAAAAAGGTGGACACATGGCATGGGATTGTTGTAGAAAATGGCCATGTTGTGGAAATTAACCTGCATAAAAATGGCCTTGAAGGGACGATTCCCAGTTCACTTGGCGACCTTAGTCGCTTAAGAGTGCTTAATCTGGCCTTCAATAAATTGACCGGCCCTATTCCCATTTCGCTTGTACAGCTACACTATTTGGAAAAGTTAAAACTGGAAATGAATAGCTTATCGGGCATGCTCCCATCAAGTTTTAAAAGGGCTAAAAATTTAAAGGAGCTAAGTCTCTTTAACAATCTATTGGAAGGAGGCGTTCCGGAGGGAATAGGCGAGGCTACAGAACTGACGATATTGAATTTATCAAGTAATTACCTCAGTGGGGAATTACCAAAAAATATTGAAACGCTCACAAAACTGGAAAGTTTGGAACTATTCGGCAATAAGCTTAGTGGCACAATTTCGGCCGATTTAGGGAAGTTGCGAAGCCTACGGGAATTGGTCTTGTCCTATAACGGGTTTGAAGGCTACCTTCCCCAAAGTGTCTCGGGCTTGTCCCAATTAAAGTTTGTACAGCTTCAGGGAAATAATTTTGCTTCCATACGGGCTTTGTTGCATTTGGATGCCGATGGTTTATCCACATTTGATAGTGATGATCTATTTTTGAATATGAAGTTTGGTAAGGACAAGCTATCCCGGATAGGAATAGCGGATAGCAAGTTTGAAGATGTAGAGGACTGAGCCTACTCCGTAAACGCAAATAAAAAAGGCAAAGCCCGCCTCCTGTGACGCATGAAGTTCAAAAGTCAATAATCGTGCGTCGTTCTATTTCTCAAAATATTAAAAAAATCGGTTATACCATAATCTTGCCTGTCGGCAAACAGGTTTCTGTGTCTATGAAATATGGTTCTTGCAAGGTGACATGGGGTGTGGTAGCACCTATAGACGCATGCTTTTAAAATACATAGATTTGGATTTTTCACCAATGGCAAACCAAAACTACTTTTGATGGAATCACGAGATCGATGTGGGAACAATGCATACCTTCCTAAATAAAAAGATCCTCTTGTTGATGAGTTCGTCTTTTTTGTTCAATATATTGACTAAAACATTAAACATATTTGTGACTACTTTAACATTGGTTGCACGTGCAACCAATGTCTTTTTTAGTAGTTTTGCGCCGTGCCGAAAACAAATCCTAAAATCGATTTTGAAACTTCCATTGGTCCTTGGTTGGGAAGGACCGTAAAACTCGTAGACCATCACCTGCAAGAGGCGTTTGATAGGTGCGGCATAGACCTTACCAAAGAGCAGATGATCGTGCTTAAAAAACTTCATGAACAGGATGGTGTCAATCAAAATGAACTCGCCTCCTTAACCTTTAGGGACAAATCTTCCTTGGCACGCCTGCTTTCTAAAATGGAGGATAAAAACTATATTCTAAGGTTGCAGAAGGAAGGGGATAAGCGAAATAACGAAGTTTTTATTACCCAGCGTGGAGCTGAAATCTGTGATAGGGCAAGACCGGTAATCCAAGGAATAATAGATATTATGGAGCATGGTATAGATGCACGGCAGAAAGCCCTTATGATTTCTACCCTGAAAAAAATCCAACATAATTTTCAAACAAGAATAGAATCGAAATAAGCATCCAAGCATGAGAAATATTATTTTATCGCTCTTAGGAATCCTTCTTATTATAGGGTCATTTTTTATGGCAAAGAGGATTGTGGACAACAAAAAGAGTTTTAGGCCTAAGGCCGACAAGGTTGTTAAAACAGTCTTTACCGAAGTGGTGCAGAACGGAACCGTGCCTATTATTGTAGCTGCCAATGGCAACCTGAACGCAAAACAAAGGGTGGAGCTTTTTGCCGAGGTACAAGGCGTCTTTAAGCGGGGCAGCAAGCTCTTTAAGGAAGGGCAGGCCTACAACGCTGGAGAAACCATTATTAGTATTGATGCATCGGAGTACGCCGCAAGTGTGCAATCCGCAAAAAGTAACCTGTACAACGAATTGACTTCCATAATGCCGGATTTACGCTTGGATTATCCGGAGATATTTCCAAAATGGCAAGCCTATCTCAACGGTTTCGACATGGCCAACAGCACGCCGGCGCTACCAGAAATGCCTTCGGAGAACGAACGTTTCTTTATTTCCGGGCGCGGTATCCTTACCAGTTATTACAATGTAAAGAATCTGGAGCAGCGCTTATCCAAATACAGGATTTCCGCTCCCTTTTCCGGAGTGTTGACCGAAGCCTCCGTTACCGAAGGCTCCTTGGTACGTGCCGGGCAAAAGTTGGGCGAATTTATCAATCCCGGCGTTTACGAGCTGGAAGTTGCGGTAAGCAAGACCTATTCGGATTTATTAAAAGTAGGGGAGAGCGTAGAACTCACCACAATGGATGACCCTAGAGTGTATAAAGGAAAGGTAGCCCGTATTAACGGTAGGGTAGATCAGGCCACCCAGACCATTAAGGCCTTTATAGAAGTTTCCGATGAAAATTTGAAGGAAGGCATGTATCTGGAAGCCAACTTGGACGCCAAAAAGGAGGAGAACGCCATAGAAGTGGACCGTAACTTACTACTGGAGGGGAACAAAATATTTGTGGTGAGGGACTCGGTGCTGGATATTATTGATGTAAAGCCGGTCTATTTCTCCAATAAAAGTGTGGTGCTGAAAGATATACCAAACGGCACTACCATCATGTCCAAGCCGCTTATTGGCGCCTATACCGGAATGGCGGTAAAAATCTATAGCGGCCAACCGGAAAATACTGAGGAATAATGCGAAAACTGATAGAATACTTTATACGCTACCATGTTGCCGTGAACGTCATAATTATTGCGTTCGCGATATTCGGTATTGTTGGCGCCAAGTCGCTAAAATCATCTTTTTTCCCCCTTACCGATTCCAAAAATATTTCAATTACCATAGCCTACCCTGGCGCCTCGCCACAAGAGGTGGAAGAAGGTATTGTCCTAAAAATAGAGGATAACCTCAAGGGATTGGAAGGCGTAGACCGCGTCACCTCCACATCAAGGGAGAACAGCGGCAGCATAAACGTAGAGATAGAAAAGGGCAGGAATATAGATTTTATGCTCTTGGAGGTCAAAAATGCCGTAGACCGCGTGCCCACCTTCCCTGTTGGAATGGAGCCACTGATCGTTTCCAAACTGGAATCCGTAAGGCAGACCATAAGTTTTGCCATAAGTGGCGAGGATATCCCCTTGGCGACCTTAAAGACTGTTGGGAGACAGGTAGAAAACGATCTTCGCGCCATTGATGGTATTTCCCAAATAGCCGTTACGGGTTACCCTCAGGAAGAAATAGAAATTGCCGTAAACGAGAACGATCTTTTGGCCTACGGCATTTCTTTTGCAGAGGTGGCCGAAGCGGTGGGAAACGCCAATATTTTGGTGACCGGAGGGAACATTAAGACCGATGCCGAGGAGTATTTGATACGCGCCAACAATAGGTCGTATTATGGCGATGAACTTTCTAACTTGATCGTTAGGGCAGATGCCTCTGGTAGCACCATACGTTTAAAGGATTTGGCAAAAATAAGGGACCGCTTCGCCGAGAGTCCCGATGCTTCATATTTTAATGGAAACCTGTCCGTAAACGTTACTATTACCAGCACCAATACCGAGGATTTGGTAAGTTCGGCAGAAAAGGTAAAGGGTTATGTGGCCGAGTTCAACGAGAAGTACAATAATGTAAAATTGGATGTGGTCTCCGATCTTTCCACCACCTTGGTGCAGCGTACGCAATTGTTAACGGAGAACGCCATTATGGGAATGCTGCTGGTGCTCATTTTTTTATCTCTTTTCCTGAATACCAGACTGGCATTCTGGGTGGCCTTCGGTTTACCGGTAGCTTTTTTGGGAATGTTTGCGTTTGCCGGTTATTTTGATGTTACCATAAATGTACTATCGCTCTTTGGGATGATTATCGTTATCGGGATTTTGGTAGATGACGGTATTGTTATCGCAGAGAATATTTACCAGCATTATGAAAAGGGCAAAAGCCCTGTTCAGGCTGCCGTGGATGGTACCATGGAGGTATTGCCTCCCATTATCTCCGCCATTATCACTACTATTTTGGCATTTTCTATCTTCCTGTTCCTGGACAGTAGGATCGGGGAATTTTTTGGGGAGGTGTCCGTAATCGTTATACTTACCTTGGCCGTGTCATTGATAGAAGCCTTGATTATACTTCCTGCGCACTTGGCGCATTCCAAGGCGCTACAACCGGCGGACAAAAGGCCCAAAAAAGGCATGGGGAAGGCTTTTGCCAAACTAAGGGTTTTCAATGAATCCGGCGATAGGTTCATGTCATGGATGCGCGACAAGCTTTACAGCCCGGCAATTCTATTTGCCCTGCGCAACAAGATCCTGACCTTTAGTTTCTTTATGGCGGCACTCATCCTAACCTTGGGTTCTGTAGGCGGTGGCATCATTAGAACCGCGTTCTTTCCCAGAATTGCCAGTGACCGTGTACAGGTAGAGTTACAAATGCCCAACGGCACCAATGAAAGGGTTACGGACTCCATTATCAGTCTTATAGAGGAAAAAGCGGAAATAGTAAACCAAGAACTGACCGAAAAATATTTAAAAGGTACGGACAAGGTGCTTTTTGAGAATATGATACGCAGGGCAGGACCGGGATCGTCTATTGCAACCTTGACCATCAATTTATTGCCCGGTGAGGAACGGCCCGATGAAATTGCGGCAGATATGGTAACCGGCAGGCTGCAAGAACTCATGGGGCCGGTGGTAGGCGTCGAGAGTCTTATCTATGGGTCCGGTGGTAATTTTGGAGGTTCTCCGGTATCGGTTTCGTTGTTGGGAAATAATATAACGGAACTAAAAGCGGCAAAGAAGGAACTGAAAACAGCCTTGGAGAACAACTCGGCACTAAAGGATATTGCGGACAACGATCCGGCAGGTATCAAGGAAATTCGCTTGGAGCTGCGGGAAAACGCCTATCTCTTGGGATTGGACTTGAGAAACGTTATGAATCAGGTGCGTGCTGGATTCTTTGGAACCCAGGCACAGCGTTTTCAACGTTCCCAAGACGAAATTCGGGTGTGGGTACGTTACGACAGGGAAAATAGGTCCTCTATTACCGACCTGGATGAAATGCGAATCTTAACGCCTAGCGGTAGTAGGGTGCCGCTCAAGGAAATTGCAGAATATACGATTGCACGCGGCGATGTGGCCATCAACAGATTGGAGGGTAGACGGGAGATCCAGGTATCGGCAGATCTAAAGAACCCAAAAGATAGCCCTACGGATATTATGGCAGAAGTACAAAATGTCATTATGCCGGAAATACAATCCAAATACCCTACAGTTACCGCCTCCTACGAAGGTCAGAACAGGGAAGTGGATAAATTAACCGGTTCCTTAAAGGTGGTGGGCTTATCGGTCTTGCTCCTTATCTATATTACCATTGCCTTTACCTTTAGAAGTTTTAGTCAACCATTGTTGTTGTTGATTTTGGTGCCTTTTAGCTTAATTGCGGTAGCATGGGGGCATTGGATACACGATTTTCCCTTAAATGTGCTATCCCTATTGGGAATAATAGCCCTTATCGGAATTATGGTCAACGACGGTCTGGTACTCATTGGAAAATTCAACACCAACCTCAGGGAGGGAATGACTTTCGATGCCGCTATTTATGAGGCCGGTCGGTCGCGGTTCAGGGCCATCTTTCTGACCTCCATAACAACCATAGCCGGTTTGGCGCCCTTGATGTTGGAAACCAGCAGGCAGGCACAGTTCCTAAAACCAATGGCCATTTCCATTGCCTACGGTATCGGTATCGCTACGGTATTGACACTTTTGCTGTTGCCCTTGTTTCTATCGTTCGGTAATATTCTAAAATATAGGAGTGCTAAGTTCGGTGCCGGTTATAAAATTACCGAAGAGGAAGTGGAGCGGGCTATTAAGGAAAAAACGGAAGGCCTGCATTTGGAAGGTAAAAAATCCGATGTCCCACAAAGCAAAAAGAAGGAGTTGCCCCTACACCCCCAAAACGGGAGCGAAAATAAAAAGGAATTAGAAGGAACTACAGTAGAATGATAAAATTAAGATTATTTGCCATATTTATTTTAATGCCGGTAACGGCACTTATGGCACAAGACGAAATACTTTCTAAGGAAGAGGCCGTTCTCAAGGCATTGGAAAATAATTTTGGAATACAGGTGGCCATAAATCAAGTGGAAATTGCGGAGAACAATAGCAGTATGCTCAACTCCGGTTTTTTGCCTACACTTACCGGAAATGCCGGTGCCAGCTACCAAAGGGACGATTCCACATTTGAGTTTCCAGGGCAGTTTCTTAGAGATCCCGCAACGGGCGGGGATTTATTGGACGATGACGGAAATCCCGTGCCAAGACCCGATACCGGTCTTTATAAGGCCGAAGCGCAGCGGTATAACGCTGGCTTAACGGCAAATTACACCTTGTTTGATGGTCTGGGGAGGTTTTACAACTTTAAAATATTGCAGGAGGAATATCAGTTAAGTAGTCTGCAGGCAAGGGAAACCATAGAAAACACCATGATACAGCTATTTAGCGTGTATTTTGAGATTGCGAGGCTGACCGAAAATAAAAATGTACAGCAACAGGCGCTCGAAATTTCCAAACAACGCATTACGAGGTCCGAATATGCTTTTGAATACGGACAAAGTACCAAATTGGATATATTGAACGCCCAAGTAGATGTAACCAACGACAGCATCAACCTGTTGAATACCGATCAACAGTTGGCCAATGCCAAAAGGGACCTTAACGTGGTATTGAATCAGAATTTGAACGAAGTCTACAAAGTGGATACCTTGATCACCTTTATTCCCAAGTTAAAGCTGGACGAATTTATGGAAGAGTCCAACTTGAACAATGTGGCCATTCTACAAACCGAACGCAACCTGGCCATTAACGCCTATGACATTAAGGTAAATGCATCCGGTTACCTTCCCATCGTGGACCTGAACGGTTCCTATGGGTGGAATTTGAACCAAAACGCGCCCTCCGCTTTCTTTCCCGGAGTAAACGTAAACAACGATAGAAGTTTTGGCCTAGGAGCGCGATTGACTTGGAACCTCTTTGATGGCGGCGGAACTACGGTTAGGGTAAAGAACGCTAAAATAGCCTTTAAAAATCAGGAACTTTTAAAGAAACAGATACTGATGGAAGTCAATCGGGACATACAGAATGCCATGGCCATTTACGAAAACCGATTGAATATTTTTAAGATACAGGAGCAGAATGTCCTCACCAACGAAAACAATTTTGAACGTTCAAGCGAACAATTTCAATTGGGTAGGATTAGCTCCATAGAATTCAGGCAGGCACAGATCAATTTGCTGAACGCCCAGACCAATAAAAATTTGGCCAAATACGATGCCAAGCTATCGGAACTGCAATTGCTTCAACTCACGGGGCAATTATTGAACGTGGAATTGTAAACCTAATAAAGCGCCCGGTATGGACACTAAAAATAGAAAACATGTATAGCGATAGATCTGTAAAGGAGTTACTGGAACTCTTGGAGCAGTACCGGATACTCACATTTGAATCGCAATTAAGTTTGAACGCCGAGCTGGAGTCCAGAGGTCTGGTAGTGGATAAGAGTGAATTGGAACTGGCCATAGACCTTAAACTATCCCGAATACACAAGTTGGAATATTTAAAGGATCTAGGGTTTCAAGCGGCAGTGGATAATGGCAGTGTAACGGTTACCAGAACGGCCAATGCGGTAGTAGAAGATGTTCTTGCCGTTATTTTGGGCGCCTTGGTTTTCTCATTGGGCGTCTACGGTGTGGGTTCTTTGGTGTCCCTGTTCGTGAACGGGGAAGAGATAAACGTTTTTTCATTGGCCGTTAATTTTGCCATGGCGAGTCTTGTGCTGGTGGGGTTCAAATTTTTTAACGGAATTAAACGGTTGTTCGATTTTTCGGGATTTAGATTGTCCAATCAAGAGGGAAACATAACTCTAAAAAAGCGTTTTGATCTGCGCTTGGAGGAAATTAAGGAAAAAGCTTCTGAATTGTTTCTGGAAACCGAAGAAGAGGAACTCGTGCTGAAACTGGGCAAGCATACGGTGTTCAATTCCAATGCCGATAATCTGATCCAACGCCTTACCATAGAGCAATTGACCAGTTTGCTCAAGAAGGGATAGGCTTTCTAAAACTAGCACCCATTTATGTACGAACACTTTTTTCAATGCCCGTATTGCTGGGAAGAGATTTCCATGCTATTGGATACCTCTGTAAGAGAGCAGACCTATATAGAGGATTGCGAGGTGTGTTGTAGGCCCATAGAGGTCACTGCCCGGTTTAGCGGCGACGAACTCACGGCTTTTGACGCTGTTGATATTGAACAATAAACAATAGGATGCTTCTTTGGAAGCCCTATTTCCGCTCGCATGGCGGCTGGCTTCACGCCGCTGTAGACCTTAATGATGTAACAAATTCCAGCTTACATGCAAGCCGTGCTTATCCTAGTTATACTCCTGCCAAATGAGTACATTATAAAAAAACCTCTAAGGGTATGTTTTGAAATAAATTAGTCAGGTTATTTCCTCACAGACCCTAAGGGCTAAGCGTCCATTTTCCTCTTGTTCAGGTGGCCCTTGCCACAGGTCTATAAAATAGCCAATTTAGTACAGCCTCTCATAGCCAGTGGAAAAGCTACACCCTAGGTTGTCCTTGCGAGATGGCAGACAAAATTTAAAATTTGTACAAGGTTTTAAGCCGACGAAGCAATCTGTTGAATTTTAGCTCTCACTACTAGGTATTAATAAATTTTTAAAGTACACTGAATAAATAATATGCGATCAGCGCTATAAAATTGGCTTTTGGCAACGCAACCTAATTGGCATTGTTGCATCTTCAATTTAAAATAGAATAGAAATGAAAAACAGGTTTTTTTACCTTGCAGTAACAATCGTCTTTTTGGGTGTAGACGCATGTTCAGAAAATGAGCCCGTTTTAGAGGCGTTTAGTCCCTGCGATGATAGCGAAGTGCTAAAAGAAGCCGATATCGGAAGTACCATTGTGTTGGAATTGTTGGCAAACGACCCGCTAACGATAACAAACCCCGAAATGGCAATTAGCATTTACGGCACTGATGGATCTAGGGCGGATATACCGGCCTCTTTGATCACAAAACAATGCTTTGGTGTAGCTGAACTACCCGTGCTACTATCTATAGACATTCCCAAAAACCCTACCGATAAAGTAGAATTCCTGAACAACCCCGAAAATGTGAGGTACTATGTGGGTATAGAATAGGATTCCGATGGCAATGGAAAAAGATGTGAAGGGGATATTTTTCAGGCTTATGACCCTAGTATTGGTTCTGTTACGATAGATATAAACGGTACTGAAAAGTATTTACTTTACCTGCTTGAGAACGAATCTGTTCCTTGCGATTAAGGGACAATAGCTTTTTTGAATTTGAATTTGCACTTGAGTTTGAACGCGTAGGGATAGTCCCGACGCTTCGGGAAAAAGCCCGCATTCGCCTTTTTTAGCGAAGCGTACTTGTAATGGATAGCTCGACCCCTTTTTTGGGGTAAGGCCCAAAAATTTCATGCCTTTTTTTGATGCTAAGGGTCTGTAATAAATTAACCTACTATAAAGTAGTTACTTTATTTTAAAACAGACCCTAAAGCAGACGTGAGAAAATGGAAATGAGATTTTAGCCAAAAATATTTTATCATTTGTCCGCTTCATTTGCTTATGTCAAATAAACAGTCGTTTGTCTCCGCAAAAACCTGATCGCCCGAGGGTGGGGACGATTCATACAGCCCTTACATAGTTTTGGGAAATAGGGGTATAAAAATAGGGTATTTGCGCAATGCTCTCTAACTTAACCTCTCCTTTTAGATTGCTGGGGCTTCATAAGGACACTCAACCAATTCATACATAAAACAAGAGGTAAGTCGCCAGAATATAATGTTGCCAGGCTAGCGGTCGGCCTTAGTTGTAAATACTACATTAGTTATTGTACTATTCGATGAACGGATACAATAAAAGGGGATTATTTATAGTTATATGAAAGAAAAAACTGACAAATAAATTGTAATATAGCTTCGAGATACTTTATTGTTTTATTTGCAACCCCCAAGTTTTACTACTATGAAAATTTTAACCATTGATGACCAACTTTTAGTAACGTTTTCCGTACAGCGCATATTAAGTAATAGAGGCTACACGGTTGAAACCGCTTCCGATGGTTTGGAAGGCATAAAAATGTTCGAGCAATTTCAGCCGGACCTTGTTATTGTGGACTATAATATGCCTAGAATGAACGGAGTAGAGGTTATAGAGTACATCAGGGTCAAAAGGAACTCCAAAATCCCAATTCTCATCATGTCCGGCAGTACGGATGTAACCATTAAGGAAAAAGGCTTTGAACTTGGTATTGTGGATTACCTGCCAAAACCGGTGGACTTGAACAAGCTGGTGCACAGTGTTTCCGATCTTTTTGAAAGGGCGAAAATCGCGATCTAACAGTACATCCCAGAATCACAAGTGTCTTTATGCCATCACAACCTATTTATAATGGCAAACCTAAAAATTACCTACCGTTCCCTTGCCGAGAGTATATAGACAAGCCCGTAGCTTGGGCCTAAAGTTGTGCAAAGCATGAGTTCACTTTCCTTTGGCTTTCTAAATTCTACCGTTATTTGTTTACCCACAACTTTAAACTCGTCCGGCAAATTCTTTTCATAAAATACGTTTTCGTCTGAATAAGGTTCTATTGTTAATGGCTTTTCAAACTGAAGAAGATAGGCATACGAACAATCTAACCCCGTGCCTTTAACGGTTGCATTCCAAAATTGAATTTCTTCCCCATCTTTTGAGCAAGAAAGGAAGATGGTGACAATAAACAGCGTGCAGCATCAAAGTTGAAGACCCTTTTTCATAGAATACTCATTTTACGTTGAGATGCGATTTGATGTGAAAGGTTGCGTGTGTTTTCTGAGATAATTTTTTAGGTGCTGTTGCATAACCTATTCCTAAAACGGATACTGGCATTAATACCGGCTATGTAGCCTAATTGCAGTATGCCAGCGTGTTTTGCACTCATCTAATTGTCGAAAACAAAAACGTCTTTGCGAGGCTTTTTTGAATGATTTAAAAAACGGATGGATGTGTTTATAGCTTGTAGATTTGAATATTTGATTTTCAAATTGCTACGAAATAAAGTCAATGTGGTTGCCTTTTTACGCCGAAGCTATCTATTGATTTAGAAGAACAATTTAAAAGATTGCTTCGTCGGCTTCATTTTTTTAGGTAAAATAAGCAATTGTTTGCCTCCTCGCAAAGACGATGGTTACGATTGAGCTCAGCCACGTTAATTTTTATCTTTCATTAACTCCGTAAAAAACTCATAAAAGTACGGAATGGTCTCGATTCCCTTCAGGTAGTTCCACACTCCAAAATGCTCGTTGGGCGAGTGGATGGCGTCGCTATCCAAGCCAAAGCCCATAAGAATCGTCTTGCTATTCAATTCCTTTTCAAACAAGGAAACAATGGGAATACTCCCGCCACTACGTTGGGGAATAGGTTTTTTTCCAAAGGTGGTTTCGTAGGCTTTTGAAGCTGCTTTATAGCCAATGGTATCGATAGGGGTGACATAACCCTGCCCTCCATGATGCGGTTTTACGGTAACGCTTACACCTGCCGGAGCAATGGCTTCAAAATGCGTTGAAAAGAGTTGGGTAATTTCTTTCCAATCCTGATGCGGCACTAAGCGCATAGATATCTTGGCGTATGCTTTGCTGGCAATAACGGTTTTGGCACCCTCGCTCATGTAACCGCCCCATATTCCGTTGACGTCCAAGGTGGGGCGAATTGAATTGCGTTCGTTGGTGCTGTAACCTTCTTCGCCATAAACGGCATCTATATCCAATGCCTTGCGATATTGCTCCAGATCAAAGGGCGCCTTGGCCATTTCCGCACGTTCTTCTTTGGATAGTTCCTCCACTTTGTCATAAAAACCTGGAACTGTAATATGATTGTTTTCATCGTGCAGCGATGCGATCATTTTGGACAAGATGTTAATGGGGTTGGCAACGGCCCCGCCGTACAGACCGGAATGCAGGTCTCTATTGGGGCCTGTGACTTCCACTTCTACATAGCTAATACCTCGGAGTCCCGTTGTAATGGACGGAATATCGCTGGCGATCATTCCCGTATCCGATATAAGGATAATATCGTTGGCCAATTTTTCTTTGTGTTCGGCAACAAAAATGGCAATATTGTTACTACCTATTTCCTCTTCGCCCTCGATCATAAATTTCACGTTGCAGGGAAGCTGACCGGTCTGTACCATAAGCTCTAGCGCCTTTACGTGCATGTACATTTGCCCTTTGTCATCGCAGGCGCCCCTGGCAAAGATGGCGCCCTCTGGGTGTAGGGACGTTCTTTGGATAAGGGGTTCAAACGGTGGCGAGTTCCATAGGTTTATAGGATCGGGCGGCTGCACATCATAATGCCCGTAGACCAAAACGGTAGGGAGCTTTGCATCTATTATTTTTTCTCCGTACACAATGGGGTAGCCAGCGGTCTCATGGATTTCCACTATAGCGCAACCAGCTTGTTCCAAGGCCGTTTTTACCGCTTCCGCCGCATGCAGGACATCTTTGGAAAAGGCAGCATCTGCACTTATGGAGGGTATTTTAAGAAGTTCTATTAGTTCGTTTAAAAATCGGTCTTTGTGAGTTTCAATGTACTTGGTAATCTCTGTCATAGCAAATTTAAAAAGATATAAAAGTACAAAAAACCAACTTTTAAATGGATATCCGTAGTTTCCGGACAGAAAATTCGTCAATTATCTAAAAACAACCCATAATTTGAAATAGAATTTGATAGTATAAAAAATTAAATTGTATATATATAGCCAACAGGTTAGCATTCCCTCGGCCTGATTTACTTATATACTTCAATATGCGAAAAAAATGCTACAGCTTTGCCGTGCGCAAGAAGCTATCCCTATTGTTTGTTTTTATTTTCTCATTTTTTACTTCAGCACTAGCCCAGGAACAGGTGGGCAGGCCATTAATAAACCAGTATACCTACCAGGAATATGAAGGTTTTCCCGTTAATTGGTGGGCTCTGGAGGGTGATAATGGCTTTATGTATTTTGCCAATCAAAGAAAAGTATTACAATTTGATGGTGTCAACTGGGAGTCCATTGAAATTCCGGGTACTGGAGCCAGATGTCTGGTAAAAGATGACAAAGGGGTAATCTATGTTGGAGGTTCCGGAGGATTTGGTTATTTAAAGCCTTCCAGCAACGGGGTGCTAGAATTTGTTTCATTGCTAGATAAAGTTCCAGAGGAGCACCGAGTTTTTGGTGAGGTATGGCGGGTCGATTTTTATAAGGGCAGGGTAATTTTCACAACGGAATTTAAACTCTATTGTTGGGACGGTAAAACGATGAAAGTAATTTCATCAGAAAATGGGTATCACGTTGGTGACGTTGTTAACGGTGTTTATTATCTGAGAATCTGGGATGTGGGACTTTGTATCCTAAAGGATGATGACACTTTTGAGTTGGTGCCCAATGGGGAAAAATTTACCAGTGAACGGATTTATACTATTCTTCCTTATGACGACAAGGTTTTAATAGGAACTAGAACCCAAGGTTTTTTTCTGTATGATGGCGTTGATTTTACCCCGTTTAAAACGGAGATAGATGCTTTTGTAAAAGGAGTACTTTACTTGCCGGGAGTTGCTTTGGATGACGGGCGTTACGTGTTCAACACCTTTGGTAACGGGGCCTATCTTGTAGATCATGACGGTAAGCTGTTGCAAAAGTATACAAAAGCCAATGGTCTGCCGGATAATAGTGTCAATTATGCCTATGTTGACTCTAGGGGAGTATTATGGATGCTGCATTTTAATGGGATATCGAGCACCAACTTAAATTCTAAGCTAACCTTGTTGGATGATACTGTTGGCATTTCTACTCTTGTTCGTGATGTAAAAAGAAATGATGGGGTACTTTATTTTGCTACGAACAACGGTGTTGTGTATTTGGATGAAACTGAAAATAAGGTAAAAGGGATTGTAGGGACTTTTGGCCAATTCACTCAATTTCTAAAATTCCGAAACAGATTGTACGCTATTAGCGGCGGTATGGGCTTAATAGAAATAAGGGATAAAGGTTGGGAGTATGTAAGAGAGAACATCAATTATGATTTTAGGGCAGATGGTTTAGACCAATCACGAATTGACAGTAGCAGAGTTTTTATATCGCACCAGCAAGGATTAATGAGTTTGTATTTTAATGAAAATACCCTGCAGTTCGAGGAAGAATCAAATACCGGAAAGCTGAATAATATAAACGGTTATTTTGAGAAAAAAGATGGCTCTCTTTGGATCAGTAATAACGTAGCTGGCGAAGTATTTAAGATCATACCCAAGTATATAGATGGCCGCCTTGATTTGGATAAGTCGGAATACATCACCTTTGGAGAAAAAGAGGGACTCCCAACATCTGGGGTAGGTATAAGTGGCAGCGAGGATGAAGATGAAGATGAAGTAAGGGTTTTTGCCTATGTTGAAAAGGAAACTTACGCATTTGATGAAGAAAGCCAACGCTTTGAGAAAAAGAAGTTCTTTTTTGACGAATTTTTAGATTGGGAGCAATCAGCTAGTGGCGGGGATAAAACGAAAGATGGGAAAATTTGGTTTAATGCGGGATCCGGGGTAATGATAGCCGAAAAAAATAAAAATGGGGAATATGAATTTAATACGGATACGTTTAGGGAATTAAAGAATACTGTTATAGTTGATATCAACCCAGAAGACCCTAAACCAGACGGATCTAGGGTGGTCTGGTTGCCTGGTCCGGACGGTGTCTTCAGATATGAAGGCAATTTGGAAAAGCCCAGTTTTCCAAAGTTTCAAGTGGCCATCAGAAAAATGACCATTTCTGGCGATTCTTTGGTCTATGGTGGCAATATCGATTTCCCCGAAAAGCTCAGTATGCCATTCGATCAGAATTCTGTCACGGTCAGCTATGCGGCGCCTCTTTTTATCGGTCAAAAAGATATCAAATATAGCACCCAATTAATTGGTTTGGATGACACATGGTCGGATTATACCACTCAAACTACACGTGAGTATATCAACCTTCCGGCAGGGGATTATACCTTTAAAACCAAAGCCCAGAACATTTACGGGGATGTTACCGAGGAAACTTCGGTATCTTTTTCAATAACACCCGCGTGGTATGCCACGTGGTGGGCCTACCTATTATACGCGCTGGCCTTTTTGGCAACCATCTATTTTATCGTCAAAGCCCGTACCGGTATACTTTTGAACCAACAGAAAGTATTGGAACATACCGTTGCCGAAAGAACCAAGGAAGCCAACCAACGCTTAAAAGAACTGGCCACGGTAAACCAGGTAAGCCAAGCGCTGACCGAAAAATTACAATTAAACGACTTGATACAGTTGGTGGGCGATGAAATGAAAAAACTCTTTAAATCGGACATTACCTATTTGGCCATTCTGGATCCCAAAACGAACATCATTAACTTTCCCTACCAAGATGGGGATGAGATGCAGCCCATGAACTATGGCGAGGGCCTTACTTCCCAAATCATTAAGACGGGCGAACCTTTATTGCACAATAGGGATACCGACATTGCCGCAGAATTCAGCAAAATAGGGGTTAAGCACACCGGAAAGCAGGCGGTTTCCTATCTGGGCGTGCCCATTCCCGTAGAAGATACCGTAATTGGAGTGTTGAGCGTACAGAGTATACAACAGGAAAGTAGGTTCAACGAAGCGGACAAACAACTATTGAAAACGATAGCCATCAACGTGGGTATTGCCCTGCACAACGCGGAGCTGTACGAAGAGGCCAAAGAGGCCAAGGCCAAGGCGGAAGATGCCAATGAGGCCAAGAGCGCCTTCCTCTCTACCGTTAGCCATGAGCTTAGAACACCGCTGACCTCGGTGCTAGGCTTCGCCAAAATTATTAGGAAACGTTTGGAGGATAAAATTTTTCCCGCGGTAAACGTCAGCGATCAAAAAATCAAACGCACCATGAAACAGGTAAGCGAGAATTTGGACGTGGTGGTTTCCGAAGGCGAACGCTTGACCAACCTGATCAACGATGTTTTGGACCTGGCCAAAATAGAATCCGGAAAGATGGAATGGAACATGAGGCCTATTTTTCTTCAGGACGTGATCCATAGGGGCATTGCCGCCACGTCGTCCCTCTTTGAGCAAAAGGGCTTAAAACTTAAGAAAAATATTCCCGAGGATATGCCCATGGTCAAAGCGGATGAGGATAAACTGATCCAGGTTATCATCAACCTGCTGTCCAACGCCGTCAAGTTTACCAAAAAGGGCATTGTAAGCATTGAAGCCTACCAAGATAAAGGCCAGCTTATCTTTGAAGTTCAGGATACGGGGGTTGGTATTGCAGAGGAAGATCGGCACAAGATTTTTGAGCGTTTTAGACAGGCCGGCGATACGCTGACCGACAAACCACAGGGTACGGGTCTAGGGCTTCCCATTTGTAGGGAAATTATTGAGCACCACGGCGGTATTATTTGGATGAAGAGCGAGTTCAACGTAGGCAGCACCTTCTTCTTTTCCATACCGGTCTTGGGAGAAGCGGCGGCACAAGAACCCATACAATTGGATAGGATTTTAAGAAGTCTAAAAAAACAGATCAGCCATACCTCCAAGAAAAAGGCAGATGGCAAGGCCACCATTTTAGTGGTGGATGACGATACGCCCATCCGTTCCCTTTTGAGGCAGGAGTTGACCGGTACAGGTTATAAAGTGCGCGAGGCCGCGAACGGAAAAGCCGCACTGGATATGGTACGCTTGGAAAAGCCCGATTTGATCATTTTGGATGTGATGATGCCCGAAATCAATGGTTTTGATGTGGCGGCCGTACTAAAGAACGATCCCGCTACCATGGATATCCCCATAATCATCCTATCTATAGTGCAGGACAAGGAGCGCGGCTTTAGAATAGGGGTAGACCGCTATTTGACCAAGCCCATAGATACCGAAAAACTGTTCCATGAGGTAGATGAATTGCTGGAGCAAGGGGTTTCCAAAAAGAAAGTGCTGGTAGTGGATGAAGATGCCTCTGCCGTAAAAACGTTGACGGATGTTCTGAGCGCCCGCGGTTATAAGGTCATGGAGGCCAGCTCCAAGAACCTTTTAGAGACCGCAACGGAATCTAAACCGGACATTATCATGCTCAATTCCATTTATAACGGTGACAAAAACTTCATCAAAGATTTAAAAATCCAAAAAGGCATGGAGCATGTGATGTTCTTTGTCTACGAATAAATAGTGCCATTGAACAAAAAAAAAAGTTATGCATAAGAAAGTATTGATCGTTGACGATGAACCCCATATACGAATGCTCATTGAACAGACTTTGGAAGATCTGGAGGATGATGGTGTGGAACTGCTGTTAGCCGAAAACGGGGAAGAAGCCCTACGTGTCATCACGGAGGAAAAGCCCAACTTGGTGTTTTTGGATGTGATGATGCCCAAAATGAACGGGATGGAAGTATGCCATAAAGTGAAAAAGGAACTGCAAATTTCTGGTGTCTATATCATCCTTTTAACGGCAAAGGGACAAGAGGTGGACCGCCAAAAAGGTCTGGACATGGGCGCGGACCGGTATATGACCAAACCCTTTGATCCGGACGAGATGTTGGCCGTTGCCGAGGAAATTCTCAATAGCTAATGCGCATGAATCACAAATCCAGCTCCTTAGGGGATAGGGCCTTAAAACATGTCCTTAAAAAAGACAGGGATTCCATGGCCTTGTTACGGCAGTCAGCTTCCTTATTGAAGACGGATTTTTTAGTGGTAGATACGCAGGCCACGGTGCTATGGGGCACGGACAATGCCCACTATGCCTTTATAAAAGACTTGGAATGTGATGGAGCGAAATTAGGAACATTCAAGAGCCCTACAGCGGATGCAGCCTATATTTTTGACCTCATACAAACCTTATTGACCAAAGAGTTCGAAAAGAAAAGAATAGGGAAGGAAGTATTGAGTCTGTACCGGGAAATAAATATGATCTATGATCTATCTGAAATGATTTCCGAAAAAATCGACCGGACGTCTATTGCAGAGATTGCCTTGCAGGAATCATCCCAAATTATTGGCACCACGCACGGCATGTTCCTGTTGTACGACCCCGATGAGGATTTGGTTGTGGAACTGGCTTCGTTTGGCGAAAATCCCAATAGGGAAAGGAATATAAAAGAGCAGAACGGCGTTCTGAAAGCACTAATTTTAAGAGGTAGTGCGGCCATAGTGCCAGAGCAAAGTATTAAGGACAATCTTTCCGTTCGGCATCTGAAGTCGGTCATGTATGCCCCTTTAAAAGTAAAGCATAGAACCTTGGGAATCGTGATTTTAGGGCATGAAGAAAAAAAGGAGTTTACGGCGGCAGATCTTAAATTGCTGACCACCATTGCCCTACAATCGGCATCGGCCATAGAAAGTGCACACCTTTATCAAAAAGGACTCAAGGAGGCACATGATCGGGAAGAGGCCATACGCGAGATACACGAGGTAAGCCAGAAATTTGTACCCTCGGAATTTTTGGAATCCCTGGGCAAGGACAATATTACCGAGGTACGTTTGGGCGATTTGGTAGAAAGGGAGGTAACGGTAGTATTTGCCGATATCAGGGAATTTACCTCGGTGTCCGAAAAGATGAGCCCCAAGGAGAACTTTTTGTTCGTCAATGCCTTCAACAATAAAATGGGCCCCATCATCAGGAAAAACAACGGTTTTATATTACAATATCTGGGAGATGGCTTTATGGCCTTATTTCCAAAGGGTTCCCAAGATGCCCTTAAGGCTTCGGTAGAAATGCACAAAGAGCTGCACGAATACAATAAAGAACGAAAGTTGAAAAATAGGCTTCCCATAAAGGTAGGCGTGGGCATGCAAAACGGCAAGCTGATCATGGGCATTACAGGCGATATAAAACGCTTGGACGCCGCAATCATTTCCGACACCGTAAATACCGCCGCAAGGGTCGAAGGTCTTTCCAAACATTATGGCACTTCCATCTTATTGACCAAAGAATGCAAGGATAATTTGACCCATCCGGATGAATTTTATTTTAGGTACTTGGGGCCGGTACAGTTAAAGGGAAAACAGAATTCCATAGACCTTTACGAATGTATAAACGGGGACAACAAGGTATTGCTGAAGCATAAGGTACATACCATGGCTACCTTTAATGAGGCCATGGGCTTATATTTTAACAAAGAATTTGCGATGGCAGCCGTAACCTTTCAGCAGATTTTTAAAATGAACACCGACGACCAAACTTCAAAGTTGTTTCTTAATAAATCGGCACACCTTATCACACAGGAAATAGAGGAGAATTGGAAAGGCGTAGAATTAATGACCACCAAATAATTTTTGACTACGCTGTGGATTCTCTTCAAAAGTTTTCATCCATAGGTTTTAAAATTGAAAAATTACTTTATATTTGCATCCCGTTTTAGAACGGATACGCAGGCGTTGTGGTCCCGAAGCTTCGGGAGTAGAAACGCAAGACCGAAAAAATATTTTTTGGATGCGTATTAAAATGCAGGCGTGGTGGAATTGGTAGACACGCTAGACTTAGGATCTAGTGCCGCAAGGTGTGAGAGTTCGAGTCTCTCCGCCTGTACAAAGGGAAAGCCGACTTTTAGGAGTCGGCTTTTTTATTTTTGGGTAACACATGGGTAACACAAATCGATTATTTTCGGCTGGCTATTTTTATTGAATAGATTTCATGTTATTTGATATCAAAGTCAATTAGGACTGGCTTTTCCTGAGATTTTAAAATGCTTGTCCCCAAATCTTACCAAAACTTACCTGCGCTTGGATCCTGTTTCGATTTTATAGTGTTCCGGCAGATAAGCGTAAAGTAAAATCGAAATAGGGCGCATGCTACTTTCGGTTTGGAACACCATCCTTTTTTTTGAGCCATTGTTCGTAATCTTCATAGTGTTCTGGATGTTGGTCGAAATATTTCCTTAGGTTCGAAATGACCTCTTGCCTTCCTTTGGAGTAAGATTCATCTCGGATTTCTTCTATTTTAGAAACCTTAAAAACTAGATAACCAATTAAAAGTAAAGAAACTGCCCAAATGGAATAGTGCAACCACTTTTGAAATTTGGATACCACGCTAGCCTTAGCCAACCGCTCCTTTAATGACCGGACGGATTCCTGAAGTTGTGAGGTCCTTTCCTTTTCCTGCCGTAAATGCCTTTCCAGTAGCTTCTCGATTTTAGAGGTGTCGGGCAGTATCCTGATGTCCTCAACGTTTTTGGTGAGCCGTTGTAGTTTGTTAAGCGCCTTGTTGAACCCGTCCAGTTCGTCCGTGAGCAGTTCCATTACCTCGTCCAGTTTTTTGTATCCCATTGTTTGTTGTTTTAAAATCCTATCCCGGTATCAATTGCCTTTATAATAACCTGTTTGATTACTTTTTTAGCAAGTGCGCTTGCCATATTTGAACTCAGCTCCAAGGCCTTGCCCGAGATGTTTATCGTAGGTACCTTCTCCAATCTTTTCTGTATGTCCAAATCCGTGGAGAGTCCGCTGAGCAGCTTACCGCAGGACATGGAACGGTGCACCTCGCTGCCCTTAAAACTCTCGCCCTTGTATTCGAATCGGAAGCCCTGTAGACGGTTGGCTTTGTTAATGCTTGGCACAACGGCCACCTGCTGTGCCCTCATCGCCTTTATATAGGCATCCAAGGTCTTTAGTTGTTCGTTGGCCAATGTCCTTTCGTGTATCCTGCGTATTTCGTTTCGTATGGCTACCGACTGTAATTGCTGTTCCATCTGTACTTCTTTGACGGTAGTAAGCCCCATTTCCTTGGCCACGTTTTCGGCGGCCAGTTGGCTCCGTTTTCCTATAAAACTATCGTTGTAGGCCTTGCCTTTAAAGTCTATTCGGTTCACATAAAGATGTACATGGGTATGTTCCTTGTCCCTATGTACGAATGCAATGGCCTGTCGTTCCTTCAACTGCATTTCCTTTAAAAAGCGCTCCGTTAGCTCACGTAGTTTTTCATTGTTGAGTTTTTTTCCGTCCTCCACGGTAGGGCTTAGGACAAAGCTCAAGGTGTTCTTCTTACAACGTTCGTTCATCTCCTGTGCGATCTTGAATTCTTCCGTGACCTCTTGGGCATTGTCGCCAGCCACGTATTGGCTGAGTACCACTTCGGCATCCTTCTCCTTGTTCCATCCGTATCCCATGGAAGCGCCGGTATGTGCTATGGATTTTCCCATGCCTATCATTTTCGGAAGTTTTTAAGGTGCGTGCCTATATCCCTTGCCAATTGTTCGACTTCCGATTCGAGGCGGGGATTCCGTTTCCTGAACATATTCCCGATTCGGGTGAAACTGTTCTTATAGTTGACCAAGGTCTTATAGCATTCCAATTGTTCCGCAGAAAGCCGTTCGATGACATTACGGCCAAAGGCCGTGTTCCTACAATATTCCGAAAGGGATATCCCGGCACGTTCCGCCCTTTTTATGAGCAGCTTTTTTTCATAGATGGTACACCGGAATTTGATGTAGGTCCTTTTCATTTTATTTCTTCTTTGCGACCATCGGGAGTAAAGCAAGTTTGTTTTTGTGGCAACAAAAACACATCTTGAATTCCCTGCCCGATAGCATATTCCGCATTTGCAGCTTGCCATTCGTTCATGTCCTTATACCCCTTGTAAATCCCCGACATATCCTTGGCACCCCTATGTTCCATTAGTGTTTCCGTGACCGACCTTCCATTGGGATCGTTGTCCAGATAGAGTTCAACGGTCGTATACCTCTTTGAAATCGACATCACTTTTTGGATTAAAACCGTGGAATTCATTACTAAAAAATCCGTTTCTTGTTCCAAAACCCCTATGTAGCCTATGATGGACAGCAAATCGAACATGCCCTCCGTTACAGTAAGTTTTTTGTGCCCGTTTTGGGTATGGGTGACATCCTTAGGTGCCGTACAGCTTTTCAGATACTTGTTACGAAGCTCCCAACCACCGGAACCGTTCTTCAGTCCGATGGCGAAATACGGTTTTCCTTTAAAAGTATAATGGACTTCCTTCACGTATTTCTTTGCGATTTGAATGTTGACCACCCTTGATTTTATGTAGGCCAATAATGCCGGATGCTCAAGGGTCTTAACTTTTGTAATGAGCACCTTGTCGTCGATACAGCTTTCCTTCCTTAAAATCGGTTGCTGCTGAAAAGAAAAAAGAGTTTTTTCCTTTTGTATAAACTCCAATGCCTCTTGTACCGTTCCCTTTGTAATCTGGCATATCAGGTCGATAACATTACCGCCTTTTCCTGCTCCATGGTCGTACCATCTATTCAGTTTCTTGCATACCTTGAAAGAGGCTTGGGTTTCGGGGCGGAACGGACTCGGGAACCAAGCTTCTTTGGGGTTCGTCCTTGTCGGAAAGTGCCCTAGTTTTGCCAGCGCCCTTTCGATGGGAAAAGCTCGGGCTCTTTCGCACGTTAGTCCTTTTGTTCTTTTTCTTTTCATCAGCAGATTACTTTTTGTGTTTTTTTTGATGATTCGATGAATTCCTTTCTTAGGGTCAGTATTTATAAGGTTTTGTTCCGCATCGTTTCGTTCATCGTTTCATCGTTTTGCTATTTTTTTCTATCTTTTCTGTCATCGTTTTATTTTTTGATGAACAAATGATGATAGAATGATGACAGCCTCGCCATCTATAGATAAAGGGTTCGGCTCAATCCGTCATCGTTTCATCGAAATTTTCGAGCAAAAAGGATTTCATCACGGTAAAATAACGTCCCTTGGCATCCAAGAGCTGCATGGAAGCATCCTGCCAGATCACCAATTTTTGGTAGCTAAGGGTGTTGTCCCTGTTGCTCAGTTTCCAGTCCCGTTTCAATAAATGTCTCAGCTGTGTCAGGTCGGTCTTTATCCGTGTCCTGTTCAGCAGCTGCAGGGCATCCAAAGGGCAAAGGTGTACCTCGTCCAGATCGAACTGTTCCATGGCGCCCATGAGAATCGTGGCCAGTTCCTTTTCCACCCGGTTCCTGTTGTTCCGCACCAATTTGTTCAATGCCTTTGTCCGTATCTGCTGCGGAGTGAACCACATTCGTGTGCTGTGTTTGCTCGATAGCTTTCGTTGACTCAAATAGAAGAGTAGGGCTGGTATTTCCGCTATCAGCTCATTTAGGAAGTCCGTACGTTCTTTTTCCAGTACCGGTATCTTCAATACCCAGAAGCGGGTCTCGTTCCCATCTATCTTTATAAAGCTTTCCTCGTTGTTGCTACAGAGGATAAACTTGCCGAAGAACTCCACCTCCCGTTTATCTTTTCCCTTGGCCTCCAGTTTATTGATATTGGTCGTGCTCAGGTACTTGATTCGTTCGGTAAGTTCTTCCTTGTTGAACAGCACCTCGTCTATACAGATGAGGAGCTTGTTCGCCCAGTCGGCATTGAACTGACTGCTAAAGCTGTCGTTGGTCAAGTAGGTCATATTATTATCGAACAGGGCCTTCATCCATTTTAGAAAGGTGCTTTTGCCCGTGGAGCGTTCCTTGGATACCAGACAAAGGATGGGCAGTACCTGTACCGGTCTGGTATAGAGCAACTGTAAATAGTCCAGTCCCAGCTCGTAGTGCCTGCCAAAGATGTGTGCTATGAAACGTAATGACATTCTGCATTCCCCTTCCTTGGGGATTGCCGGTAAAGGGGAATAGGTGTTGTAGAACTGTTGGTATTCCTGTTTAAAATCGATATGGCTTGGTATACAGGTAAAACCATCGTATTTGGGAACCTTGCCCAGAAAATCCTTGCCGTGGTCCTGACGGATGGTCTCTATGTTCCAATACACCAAGATTTCGTTAAAGTGTCCTGCGATGGTAGGTGCCTGCACTAGTTTATAGTACGAAGTGCCTACCCTTAGATAGGGTACTCTTTTCATAAGAAGTGATTTTAGCGTCAAGGATATTCCCTTGCCGAAATGATTATCCAAATAGGATGGTTAGGTAAGGTCTCCGATTTCCTGAACGGACTTCCGTTCGTTCTGGAGCAGCCAACGGATGATTTTCTTCCGTTCGAAAAATATCAGTTTCCCGTTGGGTTTGGAGTGCGGTATAATACCCGCTGCGGTAAGTTTGTACAGATAGCTTCTGGATATCCCCGTATAGTCACAGGTTTCCTCAAAGGTCAGTACCTTTTTGTTCGCTATCAGAAGTTTTTCCAAACGGTCGAGCCGTTCGAGAATCAAAAAATTGTCCATTGTTTTCCTTTTTTAGGGTTACGAAATGAACAAAAGCGCTTTTGTTTTCCTTCAATATTGTTATGGGATAAATGTATGGAAATGGGCGATTAGGGAAAGGGAACAATTCAAAATAGTTATACACAAATATTTGTAATTCAGTATATTAGATTAAAATATATCAAATGGAATGGGCTAAAATATAAGTTGCGCTTATTTGGTTTTATATCATACCGATTTTAATATGCCTCGACCAAGTGTTTTTATCGGATATGGAGAGTTATGAACAATTGAAAACCGAAGTAGTATGAAGGTAAGACTATTAAAAAGAAAGATTTTAAAATTTGGCTTACTCAAATTATCATTCGATAAGCAAATGGTCATAGAACAATTGGTGATATATTTGATTATACTGTGCGATACTTCAACACCTTTAACATTTTAAATAGTATGTCCATCAAAATATTTGATAGGTATTTAAAGTTAAAATAATTTATATCTTTACCGCCAATGCGAAAAGCAAATAAAATATCGTCATTTTTCTTTTTAGGCCTCTTTAGCCTAATGATGATGCATCAGGCCTTTCCGCATTTGCATCATCAGCATGAGGATACCCACACACATTCCCATTCGGATGTCGCGCACTCAGGCGAGCACCATCATCACGATGATGGTTCCAGCGAGAAGGAAGAATCCCATAACGGGTTCTTTGACTTCTTTATGGATATGCACGTTCATTCTTCCGTATCCAGCGATATTGTCGTTCTTAAAAGAAGTACTGTTGAACAACAGATAGTTATTGAAAAGGACATTGCACATACTAGCTTTGACACTCAAAGACTTCTTTTAATCGATGACGGACAGAACGAAAGTCCGCCTATTTATCATCCTCCCAACACCTACTACAATCCTTATCTTTCTTACCCCGATTTACGGGGTCCTCCCATTTTAGGTTAATCGAAACGGAATATAAACTGCTATATCTAATAGACGGTGAGGTTCCATTTACAATTTCAGATTAAACCTAAAATCACAAACAATGTACAAACATATTGTGTCCGCCATCTGCGGATGCCTATGCTTTGTTGGTGGTTTTGCCCAGACCGATACCACGGGCAAACTACTCAATGGCATAGCACAAAACAATGTTGAACTTAAGGCTTATCGTGCTTTTATAGAAAGTCGGCAACTGGAAAACAAAAGCGGGAACAACCTCCCCGACCCTCAGCTTTCCGCCTTTTATCTGCCCTATGGCGACAATAACGGGGCGGAGTATACCGAGTACCAAATTTCGCAATCCTTTGAGTTTCCTACGGTATATGCCGCAAGGGGTAAATGGAACGATCTTCAGGCGCAAGAATTGGAAAGCGGCTATGCAAAGCTGCGACAGGAGGTGCTTTTAAAAGCCAATACCCTGTTAGTTGAAGTGGCGAGCCTAAGAAAGCAAAGGGAATTGGAACGGACAAGGCGCGAACAGAGCGAACAGGTTTACAATCAGATTCAGGAACTCTATAAAAAAGAACAGGTAGGTATCCTCGATCTTAATAAGGCCAAAATTGCTTGGATCCAGGAACAGTTCGTCGTAGAGCAAACCGAAACTGAAATACTGAATGCCATTATTATTTTGGAAAGACTGAACGGTGGCCAACCCATCGATTTAAACACTATCGGTCTACAGGAAGCTATTGAAATCGAAAACCTTGATACACTTTGGCAAGCAAAAATGGTGCAAGACCCAGAACTGCAACAGTTGGCCATCAGCGAATCCGTTTCCCAACAAAAAGTAACGTTGGAACAGAACAAGGTGCTGCCCGATCTTACGGCCGGGTACAACTATCAAGGGATAAGCGGAAGCAATTTTTCAGGCTTTTATGGGGGCGTATCCGTTCCTTTATGGAACAGCAAGAACAAGGTAAAGGCTGCCAAATCAACTTATGAATATCGACAGTCCCAGACCGAGGCTGTTACGGCAACACGCTATGCCGATTTTAAGGAAGGGTACAACCGGTATCAACTATTGCTTAAAAAGTATCGGGAATATCAGAACACAATGGAAACGTTGGACAGCGAATCCCTATTGTTCAAAGCCTTTGAACTGGGCGAACTTTCTTTTATGGACTATTACATAGAGCTCCGGTTTTATCGGGATGCCCTTGATAAAATGCTACAAATGGAAAAAGAGATCTATCAGCTCAAAGCAGAACTTTTAAAACATCAATTATAAACTTTAAAACATACAATTATGAAAATTTCAAAACTATTATTCGCATTAGCTACTGGTACAATGATTACCGTAACCTCATGTAAAGATGCCAATACAAAAACAGAAACTACCGAAGAGCACGGTCACGAACACGATGAAGATGGTAATCATAAAGAGGACAAAGTTAATGTTGAACAAGAGGAATTCAATGTCAATGGAACCTCTGAAAATAAAGCGGAAACTAGCATTGCCAATGAACAAAGCAACGAAGCCACTATTGTTGTTAAAGCCAATAAAGCCTTAGAATATAAATTTAAGGTGGACCAGTATGAAAAGTTGGAATATGAGTGGAAATCCGATGCGCCTATAAACTACGACTTTCACGGAGACCCAGAGGATAAAGACAGTTATCCACAAGGCTATTTTGAAAGCTATGCCAATGGAAATTCTGATCATATCAAGGGTAAGGTTACCATACCGTATAAAGGATCTCATGGCTGGTATTGGAAAAATGAAAGTGGCAAGGACGTTTCGATAAGATTAACCACAAAGGGAAACTATAACATCATAGGGCTGATTCAGTAAATTATGAAATGAAATAAGCCAAAACAAAAAGTTGATGCCAACGGAACTGTTGAATGGCTGTTTATACCTACCAGTCGGTAGACAGGTCTGATTTTTAAATAAAAAAATATCTACGGATGAAATATACAAGTATACTATTCGCATTGGTTTTCATGTCATGTGGTAATCAGCGTAACAGTGCTGTTAAGGTCCAAACTGCAAATATTCCTAGCAAGAGTATGACGCTTTACACGGACAAAACAGAATTGTTTGTTGAATTTCCAGCTTTAGTGGTGGGAAACGCAAGTCGATTTGCGGCTCACTTTACCGTTTTGGAAGGCCACCAACCTGTACGAAAAGGCTCGGTTACGTTGAGTTTGATTAAAGGAGACAAAGGCCTTCGAAGTGTTGTTGAAGCACCCTCTTCTCCCGGAATTTTCTCTCCGACCCTACAGCCCAAGGAAGCAGGGAATTTTCAACTGATTTTCGAAATTACAACGCCAACCTATACTGATAAAATAATCGTACATGATATTATTGTTTATGCAACACCAGAGGAAGCCATCGCCGCTTTGGGGGATGCTGCTGAAGTAGGAGGCATTACTTTTCTGAAGGAGCAAGCCTGGAAAATGGATTTTCAGACGGCCCCCGTTATTTTGGATACCATTTACGATGTTATCAATACTTCTGGCGTCTGGATGCCATCGCCCGGTTCGGTCAAAACCCTTGTCGCAAGTGCCGATGGAGTGGTAGATTTTGCCATGGATAACATGACCGAAGGCGCGCTTGTCAAGAAAGGCCAATTGTTGATGGCCTTAAGCAGTAGTGGATTGGCGACGAATAATCTGGGTGCCGAGATTGCCTCGGCAAAAGCGAAATTCCAACAGGTGAAATCAGCGTACGATCGCAAGAAGGAACTCTACGAGTCCAAGATTGTTCCCAAGTCAGAATTTGAAAAAGTAGAAAGCGATTACTTGGTCTCCAAATCCAATTATGAAACCCTGTCCGCAGGCGTTTCAGGTAGCGGAAAACAGGTACGTGCGCCTTTTGATGGCTTTATCAAATCCATAAATGTATCCAACGGCGAGTATGCGGCACAGGGAAAACCCTTGGTCAGTGTTGCTACGCACCGATCCAGAATGCTCAAAACGCAGGTAGCACCATCTTCGCGTCTGTCAATTGAAAACTTGCGGGGTATTTGGTTCCAGAACGAGGACGCCCA
>Ga0306871_1000091_pt1 | contig 37914 bp, 29 predicted proteins | sample AntRauMeHopE1497_FD_190447 | JGI IMG/M metagenome (GOLD analysis project Ga0306871, IMG submission 190447) | Saline lake microbial communities from Rauer Islands, Antarctica - Metagenome Hop E1 #497 (v2) (version 2) | ecosystem: Environmental > Aquatic > Non-marine Saline and Alkaline > Saline ... | reverse complement strand
TATACTCCTGCCAAATGAAAACCCGAGTTTTTGTCTCTTTCTTTTTCCCTTTGCCGTCGTTAAAATTATCAACCGTAGCTATGGCTATGCTTCGCCATCGCTACGGCTCGCCCACAGCTTTCGCTGTGTCGTGCCTAGGCAAAGAAAAAAATAAAATTGTCAAAATTCTCGGGTTTTCATTAAGCATGAGTATATAAGCTAAGGGTTTGGCAACGGAAAATCCTATTCAAGTTCAAATAGACTAAACTTCAACCCATACCACCATCAACCCAACCCATCAAAAAAAGATACCGCTCTACGTTCCGTATACGTAAAGTTATCGGCGCCATAAAACCCCACATGACCTCCATATTTAGGAATCTCTAAATACACATTCTTATTGTGCTTTGCTTCTTCGATCGGGTAACAGGCTTCGCCAAGAAAGGAATCGTTTTGGGCATTAATTATTAGGCAAGGTATCTTAATGTGTGGTAAAAACTGGCGACTGCTGCATTGGGTGTAATAATCCATAGCATCGGCAAAACCATGTGCCCTACTGGTGTAAACATCATCAAAATCCTTTAAGTTGCTTATTTTTTGGATATCGGTATCCGTAATTCGGGAAGGAAACAAATCTTGTTTTGTCCTCAGTTTTGCAATCAGGTTTTTCTTAAACCGTGCTGCATAGGCCACATTTTTAAAGGAGAGCAACTGGTGCAAAGAGTCCGCCAACTGGCAAGGTACTGAAACCGCAACGGCTCCTTTAAGTTCGCTGGGGATGGTATTGCCTTCGCCCAAGTATTTTAAAAGTAGATTTCCGCCAAGGCTAAAACCTTTCAGATAGACTTTAGCGTATCCTGTAGTTTCTAAAATATGTTCCAGCACTGCTTTTAAATCTTCCGTGGCTCCGGAATGGTAGGAACGGTAGGCAGTATTGGGCTCTCCGCTACATCCTCTTAGGTTTATGGCACAAACATCATAACCGTGGTTGGTAAGGGCTTTTGCACTGCCCTGTATATAGGCCCGCTGTGCATTGCCTTCCAGACCATGTAATAAAATCGTTACTTTTTTAGAAGGTTGTAAGGTATAGCTCCAATCTAAATCTAAAAAATCCCCATCGGGCAAATTTATTCTTTCCCTTTCTTGGCGTAGGTCTTTTACGGCTCGCAAAAGTCCGGCATAAACAGTGGAAAAATAGCTGTTCCTAAAAAAGTGGGGCGGATCATAGTTGGAGCTTACAAGGGGCATTTTACACTTTTTTATGACTTTTATCAAACACGAAAACACTTAATTTTTTTTGCTTGGGGAATACCAATTGGATAACTTAGAAACAAGAAACAAGAAACCTGTCACACTGAGCGAAGTCGAAGTGCAATCCTTGAACTTGAACTTGACACTTGAGCTTGAACTTAATTTTTACTTAGGATAGGTTTCCAAAAGTTTGGTCTGTTCTTCTATGGCTGTTTTGAATTCTGTTTTTAAGGTAGCTACAAGTTCCGCCACAGGTGGACTGTTATCTATAAGTGCGGAACCTTGACCTGCGGACCAGATGGTTTTCCAAGCTTTGGCCTCGGTGTCCAGTTCCTTTCCAAAATCTATTTTAGTGTCTTTTTTAAGGTCTTCGTCCGTAATTCCGGCGGCCTTTAAACTCGCACCTAAAAAGTTGGCATGCACCCCGGATATGGATGCCGTATATACAATATCGTTGGCACCCGCCTCTATAATCATTTTACGGTATTCGGGTGTGGCCTTACTCTCTTCCGTATTTATAAAACGTGTACCCATATAGGCTAGATCAGCTCCCATTTGTAAGGCCGAAGCAATATCGCGGCCTGTGCTTATGCATCCGGAAAGGATAATGGTCTTGTGGAAGAATTTTTTAATTTCCGCTACCAAGGTCATGGGGTTTATGGTGCCTGCATGGCCGCCAGCGCCCGCTGCAACTAGAATTAGTCCGTCTACGCCGGCCTCCGCTGCTTTTTCCGCATGTCTTTTTTTAATGATATCGTGAAACACGAGTCCGCCGTAACTATGTATGGCGTCTACCACCATGGACACCGCGCCCAAGGAGGTAATGATTATGGGTACTTTATGTTTTACGCAAAGTTTTACATCGGCTTCCAACCTGGGGTTGGTAGGATGTACGATGAGGTTTACGCCATAGGGCGCCGCTTTTTTCCCGGTTTCCTCCTCAAATTTTTGAAGTTCTGTTTTTATTTCTACCAACCACTCCTCAAATCCTTCGCTGGTGCGTTGGTTCAGTGCGGGAAAGCTCCCTACGATACCGTTTTTACAGCACTCGATAACCAATTGAGGTCCTGATATCAAAAACATAGGGGCTGCAATGGCGGGTAAGGAAAGTTCTTTTATGAAAGAGGGTTTTGTGGACATACGTATGATTTAATTAGGAACTGAAAAAGGAGAATTCAACTAAATAATTCCTTGTTGTTTCAAAACTATACTATTTTTACGAGGTATTATGCATGCATAGCAAAAAAATGAAGAATGTATTTAAAGGAATTTGAAATTAGATGGAGCGATGTGGATGCCAATCGTCATTTGGCTAACTCGGCCTATATGAACTATATGGGCCATACCCGGATGTCTTTTTTAATGGAATTAGGGTTTGACCAAAAAACCTTGGCCTTGCATAATATCGGTCCAGTGGTATTTTATGAGCATATCTATTATTTTAAGGAAATTTTCCCTGGTCGTCCCATACGGGTTTCCATGGAAATAATGGGCTTGAGCGAAGACGCTAAATTTTTTGAGTTCCATCATAATTTCTACGACCATAAAGGGGAAAATTTTGCGCATTGCGAAATGATGGGCGCTTGGATGCACCTAAAGTCGAGAAATCTAACAGGATTGGACGCTATTTTTTTAAAGCGATTTGAAGACGTGAAAAAGGCCGACGGCTTTAGGGTTTTGACAAAAGAGGATACCCGTAAATTTGCCAAATCGCCCAAGCATTTGGAAAGCTAGCGATGTTAGTCATATACTTTCATATATTTAAAGGATAAAGGTCACGGGCATCTTATCTGTTCAGTCGATATATCAGAATATAAGGAGTATAGGATTGTGTATGGATGTTATGGGACTCAGGAGAAAGCTGAAAGAGATGCTCCAAGAACATTTGGATATCGTTTCCGCGATACATTATAGAGATGGGCGCAAGGCCGCATTATTGACGCGGCAACCTCTAGAAAATTCTGAACAAGCCTTCCTTGTTTAGGCTGCTGGCCGGCTAATCGATGTTTTTTTACTGGCCAAATAAACTCCCAACAGTACCAGACAGGCGGCAACTATCTTTACGGTGGTCAAACGGTCTTGTCCGGTGCCAATCGCGTATGCTATGCCCACCAAAGGTTGCACGTAGACAAAAGCACTCAGGGTAGAAGCTTTGAGCTGGGTCAACGCGAATATGTTGAAAAGGTAGGTGCAAAACGTTGTCCCGACAATAACGAAGGCAATACGCCATAAGGCTTCCATGGGAAGTGCTGTCCAAGCAATTTCCGTGAATTCTTGGTATCCAAAAGGCAAACAGATGAGGATGCCCAAGGTAAACAACCATTTCATAAAGGTAAAGGGATGGTATTTTTCAATTAGGGTTTTCGCTATGATCAAATAAGAACCATAAAACAACGAGTTAGCTAAAATTAGAAGATTTCCCAAAGGGATATTTGGTGCATCTTGGCGTATTTCCGAACCAAAAAGAATGAGTCCCAATGCGCCCACGAGGCCAATACCGATACCAATTATTTTGCGTCCCCTTACTTTTTCCTTGATAACGATAGCGGAAAGAATAAGCACGATAATCGGTGTTGTGGTAATGAGGACCGCACTATTTATGGGTGTGGATAAGGATAGGCCCTTAAAGAAAACCAACATGTTAAAACCCATGCCAAGCAAGGCACAAAGACCCATTCGCAAGTAATCTTTTTTATGTATTTTTTCGTTTGGGCCAAAGAACGAGACCAGCCAAAACAACACTGCGGCACCAAACACCCTGAGGATAATAAACCCAAATGGCTGTACGTAGGTTGGCATGACCTCTTTTGCAACGGTATGGTTTATGCCATAGATGACAGTGGCGCCTATGGCCGCAAAAATAGCAAGGGTTCGTTTATTCACGAATGAATGGCTTCTTTGGCCGAAGCAATCGTTTTTTTGCTATTGCCTATAAAAATCGATTCGCCAAAGAGAATGACCGGTCGTTTTAAAAAGGTGTAATGGTCAAGCATCAGGTTTTTATAATCTGTGTCTCCCAAGGTTTGTTCATGAAGTCCGCGTTGCCTAAAAAGCATCGCCCTTTTACTGAAAAGTGATGCATAACTATCCGTCAATTTTCGCATTTCCTCCAGTTGACCAGGGGTAATGGGCTCTGTCTTAATGTCCTGTAAGGTAACCCCTTCCAACGGTTGAAGCTCCTTTAGAATACGTTGGCAGGTAGAACAAGTACTAAGGTGGTATATTTTTTTCATTTCAATCTGTAAAATATCGACTTTACAAAGAAACTTAAATAAAAGTATTTGTGCTATTTTTAGGCTTCATTTAAATGGATACACATTGAAAAACGAATTGGAAATCACCCTTCAGAACAGAAAAAATCTATTGGCAATCTTGGAGCATACCCCTAAAAGGGATTTATTGAGAATACCGCAGTATTTTCGCAACAGTATATGGTGGAATATTGCACATGTGGTGGTAACCCAGCAAATTTTGGTCTATAAATTTAGTGGTTTACCAATGCGCGTCCCAGAGGAGCTAGGGGATAAATTCATGAAAGGAACCGTTCCCGATGGTACGGCCACCGATGCTGAAATAAAACAGATTTCGGAAGTATTGGTAGCAACCATAGAATGGACGCAGGAGGATTATGAAGCCGGACTTTTTAAGGATTTCAAACCCTATACTACGAGTGCGAAAGTAACCTTGAACACTGTTGGGGATGCCATCCGCTTCAATAATTTTCATGAAGGCATACACTTGGGATCTATTTTTGCCCTAAAAAAAATGCTGTAACCCTATTTTTGTTTTGGACCGTACACTACATAGCGCTGCAGTTCGGAGTAGGGTATGTTGAGCACTATGGGGCCGTCTGCATAGGAGGCTATCTCATATTGGCCGTAAAAAAGCTGTAGCCCCTCATGTGTATATCCCATGTTTTGGGGCAGGTAAAAGGCATTGGTCTCGAACATGAAGCCGGTACTGTTAATGTCCCCTTGAACGGGAATCTGCTCTTGTACCCGGAATTTGGTTTCGGCAAAATCCTCAAAATCGGCCTGATTTTTAAAAAGTTGCTCATTGTCCAGTTCTATGCCTTTCAGTTTGTCAAAATTCAGAAAATGCCTGGTGTTGTAGCCGTGGGCGCCACCGGTAAATAGGTAGGAATCCAGTTTTAGGGTCACAATTTCCGTATCCTCATAAGAGACTTCACCTGTAAGCGTGGCTTCCCAAGGCGTGGCTTCTTCGGCAAAACGGTGCTTTAGATCGGTATATCCTTTTGTGAAAGAGTATATGGCACTCGCTATATCGGTAGCTTCGGTGTCGTCATTGAAGTTGAGCAGGTAAATAATCTCCTCTTTCAAGGCGTTGTTGATGACGCTGTCTATTTTGGCCTCTGTCAAGGCTTTTGGAATGGTAATGTTTACCACAGGACAACCCGCACAAACATCGGCGGAGTGCGTAACAGGTTCAAAAGTAAGTTTATAATCTTTTTTACAGCTGAAGGAAAGCAGGAGTACAAAGAAGCAAAGGGTTCGGGTTTTCATGGGATACGTTATAATAGGCAAAAATACACCTTCATTGTATTCTCCAAAAGATAACGATACATTTGTAGGAACAATTTTAGATATGAGCGAAAAAAGCTTGAAATTCAACACCAAAACAATACACGGAGGGCAACAACCGGATATCGCTTACGGTGCTGTAATGCCGCCCATATACCAGACCTCCACGTATGCGCAAACTACACCTGGAGGACATAAGGGATATGCCTATTCCAGAAGTGCCAATCCTACCCGAACGGCATTGGAGAAGTGCTTGGCAAGTATTGAAAATGGTAACTACGGACTCGCATTTGGCAGTGGTCTGGCGGCCATAGATGCCATTATAAAATTATTGGCTCCAGGGGACGAAGTGGTTACCACCAATGATCTGTACGGCGGCAGTTACCGTCTGTTCAAACAGATTTTTGAGAAATTCGGTATTGTCTTTCATTTTATAGGGATGCAAGATGTAGCTAAAATCGAGGATTATATCAATCCTAAAACAAAGCTTCTTTGGGTAGAGACCCCTACCAACCCCATGATGAACATCATAGACATTAAGGCGGTAGCCCAATTGGCAAAAAAGCATAATGTACTCTTGGCGGTAGACAATACTTTTGCCACACCTTATTTGCAGACTCCCCTTGATCTGGGCGCGGATATAGTTATGCACTCCGCTACAAAATATTTGGGGGGGCACTCGGATGTTGTCGTCGGTGCCTTGGTCGTGAAGGACAAGGAACTGGCGGACAAACTTTACTTCATACAAAATGCCAGCGGTGCCATTTGTGGGCCTATGGACAGTTTTTTGGTCTTACGGGGCATTAAAACATTGCATGTGCGTATGCAAAGGCATTGTGAGAACGGTAAGGCCGTAGCAGAATACTTGACCGCACATCCGAAGATAGAAAAGGTCTACTGGCCCGGTTTTGAAGACCATCCAAACCACTATATTGCCAAGAGCCAAATGAAGGATTTTGGCGGTATGATTTCCTTTGTACCCCAAGGAAGCAGCTTTGGGGATGCCATTAAAATTGTGGAGAAGCTCAAGGTATTTACCTTGGCGGAATCCTTAGGCGGAGTAGAAAGCTTGGCCGGACATCCTGCAAGTATGACCCACGGGAGTATCCCAAAAGAGGAGCGAAGAAAAAGTGGTGTCGTAGATGCCTTGATCAGATTGAGTGTTGGTATTGAAGATGAAGATGATCTTATTGCCGATTTGGAGCAGGCGATAGGGTAGTACTTTTTGCCTAGCCCTCTCCTAAAACAACAATGTAATTATAAGAGTTTTTTTTCTTGGTAAATTTAATAGAGTTCAATATATTTCAAACCTAATCAAAGCAATTCCCAACAACCTCAAATCAAAGTATGGATCAAAACATTAAAGACTTCATGGCAGAGGTCGAAAAACGAAATAGCCACGAACCTGAATATATGCAGGCCGTACAAGATGTGGCCGAATCTGTAATTCCCTACATCGCCAAACATAAAATATATAGGGACAAAATGATCCTGGAACGCATGGTAGAGCCGGAACGTCTGATTTCCTTTCGTGTGGCCTGGTACGATGATCAGGGAAAAATACATGTAAACCGAGGGTATCGCGTGCAGATGAATTCTGCAATTGGACCGTACAAAGGGGGATTGCGGTTTCATCCTAGTGTAAATGCCAGTATTTTAAAATTTTTGGCATTCGAGCAGGTATTTAAAAACAGCTTGACAACATTGCCGATGGGTGGCGGAAAGGGCGGTTCCGATTTTGATCCCAAGGGAAAATCCGACAATGAGGTGATGCGTTTCTGCCAGGCCTTCATGACAGAGCTTTGTAGGCATATTGGGCCGTTTACCGATATACCTGCCGGAGATATTGGAGTGGGCGCCCGTGAGGTGGGTTACATGTTCGGGACCTATAAAAAAATAAAGAATGAATTTACCGGTGTACTAACCGGCAAAGGCCTGTCTTGGGGCGGCTCTAAAATACGCCCCGAATCTACGGGATATGGGGCGGTATATTTTGCACAGAGCATGCTGCTAACCAAGAATGAGAGCATAGAAGGTAAAACAGTGGTCATCTCAGGCGCTGGAAACGTGGCACAGTATGCTGCCGAAAAAATGATCCATTTAGGAGGGAAGGTCATCGCCGTTTCCGATTCGGGAGGTTGTATTCACGATGCGGACGGTATCGACGAAAAGAAATTGGCCTTCATCATGGATTTGAAGAACGAAAGACGTGGACGCATTTCTGAATATGCGGAAGAGTATGCTTCGGCCAAATATTATGATGGCAAAAGACCTTGGGATATCAAATGTGATATTGCCATGCCTTGTGCGACCGAAAACGAACTGGAGGAAAAGGATGCCGAAAACTTATTGAAAAATGGCTGTATTTGTGTTTCGGAAGGTGCCAATATGCCATCGACTCCTGGTGCCATGCTTGCTTTCAAAAAAGCGAAAATTTTATATGCCCCAGGAAAGGCTTCCAATGCCGGCGGTGTGTCCACATCCGGTTTGGAAATGACTCAAAATTCCCTGCGCTATAGCTGGGTCCGGGAAAAGGTAGACGATAGGCTGCACGGAATCATGGAGAACATTCATCAATCGTGCATTGAGTACGGAATGGAAGATGACGGCTACTGCAACTATGTGAAAGGTGCAAATATCGCAGGTTTCGTTAAGGTTGCCGATGCCATGTTGGCTCAGGGTGTTATTTGACAGGTCTTATAAAAGAGGCAAGAAGCAAGAATTAAGAGACAAGAGAAAATAGATGAGAGACAAGATGTAAGAAACAAGAAGCAATAGAAAAGAGAAAATAGATGGGAGACATTTCTTAGGTGTTGCAGGGCTGCGGTCTTGATTCCGATACAACAGGGTAGTTTATGAACCTGGGAAATTACCGTTGTCAGGTTAAAATTTTTGAGGATCCTTGTTTTTTTTATGGAGTGATTCTAGTATTTTGGACTGTTGTAAAAATTGAGTAATACGTATTACCTATGTCGGGTTGAAATTCGTAAAATACTGATATTGATCTGTTTTATAATTTAGTTGGGGCTACCTCCTATGGCGGGCAGGCTTGTTTTTGCAGTCCCGAGGGCTCGTGACGGCCCCATTCTTTAGCGGACAATAATGCTCGGATACACATAATAGGATTTGATAGGCTTTAAGGTTCTAATGATTTTAAAACTTGCAAGCGGCCATGCTTGCAGATTTCTTTGTTATCCTGCCCTCTAGTAATAAATTTCCTCCTTTCGGTAGCAATTCCTGCTATATTTGCATTTGCCCAAAAACTTCCTTGAAGATGCAAATAACCACCAAGGCCATTGTTCTTACCACCCTAAAATATGGGGATACTAGCCTTATTGTGAAGGCGTTTACGGCTTCGGACGGATTAAAATCCTATCTGCTAAAAGGTGTCCTATCCGCCAAAAGAGGAAAATTAAAGTCGGCCTATTTTCAGCCTTTAATGCAATTGGAACTGGTTGCCAGCCATAGGAACAAGGGTACTTTGGAAAGTATCCGAGAGGCCAAAGTAAGCTATCACTATCAATCGCTGCACACTCAGGTTACCAAGAATGCGGTAACACTTTTTCTTGCGGAAATGCTGGGCAATGCCATCCGTGAGGAAGAGGCGAACATGCGGTTGTTTAATTATATGGAAACTGCCTTGCAATGGTTGGACATGCATGATGAAGTAGCCAATTTTCATCTATATTTTCTAATCGTGCTCACCAAATATCTGGGCTTTTATCCGGACACACATAACCAAGATGCACCTTATTTTGACCTTTTAGAGGGGGAATTCATTATAAAACCATCTTTAAATCCTTTGCTAAGTGGAGCGCATCTTGCTTTTTTTAAGAAAATTCTAGGCACACATTTTGATGCTTTAAGAGAGGTTAAAATGCAAAAAACAATTCGTCAAGAGTTGCTGAAATCAATAGTGCAGTACTATGAATTGCATTTACAGGGATTCAGGAAACCAAAGTCCTTAGCTATTTTAAATGAAGTTTTTAATTAGTATGTATAAAAGTGTTTTCTTTTTCTTTCTACTGTTCGTAACAATTGGTAGGTCCCAACAGGTAATGGTTCTGGATGCGGACACAGGGGAGAAGATTCCTAATGCAGCTATTTTTAATGCGGATAAATCAAAGGTCGCGCTGACTGATTTTGACGGGAATTTTGATATAGCAGTCTTCTCCAACAGCGAGCGTATTTCCGTTAAACATTTGAGTTATGAGGTGCTAAAAACATCTAAATCCGTGATTAGGAGGCAAGGCTCTAGGGTAGCTTTGATTATGAAGCCCCAACAATTGGAAGAGGTGGTCATGTCCGTCTCCAAATGGGAACAGCAAAAGAAGGATATTCCGAACAAGATTACCACCATAGATGCCAAAACAATTTCTTTTAATGCGCCTCAGACTTCTGCTGATCTATTGCAGCAAAGTGGAAAAGTCTTTGTGCAAAAGAGTCAGTTAGGTGGTGGTAGTCCTATGATACGCGGATTTTCTACCAACAGATTGGTGCTATCCGTAGATGGGGTACGCATGAACAATGCTATTTTTAGAGGTGGAAATTTACAGAATGTTATTTCCATAGACCCTTTTACGGTGCGGAACACGGAAATTATATTTGGCCCTGGATCGGTTATTTATGGCAGCGATGCCATTGGAGGTGTAATGAATTTCTATACCAAAACACCGGAATTTAGTAAAAACGACAGCCTGGCGGTCTACGGTGGCGCCAACTATAGATTTTCTACGGCCAATACAGAAAATACGGTGCATGCCAATGTGGGGCTGGGAAAGAAAAAATGGGCGGCATTGACCAGTTTTACTTTTAATGGTTTTCAAGACCTGGTCATGGGTAGCCATGGTCCGGATTCTTACCTACGGAACAGCTATGTGCGTACCTTGAACGGTGTAGACCAATTGGTAGTCAACAATAATCCACAAAAGCAGGTTTCCACAGGATACGACCAAGTAAACATTATGCAAAAATTCCGTTTCAGACCCAATGCCAATTGGGACTTGCGTACCGGTATTTTTTATTCTGAAACCACGGATCATGCGCGGTACGATAGATTGATTCAGCCTTCAATTGACGGGGAGGGACTTCGCTCGGCAGAATGGTACTATGGGCCACAAAAATGGTTTATGGGCAACGTACAATTGAATACCAAGGGGAACGGTAAGTTCTATGATGGATTAAAGCTAACTACGGCCTATCAGCGTTTTGAGGAAAGCAGGAACAATAGGGATTTCCAAGAAGTAATCTTGAACAGCACCCAAGAAGAGGTAGACGCCTTTAATTTTAATATCGATCTAGAAAATAGGAAAATAGGAAACTTTAGAATGTATTATGGCGGGGAATATATCTTTAACAAGGTACATTCCGATGGTAAAGAACAGCATATTCTAACAGCGGAAATAGCGGAAGCACCCGCCAGATATCCGGACGGTTCCTCTTGGCAAAGTTTGGCGGGTTATCTCAATGGAGAATACAAGGCCAAGCCCAATTTTACCCTAATGTCGGGCTTGCGCTACAGTCATATTTGGATTGACGCTATGTTTGACCGGACATTTTATCCTTTTCCGTTTGATGATGCCGATTTAAGCACTGGAGCGCTTACTGGTAGTTTAGGCTTTAGTTGGTTTCCTAAAGCGGATTTGCAGGTCACATTTAACGGTGCTACAGGCTTTAGGGCGCCGAACATAGACGATATAGGTAAGATTTTTGATTCCGAGCCAGGGGCTGTCGTTGTGCCCAATCCGGATCTGAAACCGGAATACGCTTATAACATAGCGTTGGGCATACAAAAGAATTTTGGCGATAAGCTCGTACTCAAAGGTGCTACATATTATACGTATTTGGTAGATGCCTTGGTGCGTAGGGATTTTGCCTTCGACGAAAATTCCGAAATAATATACCAAGGACAGCTAAGTAAGGTACAGGCCATACAAAATGCGGCCAAGGCCTATGTGTACGGTTTTGAGTTTGGCATGGATGCGTTTTTGTCCGATCATTGGTCGCTCTCGGGCAACCTTACCCTAACCGAAGGCATAGAAGAGGAGGCAGACGGCACCGATTCGCCGGCAAGGCACGCTGCACCTACCTTTGGCGATTTTCATATCATCTGGAAAAACCAAAGATTAAGAGTCAATCTGTTCTTGAACTATAATGGCGAATTACCATTTGAAGACTTAGCAGTATCGGAAAGATCTAAGGACTTTATATATACATCGGACAGCAACGGGAATCCATATTCGCCCTCATGGTACACCTTAAACTTTAGGTCGCAGTATAAGGTAACCAATAGTCTAACCGCCTCTGTAAATCTGGAGAATTTTACCGATCAACGGTATCGTAGCTATTCCTCAGGTATTGTAGCGCCTGGCAGTAATCTGATTATGGGGCTGGAATATAATTTTTGAACAAAAAAAGGCCCGATAAAATCGGGCCCCTTAGACTTGTTGCTTTGGATGATGGTTAGTTTTTAACCGCGTCCTTTGCTTCTTTAGCCTTGTCCGTTACCTTATCGGCAGCATCCTTGGCAGCTTCTTTAACGTCCTGGCCGGCTTTTTTTACCTCGTCCATTGCTTCTTCACCTGTTTGTTTAAAAGAATCTACTGCCTCGGAAGTGGCATCGGCGGCATTGTCTAGTGCTTCGCCTGTGGCATTCATAGCCTTTTCGCCAGCTGTTTTCAAATCTTCAGCAGCAGTTTCTACCGCTTCCCCTGCTTGTTCCGCGGCATCTTCTGCTTTGTCTGCCGTATCCCTGCAGGAAACAAAGGATATAATCAAGGCCAATACTACTAATGATGTTAAAATTACTTTTTTCATTTGTGATAATTTATTAGTGTTTGTTTAAATTGTAGTGATTTACGTAGCGAATGAAATTTTGGATGCTATCCAACCAATATAAACATGGCAAACATAGTATGCGGTGATTTTTGAGTCCGCTCCGAAAAGTAGTTTTACTGCGGAGTTATACTTATGCTTACTGTTTAAAACGCAATAACGGCAGTCATAAATTCAGCTTACCTATCTTTTTCTAAGGATGAAATTTAAAGTACCGTACAGGTTTTGCAATAGCACTTTGAAATAGGTATTGGTACGTGCTAATTTAGTAAATTTGCAACCTTAAATTAGTGACCTAGAAGCATTTCATATGAAGTTTGCAGAGTATAAAGGATTGGATTTACCAAATGTTGCAGCCGAAGTATTGGACTTTTGGAAGGCCAACGCCATTTTTGACAAAAGCATCTCCTCTCGCGAGGGAAAGGATAGTTATGTCTTTTTTGAAGGCCCTCCGTCCGCTAACGGTATGCCGGGTATACATCACGTCATGGCACGAACCATAAAGGATATTTTTCCACGGTACAAGACCATGAAAGGGTATCAGGTAAAGCGAAAGGCGGGATGGGATACGCACGGACTCCCCATAGAACTGGGGGTTGAAAAGGAATTAGGTATTACCAAAGAGGATATCGGTGCTAAAATATCGGTAGAAGCGTACAACGAAGCTTGTAAAAAAGCAGTGATGCGCTATACCGATGTGTGGAATACCATGACCGAACAAGTAGGCTATTGGGTAGATATGGATGACCCGTATATTACCTATAAATCCAAGTATATGGAGTCCGTTTGGTGGTTGCTGAAGCAGATATACGATAAAGGTCTAATTTATAAAGGCTATACCATACAGCCCTATTCGCCAAAGGCCGGGACTGGATTGAGTTCGCACGAACTCAATCAGCCCGGAACCTACCAAGATGTTACGGATACTACTGTGACCGCTCAGTTTAAAAGCCCCCTAGCCCCCAAAGGGGGAACTCAAAACGATGTTTGTAAGGCGTTCGGAATATCCCCGCCTTCGGAGGGGTCGGGGGAGGATTTTTATTTTATCGCTTGGACGACAACGCCTTGGACATTGCCCTCTAATACTGCATTGACCGTTGGCCCAAGGATCGACTATGTTTTAGTTAGATCATTTAACCAGTATACATTTGAACCTGTGCACGTGGTTTTGGCAAAAGCTTTGGTTGAAAAACAGTTTTATGGAAAATTTTTTGAAGCGAAGACTGAAGATGCCTTCAGAGACTTTAGCCCGCAAAGCAAAAAAATTCCTTTTCAAATGCTGGCAGAGGCCAAGGGTTCCGATCTGGTAGGCATCAAATACGAACAGCTGATAGACTACGTAAAGCCATATAAGGATGCCGAAAACGCATTTCGTATCATTGCAGGGGATTTTGTAACCACCGAGGATGGTACAGGTATCGTACATACCGCCCCTACCTTTGGTGCAGATGATGCCCTTGTAGCTAAACAGGCCGTTCCGGAAATTCCGCCCATGTTGGTCTTGGACGAAAATGGGAATCTGGTGCCCTTGGTAGACCTACAGGGAAAATTTAGGCCGGAATTGAGGGAGTTTGGCGGAAAATACGTTAAAAACGAATATTACGAAGACGGCGAAGCACCGGAAAGGTCAATAGACGTTGAAATTGCCATAAAGTTAAAGGAGGAGAACAAAGCATTTAAGGTAGAGAAGTACGTGCACAGTTATCCCAACTGCTGGCGTACGGACAAACCTATACTCTATTATCCCTTGGATTCTTGGTTTATAAAGGTAACCGACATCAAGGAACGTATGTTCAAGTTGAACGAGACCATCAACTGGAAACCCAAGTCTACGGGCGAGGGAAGGTTTGGAAATTGGTTGGCGAATGCAAACGACTGGAATTTGTCCCGTTCCAGATATTGGGGCATTCCCCTGCCTATTTGGAGAACCGAGGATAGTACGGAACAGATTATGATCGGTAGCGTGGCGGAGTTGAAAACAGAGATGAAAAAAGCCGTTGCTGCCGGAGTATTGGAAAAAGATATTTTTGAGGATTTTGTCGTGGGCGATATGTCGGAAGGTAACTACGATAAAATCGATTTGCACAAAAACATAGTAGATCAGATTATCTTGGTTTCGCCTTCCGGGAAAGCCATGACAAGGGAGGCCGATTTAATAGATGTTTGGTTTGACAGTGGTTCTATGCCCTATGCCCAATGGCACTATCCCTTTGAGAACAAGGATTTGATTGACAAAGGGGAAGCCTTTCCGGCCGATTTTATTGCTGAAGGCGTAGATCAGACCCGTGGTTGGTTTTATACCCTTCATGCCATTGCGACCATGGTGTTCGACTCCGTTGCCTACAAAAATGTAGTTTCCAACGGACTGGTGCTGGATAAGGAAGGCAAAAAGATGTCCAAACGTTTGGGCAATGCCGTGGATCCGTTTAAGACCATGGACGAACATGGTGCAGATGCCACAAGATGGTATATGATCAGTAATGCCAACCCTTGGGACAACTTAAAATTTGATGCCGAAGGTATTGTTGAGGTAAAGCGAAAGTTCTTCGGCACGCTGTACAATACCTACTCCTTCTTTGCGCTGTACGCCAATATAGATGCCTTTGCGTTTCATGAGGAAACTGTGCCAGTTGAGGAACGCACGGAGATAGACCGTTGGGTTTTGTCCGAACTAAATTCCTTGATTCGGGAGGTAGATGAAGCGTACGGGGATTATGAGCCTACCCGTGCCACAAGGGCCATTTCCAATTTTGTGCAAGAAAACCTGAGCAACTGGTATGTGCGTTTGAGCAGAAGACGTTTTTGGAAGGGCGATTATGAAAAGGATAAGATAGCGGCCTATCAAACCTTATATACCTGTTTGATAACCGTTGCCAAATTATCCGCACCGGTAGCGCCGTTCTTTATGGATCGCTTGTATCGGGACTTGACGGCCACGACCAAATCCGAACCCTTCGAGAGTGTGCATTTGGCAGATTTTCCCGTAGCGGACACTAACTTGATCGATGAAGGTTTGGAATCAAAAATGAACAAGGCACAGACCATTTCGTCCTTGGTGCTTTCTATCCGTCAAAAAGAAAAAATAAAGGTAAGACAGCCTTTGCAGAAAATAATGATCCCAGTTTTGGACGAGCAGGACAGAAGAGATATTTCAGCCGTATCGGATCTTATAAAATCTGAAGTAAACGTCAAGGAAATTCACTTGTTGGATGATGCATCCGGGGTTTTGGTAAAACGTATCAAACCAAATTTTAAGACTTTAGGGCCCAAATACGGGAAGGATATGAAGTTGGTTGCGGCCGCTATAAACGATTTTACGCCGGAGGATATCCAAATAATTGAGCAAGAGGGCAAAATAACTATCCAAATAAAAAATAAAAGTAGTATTTTACAGTTACAGGATGTAGAAATAAGTTCTCAGGATATTGAAGGCTGGTTGGTGGCAAGTTCGGGAAAACTAACCGTAGCCTTGGACATAACTATAACTGAGGAGCTTAGAAAAGAAGGTATAGCCAGGGAGTTGGTAAATCGCATACAGAACCTCAGAAAAGAGTCCGGATTAGAGGTTACGGATAAAATTGTTGTTAATATACAGAAGGATGGCTTTGTAGAACAAGCTGTAGCTAGTAACTTAGCATATATTAAGACAGAAACACTTACGGCTGAACTCAATCTGGAGGACAGCGTAGAAAATGGCACGCAAGTAGCCTTTGATGAAGTGAACACGAAATTGTTTATTGTAAAACATTGAAAAAATGGCAGAAGATATAAAAGTTAGATACGCAAATAAGGATTTGGCCGAGTTCAAAACCCTTATAGAGGAAAAGATAGTAAAAGCGAACGGGCATTTGGAATTATTGAAAAGTGCTTATATGAACGATGGCAACAATGGCACCGATGATACCTCGCCCACGTTTAAGGCTTTTGAGGAAGGTTCGGAAACCATGAGCAAGGAGGCAAATACGCAATTGGCCATCCGTCAGGAAAAATTCATTAGGGATCTAAAAAATGCCCTGTTGCGTATAGAGAACAAAACCTACGGTGTATGCAGGGTTACGGGAAAGCTCATCAATAAAGAGCGTTTAAAATTGGTGCCTCATGCTACCTTGAGTATTGAAGCAAAAAATATGCAATCGTAAATTAAACGCCTTTCGGGGCGTTTTTTAATAACCGATATTGAAAGTAGTGTTCTTTTTTTTGATGAGTTTTACAGGCATCTCCGCGATAGCCCAAAAACAGTTGCAGAAAACAGTACTGGAGTCGGACATATCCCTTATTCTAATAGATGCCAGTAATTGTTTTGAGGTCTATTTGGAAACCGGCAACACCCACGAAATTATAGTGGAAGCCCAAATAGAGGGCGAGTATAGCAAAGACTTGGAGCTGGAACTATATGAGAAAGGGAACACCTTGGTCGTAGAAACAGGCTTTAGGTCCGGTTATGTGCGTCCCAACGATAAGCTTAGTGCCCATAAAGTTGTTTCTATAGCCTTGCGCGTGCTAGTGCCCAAATGGAAAAATGTTCAAGTTTTCGGAACCAGCGCAAGGGTTATTGTCACTGGGCAGTATACCCATTTAAACCTTATTTTGGCAGATGGGTCTTGCGAGTTGCTACAGGTAAGCCAAAATACAAGCGTTAAAACACAAAGTGGAAACATTTTGGTGGTGTCAAACGCGGGAGAGATAAATGCGTACAGTAAATATGGTGCGGTTGAGCTGGATAGTATTCCAAAAGGTGCGGACCATTACACATTATCTTCTGTCACGGGTAACATTCGGCTAAGGAAAACGGAATAATATTTCTATTTTTGTGTCTTATTAAAAATACATGAGTTTAAAAAAATCCGCCCTACTTATTCTACTGATTCTTGTTATTGATCAGTTGAGCAAACTTTACATAAAGACCCACTTTGTGCTGGGCGAGTCCATAGACGTTTTTGATTGGTTTAAAATTCTGTTTATAGAAAACGAAGGTGCCGCGTGGGGCGCAAAATTGAGCGATATTTTTCCTATTTCGGATCGCTCCGGAAAGTTGGTGCTTACTATTTTTAGACTATTTGCCATTTGTGGAATCGGCTATTGGTTATATGATGTGGTTCGAAAAAACGCTTCCAGAACTTTAATTGTAGCGGTCTCCTTGATTTTTGCAGGGGCACTTGGCAATATAATAGATTCCGTTTTTTACGGAATGATATTTAATGAAAGCTACAATGAAGTAGCTACCTTGTTCTCTAATGAGCCTTATGGCGGTCTTTTTTACGGGAAAGTTGTAGACATGCTCTATTTTCCCCTAATAGATACTAGTTGGCCACATTGGGTACCGTACTTCGGCGGTAGTAATTTCCGTTTTTTTGAACCGGTATTCAATATTGCGGACACCGCTATAAGTACAGGCGTAGGTATCCTGTTGGTGTTTAACAAGAGCGCTTTCCAAGAAGATACGGATATCCATACTGAGAAAGATACGGAAGAAAAGAAAATTTAAGATGTGCCAAAAGAATAAACGGTAGTTGGAGTAGCACAATAATCAAGGGGAACATCCGCACTGTGGACATCCGTAATTTCCTCCTCAGCTTCAAAAAATGACAAGCCGATTTTTAGAACATCTTTTCTGCACTGGGATAAAAAGGAATCGTAATATCCTTCGCCATATCCTACCCGGTGGCCTTTTTTGTCAAATGCCAAGAGGGGAACAAAGACGACATCAATTTTCTGGGCGGCTACAGGTATTCCGTCCAAGGGTTCCGGCACGCCCCATGCACTTAGTTTAAATTTGGTGCTATCCGTTAAAAGGAAATGGTCTAGCCTATCTGGCCCTGATACTTTGGGTACGATTACGTTTTTGTCCTTTCCTTGTAAAATGGAAAGCACGGCAGAGGTGTCAACCTCCTTCTTGTGGGCTATCGGTAAAAAAAGATGGTAATAATTGGAGTGCCAGATAGGCAATTCCAAAAGCTTGTTTGCTATAGCAATACTTTGGGAAGAAAGTAATGCTGGCGTTAGTGAACCTCGTAGTGTGCTATTCTTTTCACGCAACGCTTTCTTCAACATAGTTGGAGAATTTAGTTTTATGCCCTTAAGGTTGCGCTACTCCTTTCCGGCTACAGCGAAAAAAACCTTAAAAAACAACATTAATATTAAGTAGGTGCCTAGGGTGATGATATAACTTTCCATGCTTCGGGGTTTTTGGTTTGGTCTAAATGTAGGTAAAAAAATGGGTAATTATCTTTTAAAGGCACTTTTTTATCGATTAACTGCACGTTTTTCGCAAAAGATTAACAAAAGGATAAATGTCAATGGCCTTATGTTTTAGGTCAAAATATTGAAAATCAGTTTTTTAGTGCATATTATTTCAGTCTCGCCAGCTGGAAGCATAAAAGATAGAAAAATGATTAAAATGGCCTTTTTTAAGAACTTGATAAAAATTTAACCATCATACAGGGCGTATGTTATGAAGCACTCTCAAAAACAAGAAAATGATAAGGGACTTTCCACGTGTTTGTTCGGCATTGTTATGCTTGTATCCTTTATAAGGCCCTAAGGTCTGTGATAAAATACCCTGACTATTTCTACTGGTTCTTTTGCTGGCCAACTGCGTTTTTAGCCTTGCCGGAAAAAAACTTCCTATAAAGTAGTCACTTTAGTTCAAAATAGACCCTAAGGATTAAAACTGTTTTATGAAATCAGGTGTATTGCGTTAAAATCTAAAAAATCTGCACCCATATTATAAAAACGGAGTAATTTGAGTTATATTCTCGTCAAGATATATTACTGTATTTACCATGTCTAAAATTCCTATCGATGTTCAATTAAGTTCTTTGCCACAAGGGCCTGGAGTGTATCAGTTTTATGATACAAAGGATGTTATCCTATATGTGGGCAAGGCCAAGAATTTAAGGAAAAGGGTTACTTCCTATTTTACCAAGAACCACGAGTATGGGAAGACGCGTGTCATGGTAAAGAAGATAGCGGCCATAAAACATATCGTTGTTGCTACCGAGTCCGATGCCCTGTTGCTGGAGAACAACTTGATAAAGGAGTACAGGCCGCGCTACAATGTATTGCTTAAGGATGATAAATCCTATCCTTGGATATGTCTAAAAAACGAACGTTTCCCTAGACTTTTTCCAACAAGAAGAGTTATTAAGGACGGGTCCGAATACTACGGCCCTTACACTAGTATGAAAACGGTAAGGACGCTGTTGGACCTCATTAAAAGTGTGTATCCCTTGCGTACCTGCAATTATGACCTTTCTAGGGAGAAAATTCAAAATGGAAAATACAAAGTATGTTTGGAATATCACCTGGGAAATTGCAAAGGGCCCTGTGAAGGCTTACAGTCTAGCGAGGAGTATGATCGGCAGGTACAGGACATACGGGAAATTGTAAAAGGGAACTTTAAGTCGTCCTTGCTTTATTTCAAGGGACAGATGAAACAATTGGCAACCGAGATGCGGTTTGAGGAAGCACAACAGATAAAGGAGAAAATAGATATTCTGGAGAATTATCAAGTTAAATCTACCGTTGTTAACCCCAAAATTAGCAATGTAGATGTCTTTTCCATTATCTCGGACGAGGCCTTTGCCTATGTGAATTTCCTTCAGCTTTCACATGGATCTATCGTCCGTTCGCATACCATGGAGATAAAAAAGAAATTATCCGAGGACGATGAGAAGTTGCTGCAATTGGCCATTGTGGAAATTAGACAGCGATTTAATTCGGAATCCAAGGAAATATATGTTCCATTTAGGGTGCTTGTCCCATCGGGACTTATAGTGTCCATACCCAAACTTGGGGATAAAAAGCGCTTGTTGGAAATGTCTGAACGGAACGCCAAATTCTTTAGGCAGGAGCGCTTTAACCAAATTAGGATAATAGACCCGGACAGGCACACGAACAGGATAATGGCCCAAATGCAAAAAGATTTGCGACTTTCGGCGCAGCCAAGGCATATAGAATGTTTTGACAACAGCAATATACAGGGAAGCAATCCCGTTGCGGCCTGTGTTGTTTTTAGGGATGGGAAACCTGCTAAAAAGGAGTACAGGCATTATAATATTAAGACCGTTGATGGCCCGGACGATTTTGCCTCTATGGAAGAAGTCGTGTTCAGAAGGTACAGGCGTTTGTTGGAAGAAGAAACGCCCTTACCGCAACTCATTGTGATAGATGGTGGTAAAGGTCAATTGTCCTCTGCACTTAAGAGTTTGGATATGTTGGGGCTGCGAGGTAAGATCGCGATCATTGGTATCGCCAAACGTTTGGAGGAAATATATTTTCCGGAGGACTCCATTCCCTTATATTTAGACAAAAAATCCGAGAGCCTTAAAATTATCCAACAGTTAAGAAATGAGGCGCATAGATTTGGGATAACCCTTCACAGGAATAAAAGAAGTAAGGCGGCCATCAGTTCCGAGTTGGAGGGAATAGGCGGTGTAGGCGAAAAGACGGCAAAGGAACTTTTAAAACGGTTCAAATCGGTCAAAAGAATCAAAGAGGCTAGTTTGGATCACCTAACAGAAGTGGTGGGCGCATCAAAAGCACAGAAAATATATGGATCTTTTCACTAAACATAAAAATAGCCTTAGCGATTTTATACTCGTCATTGGGATGTTTGTAGCCTTGTTGCTGCCCTTTTCCTTGCAGGCACAGGATACGCTAGACCAATCCAACAAAAAGATAGGACTGGTGTTAAGTGGCGGCGGCGCAAAAGGTTTTGCACATATTGGTGCCCTAAAGGTCATAGAGGAAGCGGGTGTTAAAATAGATTATATAGGCGGCAGCAGTATGGGAGCGATTATAGGGGCGTTATACGCGTCCGGTTATACGGCCGGTCAACTGGATTCTATATTCCGCGCCACGGATTTTACAACCCTTATACAGGATAATTTACCTAGAAGCGCAAAAACGTTCTACGAGAAGGAGGACTCGGAGCGTTATGCCTTAACGCTGCCTTTTGATGGGTTTAAGGTTTCCGTGCCGCCAGCATTTTCAGGAGGACAAAACATCTATAATGAACTGGTGCGCATATTGTACCACGTAAAGGACGTGGAGGATTTTTCCCAATTGCCCATTCCGTTTGTATGCATCGCTACGGATGTTGAAACTGGAAAAGAAGTGGTATTGGATTCTGGCTATTTGCCCGAGGCCATCATGGCGAGCGGTACGCTTCCTTCGCTATTTGCGCCGGCCAAGATAGACGGTAAGCTACTTATTGATGGGGGTGTCGTAAACAATTATCCCATAGAAAAGGTAAGGGCCATGGGTGCCGATATAATTATTGGCGTAGATGTGCAGCACGGGCTTTCCGATCGGGAATCCCTGCTCTCTGCGACGGAAATATTATTGCAGATAAACAACTATCAAACAGTGGCCAAGATGGTGGAAAAGTCAGCCGATACGGATATCTACATAAAACCAAATATCGAGAGCTATTCGGCTATCGACTTCAATAAGATCGATAAAATAATTAAGACCGGGGAAATGGCCGCCATTGAGAAATATGATGCGTTGAGGCAGCTTTCGGCAACTTCATCCATATCAAAAACTCATGTGCAACCCTATGGGCTGGAGGATTCCATTACCATAAACAGATTAATGGTCAGTGGTGATAATAATCACACTAGAGGGTATGTAAAGGGAAAGCTACGGTTTCAATTGGGCGTGCCCATTACCTTTAAAAAATTACAACAGGGCATAAGTAATCTCAGTGCTACCGGAAATTTTGAATCCAACCGGTACAAGTTGGTTTCCAATGATGCGGGAGAAGATTTGATTTTGCGCTTAAATGAATCTCCAAATACCACTTATTTTAGGATAGGCGCACATTATGACGACCTGTATAAGAGTGCGGCGATTTTAAATCTTACCAAGAAAAATCTCTTGTTTAGGGATGACAGGGCATCTATAGATTTAATAGTGGGAGACAACCCACGGTATAATTTTGAATATTATATAGATAAGGGCAGTTACTGGAGTTTTGGTATCAATTCTAGATTTAACGATTTTCAGCAGGAAATTGACTTTAGTCTCATTGCCGATAATTTTGAGGTTGCCCCGGGTTTGAACGTGAACAATGTAAATTTGGACATTACCGATGTCACTAATCAATTTTATATTCAGACGGTTGTACGGGAGGAATTTGCCTTTACCGTGGGGGCAGAACATAAGTATTTGAAGTACAGCACAAGAACCTTAGGTGAGTTCCCCGAGGATGACCCTCCAAACGCCGGGACCATTGTTCCCATAAGGGATTCCAAAGGGAGGACATATTTTGAAAAAAGTAACTATTTTAGTGTGTTTGCCGGTTTAAAATTGGATACCTATGATGATAAATACTTCCCGACCAGTGGTCTATTTTTTGACGGGGATTTTCATTATTATCTTTTATCCTCTGATTTTAACGGGAATTTTAAGGATTTTTCCGTTTCCAAAGCCAGAATGGGCGGTGCTTTTTCCTTGCTGGATAAGCTGTCCTTGAACTTGGAGACCGAGGGCGGTTTTAAGTTGGGAACATCCAGCGTAACTTCCTTTGATTTTGTGTTAGGTGGTTTTGGCACCAATTTGATAAACAATTTTGTTACTTTTTATGGATATGATTTTTTAAGCTTGCCAGGAAACAGCTATGTGAAGGCTTATGGCAGGTTGGATTATGAGTTTGCTCCAAAACATCATTTATTGGGTGTAGCAAACTTTGCGAATATAGACGATGACCTTTTTAGGACCGGAGAATGGTTTGAGGCTCCTAATTTTTCTGGATATGGCGTAGGCTACGGTTGGGAATCTTTTTTAGGCCCTTTGCAGGTTATCTACTCTTGGTCTCCGGAGATAGATAGTTCAAATTTCTTTTTTAGTATTGGTTATTGGTTTTAACGGTTGTGAAATTTGAGATTATCGTTTTAATTCCTGCTACCATTAGGGAATCCATGACCGTCTCTAAATGGCGAGCCTAACTAGGTCTAAGAGCCCATTTCTCTTAAGGAATTCATAATAATTGTAACGTATTACTAAATAATGTTAAGTTAAGCGTTAAAGTACGTTAAAGGGTACTTTGGATAGTTCTTTATGCTTTAAATTTGTTCTTGTAAGGGGTGGTTCCCTTACAACTTTAAGTATTGGTTTTTCATAATTTAAAGTTTGGTTGGTTATTTAGGAAAAGCCCGGTTTTTAAGCCGGGCTTTTTTTATGCAATACTTTGGAATAAAATTTGTTTACATTATTGTTGGTGTTAGATATAATCGTATGTATTAGGTCTAACTTTAGTATAAAATGTAGATTATGAAGAGAGTTTTTATGCTTGTTTTTTTTGTCGCTTGCTTTGGTGTAACGGGACAGGATAGTAAGTCTGCCTTTGAGCCGGGGGAGTGGTTAAAATTTAGAATGCATTACGCCTTTTTAAATGCCAGTTATGCAACACTGCACGTGAAAAACGCAAAAATTGGCGACAGGACCGTGTATCATGTGGTGGGTCATGGGTCCACAACGGGCTTGGCAAGTCTATTTTTTAAAGTAGATGATAATTACGAAAGCTATTTTGATAAAGAAAACGGCAGGCCGTACCGGTTTGTCAGGAAGATTAATGAGGGCGGCTACACCAAGGATGTCGAAATCAATTTTGACTATGAGAAAGACAATGCCCTTCTAAATGACAAGAAAAACAAGAAAAAGCTTAATTTTGAATTGCAGGACGGAATACATGATTTAATTTCGGCCTTTTACTTTTTGCGCAATAATTATGATGCAAAAGATTTGGTAGAAGGTGAGAGTATAGAATTAAAACTACTCTTCGATGACGACGGTGTTTTTAATTTCAAATTAAAGTATTTGGGTACAGAGGTTTTACGCACCAAATACGGCAAGGTAGAATGTCTTAAGTTTAGGCCGTTGGTGCAATCCGGTAGGGTTTTCAAGGAACAGGAGAGCCTATCACTTTGGGTTTCCAATGACGACAATAAGATTCCCATCAGAATCAAGGCAGATTTGGCCGTTGGTGCCATAAAGGCAGATTTGGACGGGTATAACGGGCTCAAGCATCAATTTAAAATAATAATGGATTAACAGGGCATGGAGGAAAAAGAGCGAATTAGGTCTCAAATCGCAAAACTTGAGGACAAATACAAGGATTCAGGTCAGGATCTAAGCTCTTACTTAGATGGATTACTCTACCAGCGTTATCTTACCTATTGGGATTATATTCATCTAGATACCTTATTGAGCCTTCAAGTACCCAGAACCCATTTTCCGGATGAGGAAATCTTCATCATGTACCACCAGATTACAGAATTGTATTTTAAGCTTATTCTACATGAGCAGAAACAGTTGGTAGACGATAAATCGCAGCGGCCGGATTTTTTTATGGAAAAGGTAAGGCGCATCAATAGCTATTACACGGCGCTGATTTCCTCTTTTGGCATCATGATAAAAGGCATGGAGCGGGAGCAATTTTTGCAATACCGCATGGCACTATTGCCGGCAAGTGGATTCCAGTCGGCCCAATATAGAATGATAGAGCTGTACGCAACCCCTCTGGAGAATTTGGTGCATCATACGGAACGGGATTCTTTTTCATCAAAGAACAGCATAGAAGACCTATATGAAAATATCTATTGGAAAAAAGGTGCTACGGACATTGCCACGGGCGAGAAAACCTTGACCTTGAAACAGTTTGAGTACAGGTATACCCCAAGGCTCATCCGTATTGCAAGACAGGTAAAAGGGAGTACCATTTATCATAAATATCTAGGCCTGCCAAAAACGGACAGGGAAAACAAACATCTTTTAAAAGCCTTGAAGGCCTTGGACTTGAATGCCAATGTCAACTGGCCCCTCATGCACATGGGGTCCGCACATAGGTACTTGGGTAGGGAAGGCGGAGAAATCGAGGCTACCGGAGGCACCAATTGGAAGGAGTACTTGCCACCTAGTTTTCAGAAAGTCATCTTCTTTCCGACAATTTATACAAAAATGGAGTTAAATGCATGGGGTAAACAATGGGTAGACCATATCTTTAATCCTGAAAAAAAAAGTAAGTAAAGGAATGCAGAAATATTGGAGCGCTATTTTGGCACTGGCAGTGCTTTTTTCGTGTAAAACGGAACAAAAACAGGAAATTGAGGAAATCGCACAGATACCTGTAGTGGTACCTGTGCAAAAGACCTACGGTTTTAATTTAGACGATTTTATGGTGCATCGCGATACTATAAAAAGAGGGGATAGTTTTGGGGCGCTTATGATAGATCACCAAGTAGACTACCCAAAAATCGTAAAAATAGCAGAAGAATTCAAGGATAGTTTTGATGTAAAGCGGATAAAGGTCGGGAAACCATACGTAATCTTAAAAACAAGGGACACGACCGCCGCCACTCAATTTTTTATTTATGAGAACGATAGGATAAACTATACGGTGGTAGACCTCCGGGATACTGTAAACGCCTACACCAGCAGAAAAAAAGTAAATTTTGTACAGCGAGAGATCGCCGGCGTTATAGAGAACAACCTTTCGGAATCTTTGGATACCCTTGGGGTGGATTATGCGGTCACCATCAACCTGTCCGAAATATATGCTTGGACTATCGATTTTTTTAAACTGGAAAAAGGGGACAAGTTCAAGATACTCTTCAAGGAACGCTATATCAACGACAGTATTTATGCCGGTTTTGAACCTATAGAAGCAGCCTATTTTGAACATAAGGGCAAGCCTATCTATGCTTTTGCCTACGAAACCGATTCCCTAAAACAGCTTACCGATTATTTTGATGACGAGGCAAATAACCTAAGGAGTACGTTCTTAAAGGCACCTATAAAATTTGGGTATCGTGTATCGTCCAGGTATAATTTGAACAGGCGCATTGCCTATTACGGCTACAAGATACGCCCACATAAAGGAACGGACTATGCAGCTCCCATTGGAACCCCCATTATCGCTACGGCAGATGGCACGGTAACCGAATCTACCCGAAAGGGAGGAAACGGAAAATACGTAAAAATAAAACATAACGGCACCTACAGCACCCAGTACCTGCACATGAAAAGCCAGAAGGTAAGGAAAGGTGAATACGTGCGCCAGGGCGATGTTATCGGCTGGGTAGGGATGACAGGAAATACCGGAGGTCCCCATGTGTGTTATCGGTTTTGGAAGCATGGCGCGCAAGTAGATCCCTTACGGGAAAAATTGCCAAAGGCCGAACCTATTGCCGATGCAGTAATGCTCGATTATATGGAGTACATTACGCCGCTGAAAACGCAGCTCGACTGCATAGCGTACACGGTTTTTGAAAAGGAGGAAGAAAACCTAATAACACTGAACCCATAAAATGACATTACCTAAAATTGACCCGACAACGACAAAAGCTTGGGCTAAATTGACAGCGCACTATACCAACACCAAAACGGCCCGATTAAAGGAGTGCTTTCGTAACGATGCGAACAGGGCGGAAAAATTTACGGTAAAATGGAACGATTTTCTATTGGATTTTTCCAAAAACCGCATCTCCCAAGAAACCATGGAGCTATTGTTCCAATTGGCAAAAGAGGTAAAACTAACCGAAGCCATGGCGTCGTATTTTAATGGCGGCATCATAAACGAAACCGAAGGCAGGGCCGTGTCGCACACGGCCTTAAGGGCAAAGAAAAAGGCCGATATAAAGGTAGATGGGGTATATGTAATGCCCGAAGTGTATGCGGTAAAGCAGCACATGAAGACCTTTACGGATGCCGTCATAAACGGCGATAGGAAAGGATTTACCGGGCAGGCGTTTACAGATGTCGTAAATATTGGCATCGGCGGCTCCGATCTAGGCCCTGCCATGGTGACCGAAGCCTTAAAATTTTATAAGAACCATTTAAACGTACATTTTGTAAGTAACGTAGACGGCGATCATGTACACGAAGTCCTAAAGGGGCTAAATCCGGAAACTACCTTGTTTGTAGTGGTTTCCAAAACATTCACCACCCAAGAGACTTTAAGTAACGCCACCACCATTAAAAAATGGTTTTTAAAATATGCCGCACAGGAAGATATAGCCAAACATTTTGCGGCAGTATCCACGAATACGGAAAAGATTAACGAGTTCGGGATTTCTGCGGATAATGTATTTCCCATGTGGGACTGGGTAGGAGGCCGTTTTTCCTTATGGAGTGCCGTTGGACTTTCCATTGCCCTAGCTGTGGGTTATGAGTATTTTGACGACCTTTTAAAGGGGGCCAATGAAATGGATACCCATTTCAAGAATGCCGATCTTACCGAAAATCTTCCGGTTATCATGGGCCTGATCAGCATTTGGTACACTAATTTCTATGGCGCGGAGACCGAAGCGATTATACCGTACACCCAGTATTTAAGTCGGTTTTCGGCGTATTTGCAACAGGGCATTATGGAGAGTAACGGAAAAAGTGTGGACAGGAACGGCAAGCGGGTTTCCTATGAAACCGGCACCATTATTTGGGGTGAACCCGGCACCAATGCCCAACACGCCTTTTTTCAGTTGATGCACCAAGGCACCAAGTTAATTCCGACCGACTTTATCGGCTTTAAACATTCCCTCCATGGCGATACCGACCATCACAATAAGTTGATGGCCAATTTCTTTGCCCAGACCGAAGCCTTGATGAAGGGAAAAACAAAGGATGAGGTAGTTTCCGAATTAAAATCCAAAGGAAATTCCCATACAGCAATAGAGACCTTGGCACCTTACAGGGTTTTTGAGGGAAACAAACCTACCAATACTTTATTGATAGACAAACTTACCCCTGCCGCCCTTGGTTCCTTAATTGCGCTTTATGAGCATAAAATATTTGTACAAGGGGTGATTTGGAACATTTTCAGCTATGACCAATGGGGCGTGGAACTGGGAAAGCAATTGGCGGGAACAATTTTAAAGGATATTGAAGATTCTAATATCGCAGATCATGATAGTTCTACATTGCAACTTCTGCAATATTTTAAGAGTTAAACCTGTTTGTTTGTTAATTTTAATGATTTTTTGATAACTTCTTTGTTATCAGATGGTGTTTGTTATTTTTTAACTTAATTTTAAGGACGCTGATTTAACGTTGTCTTAACGTTAGAAGTTGAGAAAAAGGAGACTTTTGCAGCAAGTTAAAAACTAACATAACACTAGAAAAATGAAAAAAATGTACTTGGCATTTGTTGCTTTCTTAATAGCGGCGAGTGCTTTTTCGCAGGGAGTTACCACTTCAAGTATGCAGGGATCGGTTCAAGATCAATCTGGGGAAGCCCTTTTTGGTGCCAACGTTGTCGCCACGCATACGCCTTCCGGTTCCGTTTATGGTGCCATAGTCAATGAAGAGGGAAGATTTTATTTGCCCAATATTAGAGTGGGTGGGCCGTATACTGTTAAAGTAACCTATGTAGGTTTCCAGGACAGAACCTTTGAAGGTATAAATTTGGGTCTAGGCCAAAGTTTCAACCTCAAAGTGGAAATGAGTGAGGGCCTCGAATTGGAAGAGGTCGTTGTTACTTCGCAAAGAGGTAACATTATGGATCCAAATAGAACGGGTGCTTCCACAAACCTTTCTAGGGATAAAATTGACGCTTTGCCTACCGTAAATAGAAGTATTGAGGATTTCACAAGACTTACCCCACAATCCAACGGAAATTCATTTGCAGGTACCTCAAGTAGATTTAATAACTATACGATAGATGGTAATATCTATAATAATAATTTTGGTTTAGGTGGTGCTCAGTTTGCTGGTGGCGGCCCCATATCCATAGATGCTATTGAAGAAGTACAGGTAAATTTAGCACCCTTTGATGTTAGGATGGGCGGTTTTACCGGAGCTTCGGTTAACGCGATTACCAAATCGGGAACCAATGAGTTTAAAGGTTCGGTCTATTATTTGCACAGAAACGAGCAAATGGTGGGTAATAGGTTACGTGATTTGGAATTGAACCGAGGCAATTCACAAAACGATATTAAAGGTATTACCATAGGTGGACCCGTTATTAAGGATAAACTTTTCTTTTTTGTGAGTTATGAAGAGGAGGAGCAAGCGGTTCCAGGTTTTCAGCGCCAAGCTGCAAGACCGGGTCTTACTCCGGATGGCCAAATTATTTCTCGAGTGCCAGCATCGGACTTGGATTTTGTCAGGGAAAGTATGCGTAACCTTTATGGCTACGAAACAGGACCTTATGAGAATTATCCCTTTGCATCTGAGGAAACTCGTTTTAATGTGCGCTTGGATTATAACTTAAATCAAAATAACAAGTTTTCCCTGCGTTACAACAGATATAACCAAGCACAGGATATTAGTATCAATGGAAATTCGAATAGGTTTTTACCTACACGATATAGAAACACGGACAGATTTGGTATTGAAGCCATGACTTTTGCAAACGCCAACTACACCAATGACCGTTTGGTACAGTCTATTGTCGGGGAGTGGAATTCTAAAGTTTCCGATAATATGTCCAATAGTTTGAACATTGGATATACCGCTATTCAAGACCCAAAAAGGGGGATTCCTGGTGGGCAAGCGTTCCCGTTCATAGAAGTATTGGAGCCGGACCCGTCCGGAAACCTATTGTACTATACTGCTCTAGGTAATGAATTATTTACGGTGGGGAACTTGTTGGAGAACAATGTTTTCAACGTAACCAATAACTTCTCTATCTATTCCGGAGACCATACCTTTACTATTGGCGCCAATTTGGAATTAATGACTTTTAAAAATGCGTTCAACCCTGTTTTTAATGGCTTTTACAGATTTACGAGCTATGATAGTTTTGTGGAGACGGTCATCAATCAAACGCCAGGGGCTTTCCCGGACGCTTTTGCCAAAAGTTTTGCTTTGGACGGATCTACAACGCCACCGGTTGATGAAACCAACTTTGGCCAGTTTGGGATTTACTTCCAAGACGAGTATCAAGTGAACGACGACCTAAAAGTAACGGCAGGACTGAGGGTAGATTTACCGTTTTATACGACCGATATTCCAAGAAACACCTTGTTAGATGATTTAGACAAAACATTTATAGACGGAGATGGAGACAGCTTTTCGCCAGATGTTAGTCAATTCCCAAAGGTTAGACCCTTGTGGTCGCCTCGGGTTGGCGCCAACTGGGACGTTAATGGCGAAGGTAAGACCCAAGTTAGGGGTGGTACCGGTATTTTCTCCGGCCGTATTCCCTTTGTTTGGATGAGTAACCAAGTAAACGGCTCTGGTGTGGTTCGAGGCGGTGTTGGTTTTGAAGGTGCAGAAGTAGCAGCCGAATTGGGCCCTAATTACGTCTTTAATCCAGATGTGACCTTTGGCAATCCAACAAACCCTGGTCAGACCTTATCCAACGAATTAAACCTTACCGATCGTAATTTCAAATTACCGCAGGTATGGAGAACCAATATTGGTGTGGATCATCAATTACCTTGGGGTGTAATGGGTACTTTTGACTTTATCTACTCCAGGGATGTGTCTACCGTAGTCGTTTATAATCCCATATTGAGAGAGGCGGATGGTGTTTTGGCCGGACCGGATGCCAGACCTTATTGGGATGGGGGGTATTCCAACGATTCCGACTTTAGAAACGTTTTCTTATTGACCAACGCGGATAGGAATCCATATTCTTACTCCTTTACCGCTCAACTGTCCAAACAATTTGACAATGGTTTTTATGGAATGATTGCTTATACTAGATCTAGGGCGATGGATTTGGCCCAGACAGGTGGGTCACAGGCCGGTTCTTTATGGCCCGCCACGGTACGAGAGGACAGAAACGACCCTGAACTAGGTTTTGCGGCTTTTGATCAACCTAACCGTTTCGTTGCCAACTTAAACTACCAGAAAGATGGCACCACCATTGGCCTATTTTGGCAAGGTGGTGAAAATGGAAGGTTTAGCTATACGTATTCCGGCAGACGAGGTATTTTTGGGGACAACGCTGATCGTTTGATGTATATTCCAAATGATGCCGCAGAACTAAATTTCGAAGAGTACACTTTGGACGGTAATGTGATTACGGAACAGGCACAAATAAACTTACTGAACAATTTCATCGCTCAGGATGATTATTTAAGCGAAAACAGAGGCCAGGTCGCCGAAAGAAACGGGTCTATATTACCTTGGTTAAATACGTATGATCTTCGTATTACCCAAGATATTGAATTGACAAAAAACCAGAAGAATACCCTACAATTATCTATGGATTTCTTGAATATTGGAAACATGCTGAACACGGATTGGGGCGTACCTCAATTTCCATTCCAGAGCAATTTGTTGAACTATAGAGGTAGAAATGCGGATAATGAGCCTATCTACAGACTAAATACCAGAAGCGGAACATCTGATTTTCCAAGGGATACTCACATACAAGCTAATAGTCTCGCAAACACATGGAGGTTGCAAGTAGGCGTTCGCTATATGTTCAATTAACAATCAGTTTTATTTTACAAAAAGGTCTTGTAGCAACACAAGACCTTTTTTTATGCCCAAAATTTCCTATTTTTATTCGCTAAAATAAAAACCATGTACGAAACCATTCAAATGCTGCATTCCTATTTGGCCTATGTAGCGCTCGCCGTCCTTTTCTTGGCGGTGGCCAATGCCATTACCGGCCTTATTTCAAAAAGGATCTTTACAATGGACAAAGATTTAAGGTTGAGTCTTTTTGCCTTGATACTTGTCCATGTTCAATTGGTGATCGGGCTAATTCTCTATTTTGTATCCCCCAGCGGATTTAACGCCATTCAGGAATTTGGTATGGGAGGGCTAACTTCCGCAGCCAGACTTTTGGCCGTGGAGCATCCTTTTGTCAATATCATAGCCATTGTGCTTGTAACGGTAGGCTGGTCGCGCCATAAGAAATTTGTGGAAGGGGATAAGAAATTCAAGAGCATCGCCATATTCTATACACTAGGGCTAGTGCTAATTCTTAGTAGGATTCCTTGGGGAATTTGGTGGAATTAAAATAATGAATTGTCTTGGTTTAGCCAATGCCAGGCGGTTGCATGGCATACGTTACATATTTCTATTTTTAAATTGAACTTGGAAAATGGATTTGTTGCGCACTATATGGATAAGCCTAAACCGTAATTGTGGTCAATGACTTAAAACTGTTGGATTCAAGACAAAGGTCTCCTCTCTCGGGAGGGGATTAAGGGGTGGGTATTAGGATGAAGATATCAAAACAGTATAGGCCAAGACGAATGCCTTTATCCATTACACACCTCCATTAGTAAATTGCCTGTGAAAATCAATGGATTTTAAAAATAAAGTATAACCATAATAGCAGATTCTTTTTCTGCGCCCTACACCAAAGGCAATATATTTCAGCTATAAGCTTATTGACAATAAAAAATTAACCTTTTAATTCTAATATAATGAAACACGTTGTCCTACTCGCTACCCTTTTTTTTTCAATCAACATTTCAGCTCAAAAGCAATCGCTTTTCAACGGTGAGAACTTGGACGGCTGGACCATTTATGGCACCGAAAAATGGTACGTGGAAGATGGCCTCTTGGTATGCGAAAGTGGCCCTGACAAGGGCTACGGGTATCTGGCTACCAATGAACATTACAAGAACTATATCCTGGAACTGGAATTTAAACAGGAAGCGGATGGGAATAGTGGTGTTTTTATCCGCTCTACCGTAGATGGTACTACCGTAAGTGGTTGGCAGGTAGAAATTGCCCCACCGGGAAAGCACACGGGCGGAGTATATGAGTCCTATGGCCGTAACTGGCTCATAAAGCCAGATCCTAAAAAGGATAAAGCCCTAAAAATGGGCGAATGGAACAAGATGAAGATCAAGGTAGATGGTGATACCCTAACCTCTTGGCTCAATGGCACCAAGATGATTTCCCTAACGGATAAGATCGTTGGTGCCGGCGAGGGTGCGGTTTTGCTTCAAATTCATGATGGTGGTGGGATAAAGGTAAAGTGGCGTAATATTGCACTTAAAAGTTTGGATTAAGATATTGTACCGTTTTTTGAGAGATTGCTTCGTTTCGGAAATGCTCCTTGCGAAGACGGCTTATTATCTATTTGCACCTAGTCCATGCCAACCTCCCGTATTAAATAGACATACACCGGAAAATGATCGCTATAGCCTCCAATGTAACTACCGCCGGCATAGGTGCGTAAGGGATAGCCTTTGTACTTCCCTTTTGGGTCAATGATATAGTGGGGCGTAAAAATACCTGCTTTCCAAAAACGGTAGGCTTCCTTTGTGCCGATAACGAGGTTGGAGGTCATGTAAATTTGGTCAAAAACGTTCCATTTGTCCCTATAGGCCAAGGAACCGGCTCCTTTTCGAAACAGCTTTTCCATGGGGCCAAATAGGCTTATGGAATCCAATTGTTTCTTTTTCCCTTTTACGTCCAAAACTTTTTTGAAACTGGCATCAATGGGGTCATCGTTAAAATCGCCCATACTTATAATTTTTGCTGAGGCATCATTTCGTTGAATGGAATCGATAATGCGTTTGTTCAATTTGGCTGCGGCCCATCTAAAAGGTCTGCTCCGTTGTTCCCCACCACTTCTGGAGGGCCAATGGTTTACGATAAAGTAGAGCTTTTCGTTGTCCAATAAGCCTTCCACCACCAATTGGTCCCGCGTATAATCGCGGTCTCCGTCATCTCTTGAAAGCAATAGTCGCCTACTATCAAAAGCCATGGGAATAAATACCGATTTCCGATATAACAGCGCAACGTCTATACCGCGCTCATCGGGAGAATCAAAATGTACGATACCGTAATTGTGTTCCCTCAGGTTGGGATGGTTGACCAAATCCTGTAGCACCTGTTTGTTTTCCGCTTCGCATACACCTAAGATATCGGGAGGGGTTTTGCTCACATCACGGCCTATTTGCGATATTACCTTGGAAAGTTGGGTCAATTTATGTTCGTATCGTTCTTGTGTCCAACCATCTTTTCCGTCCGGCGTTCTGTCATCGTCATAGATTAAGGTGTCATTTTTAATATCGAACAGATTTTCCAAATTGTAAAAGGCGATGGTGCTTAACTGGTAGTCGCTCTGGGTTTGTGCATAGCCCATAAAAGTGCTCATCCATAGGAAATAAAATAGTTTTAGCTTCATTTGCAGACGATTACTGTCCAGAATATACAGCAATAATTGGAAACTTCTTACTTAATAATATTTTTTTAAATATATTGTCGTCCTGTTAAAACCAAAAACCGGCCCATAGGTATGCATAGAAACCTTCTATTTATACTACTTTTTTTACACACCTTAGTGCTTTCTGCCCAAAAGGACACCTCTATTTACGGCAAGGTTTTCAAAGCGATGGACGATGCCGTCGTGGTGGGCGCAAAGGTGTCTTTGGAAGGGGAGCAGGTGCTTGTGGAAACGGATGAATTTGGCAATTTTAGCCTACGGGTTTCCTTGGAAGGGGAATATATCTTACGGATAGAATTTCAGGAGTATGTAGCCAAAAGAATCCCCATAGTATTGGAAGGAAGCGATATTGTTTTGGCATCTATTTATCTGGAAACCGATCTTACCTTGGAAAAGCAGGACAATCTCATCACCCTGACCGAGGCCGAGTTGTTGGACGATGAATCCAATGGCAGTTCGCTGGCCTTGTTACAAGCTACTCGCGATATCTTTCTAACCCGGGCCGCCTTCGATTTCGGGCAGGCTTTCTTTAGGGTACGGGGTTACGATTCCCAAAATGGGGAGGTTCTGTTAAACGGCATTCCTATGAACAAATTATTTGATGGTAGGCCGCAATGGAATAACTGGGGCGGATTGAACGATGTAATCAGAAATCAGGAATTCACGAACGGACTTGCACCAACGGCCTATACGTTTGGTGGTATTTTGGGCAATGCAAATATAGATTTGAGACCTTCGGGATTGCGTTCGGGATATCGGCTGTCCTCGTCCGCTTCCAACAGGACCTACACGGGCAGGGTCATGGCAACATATAACTCGGGTTTGAAAAAAAATGGGTTCGGGTATATGTTTTCGGCTTCCAGAAGATGGGCCAAAGAGGGATTTATAGACGGTACACTTTACGATGCCTATTCGTTTTACGGGGCGCTGGAGTTTCAAATCAATTCAAAAAACAGCATTACCGCAACTGCATTTTCTGCAACCAATAGAAGGGGAAGGTCTTCGGCTATTACAGAGGAAGTACAGCAATTGGAGGGAAACCGTTACAATCCTTATTGGGGAAGTCAAGACGGGAAGATCAGGAATTCCAGGGAACGCCGTATTTCCGAACCCATGGTGCTTTTAAATTATTTTCACACTTCGGAAAATTGGAACCTCAACCTAGGTTTGGCCTACCAGACCGGAAGCCACGCCAGAAGTAGGGTGGGTTATTACAACGCCCCAAATCCGGACCCGAGCTTTTTCAGATACCTGCCCAGCTTTCACATCAACAGCCCCATAGGCGCCAATTTTATAAGTGCCGATAGGGCGCGCACCAGTTTTTTGAACGACCCACAATGGAACTGGCAACAGCTGTATACGGCGAACGGCAGTCCGTCCAATGAGGGTAAGGCCTCCTACGTTCTGTACGACGATGTCATTAAAGATAGCCAGTTTACCGCGAGAATCAACGGAAATTATATCCTGAACAGCAAGGTGCGTATCGATTTTGGGTTGACACACAAGAATTTACATTCAAGAAACTTTGCCCAAATCGAGGATTTGCTGGGTGCCGAATTCCATGCCGATATAGACCCGTTTTCGGATACCAGAAACGACCTTGATGGCGATTTGAATCGTGAACAAGGCCAAAAATTCAATTATAATTACAGCTTTTTGGCAAACCATACCGATGCCTTTGCCCAATTGAACTTGGATTACGATGCATGGAAGGGCTTTGTGTCCGCACAATATTCCCTTACTTCCTATCAGCGTAACGGTCTTTTCAAAAACGAACGGTTTTTGGAGAACTCCTTGGGGAAAAGTGAAAAGGCAAACTTCTCCAATCTGAGTATCAAAGGCGGACTGTCCCATAAAATTACGGGTCGCCATTGGGTCACGGGAAACGCCGCATACCTCCAAAGACCTCCTCTATTGCAAAATGTATTTATCAATCCTAGGGAATCCAATACCATGGTTCCGAACCTGCAGAGGGAAACGATAAGTACGGTAGACCTAAATTATTACATCCGCATGCCTAGACTTACGGGACGACTGAGCAGTTTTTACACGAGGTTCCAAAATACCACCGACGTGAATTTTTTCTTTGTGAACAGTGGCGTGGGATCCGACTTTGTACAAGAAGTGCTGACCGATCTGGACAAGCTGCACAAGGGACTGGAGTTGGGCTTGGAATACCAGTTGTCGGCGGCCGTGAAAGTATCGGCCGTGGCGGCACTGGGACATTACACCTTTGCCAGCGATCCCTTTTTGACCATAAATTTTGATACGGCCGCTGCCGATGAGGAGCTGATAGACGTCAGTGGGGCCAAAGATTTGGGCACTGCCAACCTCAAGGATTTAAGACTGGCGCAAGGGCCACAAAAGGCACTTGCCTTTGGCATGGAATACCGCGATCCAAAGTACTGGTGGGTAGGAATGACAGCCAATTATTTGGCCAACAACTACGCCAATATTTCCGCCATAACCAGAACCGGCAGTTTTTTTCTTGATCCGGAAACCGGACAAAATTTTCCTGAGGCCACTCCGGAAAATGTTAATAGGTTACTGGCACAAAAACCCTTGGATAATTTTTATTTATTGAATCTGGTAGGGGGCAAATCCTGGTTGAAGAAGGGAAAGTATATCGGCGTTTTTGCCAGTGTGAACAATGTATTTGATACCACATTTAGAACCGGCGGCTATGAACAGAGCAGGAATGGAAATTACGGTCAGTTACAACAGGACAATCTAAGCGGCTCGCCCTCATTTGCACCAAAATATTGGTACGGCTTTGGGCGTACTTATTTTCTTAACCTGGCCATAAGTTTTTGAAGGATGACCTATAACGTAAACCAAACCCGTATACCTAAGACCGCTATAAAGCTGCTGCGGTTGCTTTGGGTATGTTTCCTGTTCAATAGTTGCGTAAACGACAGGAATTTTGATGCTTTGGAGGCTGCCTGCACTTTAGATCTGCAAGCCAACGCCAGTTTTGCCGATGTAAAGAAATTGTATACTGGGGAAACCGTACAAATACAAGAAGATTTGATTATTGAGGGATATGTAATTTCTTCGGATGTCGCCGGAAACTTCTTTGGCGTACTCCATTTTCAGGATGTGCCCATCCATCCTACCGAAGCGTTTCAAATAGAGATAGATCTGAGGGACTCCCATTTGTTTTTTGCGGTCGGGGACAACATATTGATGAAGTTAAAAGGGCTTTATCTGGGAAAATCC
>Ga0306871_1000089_pt1 | contig 38165 bp, 40 predicted proteins | sample AntRauMeHopE1497_FD_190447 | JGI IMG/M metagenome (GOLD analysis project Ga0306871, IMG submission 190447) | Saline lake microbial communities from Rauer Islands, Antarctica - Metagenome Hop E1 #497 (v2) (version 2) | ecosystem: Environmental > Aquatic > Non-marine Saline and Alkaline > Saline ... | reverse complement strand
TTAGCGCTATCGTGTCTGTTTTTCTGAACAACCAAGAATAACTTGGCATTATGGAAGCTTCCACTACTAAGCGCGGATCGTATAGGTGTATCAAATGCCATTGATCACTGGGTTGCCTATTCCCAATATCCGTAAGGTCAGGTCCTGTACGCTCACTTCCTAATATTGATGGGGACTGTCGCCAAATATCCATTCGTTGTTTGCTGTAGTAATAGTCTGATGCTAGTGAGGGTCGCTCGCCCCAAACGGCATCCATTTCTATATTTCTCACTTGCTGGGTATGACAGGCTACGCATCCTTCGGAAATATAAATGCCAAGTCCTTTTCTTTCAGAAACGGTAAGGTCTTTTTGCCCAGGGATAGGCTCATAACCTTGCATCTGGTAGGCAGGTATAATAGCAACACCTATACTTAGTGCTACAAAAACGCCAAAAGCGATCAGCACGAGATTTCTATGGTCTTTATGTAAGTTTAACATTTGTTAATAATTATTTTGATTGTGTTTGTAGTGTTTGCTTTCGCGCCTGCCTGTCCGGTAAGCCGGAAAGCGTAACACCCTTTTTATTTCGTACCATCAAATAGAAATTATAAGCGAAAATAATATGTGATATAAACATAAGTGAACCTCCTACGGCACGCCATACCCAGTAATTTTCCATAAGAATAACAGATTCTATAAACGGATTTCCTTCAATCCAACTTAGTCCTTTTAACGTTCCACCGACCATAAGCGAAACCATATAGGCAATGAGCCCTATGAATGCCAGCCAAAAATGAGCTCCTACAAGATTTTGGGGTGGTTCTTTACCTGTTATTTTTGGTAGTAGTGCGTATATACAGGCCCACATTAAAAAGGTAATGATACCATACATTGTCATATGCGAGTGCGCTACATTAAAATCCGTAAAATGCCATAGGTAGTTCGTAAATCGAAACGCCTGGAAACTTCCCTGTACCGAACCGACAAAATAGAAGACAACTCCCACCAAGAAGAAGGGAAGCACATAGCTTTTCGAAATTTGGTTCCAACTGCCACGCATGGTCATAAGAAAGTTAAGGGTACTTGCAAATACCGGGATAAACATTCCCGCGCTAAATACGATAGCCACCGTTTGTAACCACCATGGCAGGGGACTAAATACAAAATGGTGTGTTCCTATGAGTGTATAGAACAACATTTGCGTCCAGAAAGCTAAGACACCTAATGAATAGGAATAAATAGGTTTGTTTAGGGCTGATGGCAGAAAATAATAGACCAGTCCCAACGTGAAGGTCATAAACCACATCCCAACACCTTGGTGCATATAATAGCCTTGAATGACGGTTTCGCCCAAACCATCCTGATAGCTTGGAAAGTAACCGATAATCGCAAGTACAATCGTCCAAATAAGTGACGCAAGAATAAACCAGTTTGAAATGTAAATTTCTGAAATTTTACGTGTCGCAACTGTTTTATAGAAGTTGAAGAATGTGATAATAATCCCAATAGCAAACAATGCCATTACAGGCCAGATGTATTCTCTGTATTCTCCACCACCATTATTGATGCCGGCCATTAAAAAAATATTACCTACAAAGACGCTAGAATTTATTAACCAGAAAGCAATTTTGGACCATTTATAATTAAAGATTTCCCGATTGGATGTTCTTGACACTACGTAATGCCCCAATCCTACCATAGCCAAGGATGCCCAGCCCCAAAACACAGTATTGGTATGCACGGGACGTAGCCTGCCAAACGACAGCCAACTGATCTTGTCCATGTCTGGCCAGATAAACTTCATGCCTAAATATTGTCCCACCAGTGTTCCAAAAACTAACCAGAATATCCCTGCACCCAAGTACCAGACAATGATTTGTTTAAGCTCTTTTGAAATTTTAATTTTTTTGGTAGATCGCGCCTTTTCATCAAAAAGCGGATTTTTTGGGTCTATGATTTTTTGAATGAAACCACTATATTTTGAGGCCCCCTCACTGCTATCCTCTTGTCTTTTGATTTCTTTAAAGCCTTGCTGACGGATTTCTAAAATCTCATCAACTTCTTTTTTTTCTAGATTAATGAGCCGTCTTTCGAACTCTTCTTCTGTTAAGTCTTTTGTATTATCTTCTAAAAGATCAACGTATCTGTTGAGTCGCTTAATAAAAATAAATATACCTAAAAACAGTACGATAAATACTAGGACAATGGTACCAATAACACCCGGACTTGAAAGCCAATTTTCCGAACTTACCTCTGCAGTTTGAAGAAAAAGTAACAAATTAATTTTCATTTCTTGTTTTCATTTTTTAGTTGATTTTTAAAGTTGAAGGGTAATATTGGTTAAAAGTGAAGTTTTTTTACCACCTTCCTTACCTTAAAAAAACCTTTTTTTGGTTCATTCGGTTTTGATTTTGCTAAACCTCATTATCCTTTTAAATTTTGCAGACAATTCCATCTAATTTTGAAGTAACTGGTATTTGGTGTGCTAACCGACTTTGTTCTGTACTATTGCCAATCTTAGATAAAGTTTGTTTTTCATCCCCTTCCATTTTTTCTAAAACTAAACCTTCAATAATCTCAATATGTCAGGTGCCACACCATGCTCTTCCTTTACAGTCTTCCAAATATTTAACGAAGAATAGTTCTATAAGGCTGTTATATTCATTAGTCTTGAAGGTTGCAAGTCATACTTCGCTATATTCATTGTAATAGGTAAGGCCATACTCCTTCATAATCTTCAAATAAGTTGTGAAAATTTATATGGAGTAGTCTCTAAAACAAATTGGCTATGATGACGGAAATACTGAAGAGGACACTTAATATGAGCAAGTTGAAAGTAGTCTTTGATTTCAGCTGGGCCAATACGGCCGCATTAAAGCCCATGCATAAAATTGTAATAAAAAACACAAAGGTCATCTTGATGGCCATGGACATGTCATGCATCAACAAGAGCATTACGGCTGCCGAACCCAAACAGCTTTGGCCTATGATGGCGATTGCGGCATAACCCGTTTGTTGCTTTTTGAATTCGGTCAAAAGTCCGTTGTACCACTTTAAGAACCGGTTGACATCTTTTTCTGATCCAGAACGTGTCATCGGTATTGTCATTGAATTTTTCATCCTTATGTATTTTTGAGATTATTTCTAATTGTTCTTCGGTGGCGCTTTTTTGAATTTCATTGAAAAGTATCCGCTCTTCAAAGCGAATATGTTGTTCCAGTTCTTCTTCGATTAGACTTAAAGATCTTGAAAGCGTATCTGTCCCGGCAAAAAGCCTATGTAATCTTTTATGTTGCGCGAGGGCTTTTTTTACCAGTTCGTCATCATTCCCTAAAATGGGAAACATATAGTTTTCCTCCAGCTCAAAATGGGGAATCAAATGGGTGGTGTAAAACCAGTCTACATATTTTTTAATGCGCTCTTCGGGTATTCCCTTGGAGAATCCTGTCCGTATCTTCCAACAGAGTAGTAGGCCGTGATGATGTTCACGGCTTACTCCCTGTAATGCCTTGTTCCGTTTTATGGGCTTGATATCCATTAACGGTTACGAAATGAATTGTTGCTCCAGAACTTCGGCCTTTGGAAACAGGATATTATTTTCCAAATGAATATGTCTGTGCAGATCTTCCTCAAACTCTTTAAGCAATGAGAACGCCACACGGTATGTACTACACCCATCGGAAGGCGGGTTATAATCATCGCTAAGCTCCGCAATGAGCCTAAAGCGGTCGCCTTCGTTCTCATGTTCCTGCATCATCATGGCAATCGGGTTTTTCACCGTACCAAAATGTGGCCGATCCAATTGCTCATTCAGTTTTTCGGCCTTGACCATTTTTCGTACCCAAGGAAAGAGCAATAGTTCTTCCTTCTTCATGTGCATCGCAAGTTCGCCCGCCGATGCGCTGAAGTGCTCATTAATTTTGAACAGTTCGGGGTGGCGTTCGCCGTGCACCTTGCACAGTTTGTTCAGGTACTGTTTTAGGACGGGAATTTGTTCCTCCACATAACGGTGATGCTTTTTTTCGATATAGTCGGCAAGTAGGTCCAAGGGCCATGATTTAAAATCGGCGTTATCGTTATTGGTGCGGCTTTGTGCTTCGTCTATTTCCCCACGCAATACTTCAAGGTTAAGATCGTACGTATTGGCCACTTCTTCCAAACTACGGTTTCCCTTGCAGCAAAAATCGATTTTATGGTTTTTGAAAACTTGTGCGATGCGGTAGTCTTCCGCTACCATTTGTCCTATTGTTTTTTCTAATGTATTTTCCATTGCTATTGATTATATAAAGTTAATTTTAGATTCAATGGCCATGATGGCCAAGGCCTTAAAATCCTTTTGAATTTTTAAGGTATGCTCTTTTTTTGCGGGAATAATAAACGTGTCTCCTTTACACAACAATTGATCGTAGCTAGGCATGGTCAACAATGCCTGCCCCTCTTTTACGATAATCACCGCTTCCTCGGTGCAATAGTGGGGAGGCATCCGCATACCGGCCCTACCTTCAATTTGTAACACTTTTATAGAATTCCCCATTTGCAAATAGGTCAACTCAGGTTTATCGATCACTTCCATATTACCGTAATTTTTGATTTAATCGGACAATTTTATCCTATTTAAGTTCAATTTTTTTTAGCGTTTTAGATAGGTCAGCCCTACTTCAAGACCTGCGGTCATTTCATAGAGACTTGTATTTTCCAGCATTTGTTTTAGATCATTGCGTATCTCTACGAATTTGTCGTGTACCGGGCAAGGTTTGTTGGCATTACATTCTTTAAGACCTAGTCCGCAGCCGGCATATATAGTATCACCATCAATGGCATTGACGATTTGGCTGAGCATTATTTCATCTATTTGCCTTCTCGTTATTTCAAAACCTCCATGGGCGCCTTTTGCGGAATCCACGATCTTATTTTTGGACAAAAGCTGTAATACCTTTGCGGTAAAGGCTACGGGGGAATCTATTTTCTCGGCAATTTCCTTTAGGGACACCCTTCTCCCCTCAAGAGATTGCATGGCTATATAGGTCGCCGCCCTTATCCCATATTCACATGCTTTTGAAAACATTTATTCCTATCTATGATATTACAGGACAAAGGTAGGATTATTTTTAACTAGGACAAAATTATCCTAATTAATTTTATCATTACTTTTAGCTGCTGCAAGTAGGGCAGTCGTCAATGACACCCTCCTTTAATTTTAAACCGTCTATCCGCTGCTTCATAAAATCCTGAATAATCATATAACTGCCCTTGTGGTTATTGACATCTATCTGTTTGTCCTTTAGCAGGTTCCTTATTTTCCCGTCATATTGCTGGTAGCCCCAACAAACGGGGCAGGTTCCTTCGGGGGAAGTTTTTTCGTTCACCTTTTTATCCCCTTTTAAATATCCGATAATGTTGTCTATAATGTCCATAGCTCATTCATTTTTATGTTACTGTAACTTTTTTTATTGTTTTTAGAAGCGGTATTGTCCCACTACATTCACCAAAATTCCCTTAATGCTATTTTTTACAGACGAAATTGCATATAGCATCATCTCATTTACGGAATTACTATTACCTTGAAAACGAAATATCCCAGCTATTTTAAATTATTGGGCGATAGTTTATAAAAGGTTCAGAATATTACAAAAGTTCACAGCTATTGTTTTGTTCTATAAATTTCAAGACAAGCTAGTAGCTATCGAAATGTTCAGAGCCAAGAACAAAGCCCTAAACTATACTAGTCGAAGAATATAAATTCGATCTCATTAGGCATAAAATGAACAGCTTTAAAATCCCTATTTACTTTTATTTGATGCTTAACGTCAGGTGGTACAACAAAGGCATCGCCCTGTTTTAAGATATTATCCTTATCGTTCAATTTAATAATACATTCTCCTTCTTGTACCAAAAGGATCGATTCTGCATTAGCAAGATGTATCGGTAATAATTCGCCCGCTTTGGCCTGCATTTGCTTAGCCATTAATTTATTACCTGAGGTTAGCATTTTTACTTTTGGTTTTGTTACTTTTTCCATATCATTTTACAGTATTAAAGTTATACAATTAGCTCGCTGATACATATGTTCTATTTGAGACAGCTGCATTCAAAGTACTGGCAAGTAGTTATGTTTTTGTTTATAATTCAGTTTTTTCTATGTTCCAATTTTGCAAACAACGACGGTATTAAATCTTATATAATTAGTGCCAGCAATCTAATAGATTTTATCAACTGTCTCGCTGCTTATTTATGTTTCTCCATCTCTTCCATGGCAAGGCTAGCATGGGCGTATGCAGCACCTGCCCGCATTTCTGCGGCCACCCAGATGGCCTCCATAATTTCTTCTTTGCTCGCCCCTTTGCGGATTGCCTGGGGAGTATGCGCTCTTATGCAATAGGGGCATTGGGTTACGTGCGCGACGGCGACGGCAATAAGCTGTTTCGTTTTTTCGTCCAGGGCACCTGCCTTAAAGACCGTCTTACTGAAATTGCGCCAAGCCTCAATATTGTCCGGTGCCAAAGCAGCTTTTTTTTCGTTAAGTTCCCTTGTCATATTGGGATATAGTTTTTCATTGTCCATAATCGCGATTTTATAACATTTTAATCCTATTATTCAAGTTCCATATCCAAGGTTATTTTAAGGCTCAATGCCTTACTTACTGGACAATTAGTCTTGGCGGCATTGGCACATTCTTCAAATTTTGATTGGCCAATGTTGGGTATTTTTGCTTTAAGCATTAAATGTGATCCGATAAGTTCTAATTTATCTGCATCCATAGAGACGGTGGAAGTTACGTCCAGAGAATCTGGAGTAAATCCTGCTTCGCCTAAAATTAGGCTCAAGGCCATGGCGAAGCATCCAGCGTGGGCGCTGGCCAGCAACTCATCGGGGTTGGTGCTTTTACCATCTCCAAATCGCGAATTGAAACAATATTTAGAATTGTTCAACACTTTGCTCTGTGTCGTTATTTTTCCTTCTCCTTCTTTTAGTGAGCCGTTCCAAACGGCATTTGCTGTACGTTTCATCATTTTTAATTTTAGTTTATTTTATTTTTTCAATTTATAATCTTTATTACCGCATATAGGACAGGGTTGCAGCTTATTTTTCACTATACCCAACGCCTACGAGACGAATGTCTTCTAAAACCTGATTTTCGGTTTTTTCTTTTACTTCCGAAATGGCCTTAGATGCTCAAAAACAACCATGGCTATGTTTTCATCTGCTGTTTTAAAAAGCAAAGCATTATTTTTTACTTAAAAATTGCCTTAGAACATATTGCAGAATGCCACCATTTCGGTAGTACTCAATTTCTATTTGCGAATCGAGACGGGCGATTGCCTGAAATTTAATTTCCTTCCCCTCTTCGCCTTTGGCTCTAATCTGTACTTCTTTTAATGGTTTTATAGTATTGGCTATTCCTGTAACCGTAAATATCTCTTTCCCGGTAAGTCCTAACTGCTCTGCCGTTTCTCCATCTTTGTATTGGAGTGGCAATACACCTAGTCCTACCAAGTTACTTCTGTGGATACGCTCATAACTTTCGGCCAAAACAAATTTTATTCCCAAAAGAAAAGTGCCTTTTGCCGCCCAATCGCGTGATGATCCGCTACCGTATTCTTTTCCTGTTAAAACCAATAAAGGAGTTTGCTCTTCCTTGTATTTTAAAGAAGCATCATATACAGACATTTCTTTTCCAGATGGCAGATGACAAGTGAAGCCACCCTCCTTCTGGGCCAGTTTATTTTTAATCCGCACATTGGCAAACGTACCTCTTACCATCACTTCGTCATTTCCTCTGCGCGATCCATAAGAATTGAAGTTTTCTTTTGCCACACCGCAGCTCAATAAATAGTTACCCGCAGCGGAATTTTCGCTGAAGGCACCTGCCGGAGAGATATGGTCGGTGGTAACACTATCTCCTAATACTAACAAAGCCCGGGCATCTTTTACATCCTCAAGTGGATTTGGCTTTTCGGAGATGCCGTGGAAGAATGGAATTTCCTTAATATAAGTGGAATCTTTATCCCATTTATATAACTTCCCCGTAGGCACTTCCAGGTTTCTCCATATTTCATTGCCTTCAAATATTTCACCATAGTTTTTTGCAAAATCAGCGGGAGATAGAACACGGCTCAGGATATCATTGATTTCATCATCGGATGGCCAAATATCTTTCAGGTACACCGGCTCTCGATTAGAATCTAAGCTTATCGGTTCGTTGATCAGATCAATATCCACCCTACCGGCTATGGCATAGGCTACCACCAACATTGGCGACATCAAGAAGTTCATTTTTACCTGCGGATGGATCCTGGCCTCAAAATTCCGATTTCCGGAAAGAACCGAAACTACTACCAGATTATGGTCGTCAACAGCTTTTGCAATTTTTGGAGATAATGGACCAGAATTTCCAATACAAGAAGTGCAGCCATAGCCCACCAAATGAAACTGTAGCGCTTCTAAATCTTTCATCAAATCTGCTTTCTCTAGATAGTCGGTCACTACTTTAGAGCCTGGTGCAAGTGAGGTCTTTACCCAAGGCTTTACGTTTATGCCATGCGCTCTGGCTTTTCTCGCCACCAACCCGGCTCCGATCATCACAAACGGATTGGAGGTGTTGGTACATGAGGTAATTGCTGCGATAGCCACATCACCGTCCGAAAGCATAAATTTCTCTTGCCCTTGCGTAATCCATACCGATTTTAAATTGTTCCCGTCATTCGACTTTACATGTTGAACAAGCGCTTTATTGTCATGTTCATGTTGAATCTGATCGCCTCCTTCGCCTTCAAATCGCGTGATGGATTTTTGAATTTCGCGCTTTTCTTGGCTAAGGTATGTTCTGCCGTACGATTTGTCCAACAGATCAATAAATTTGTTTTTGAAGTCTTTCAACAGAATCTTGTCCTGTGGCCGCTTGGGTCCTGCCACCGTCGGAACAACTGTAGAAATGTCTAATTCTAGAACATCTGTATAGGTAATTTTGTCTTCATGCTCTCGCCACAACATGTTCGTTCTGCAATACGTTTCTACCAGTGCTATTTGTTCTTCGGAACGGTTACTCTTACGCATATACTCCAAAGTTTTATCATCTATCGGGAAATAAGTGATGGTGCATCCAAACTCAGGCGACATATTACCAATAGTTGCTCGATCGGGAACTGAAAGATTAGCCAAGCCAGATCCGAATACCTCCACAAATTTTCCTACCACCCCACGCTTTCTAAGTAAATTAGCAATCGTTAACACCAAATCGGTGGCGGTAGAACCTAACGGAAGTTTCCCAGTAAGTTTTAAGCCAATTACTTCTGGCATTATAAAGTAGAGGGGTTGCCCCAAAATAGCCGCTTCTGCTTCAATACCACCAACACCCCAGGCTACCACGCCAATACCGTTCACCATCGGGGTATGGCTATCCGTTCCTACTAGAGTATCAGGGAAAACCTCACCATTTCGCTCTACGACTCCTTTTGATAAATACTCAAGGTTTATCTGGTGGCAGATACCCATTCCAGGAGGTACTACCGTGAAATTATCAAAGGAATTTTGTGCCCATTTCAGAAACTGGTAACGTTCCTTATTGCGCTGGTATTCTATATCTATATTTCGCTTGTAGGAATCTTCCGTTCCAAAGTGGTCTACTTGTACCGAGTGATCTATCACTAAGTCAACCGGAATTAGCGGATTAATAGTCTCTGGGTCTTTTCCCTTTCTTGCTACCTCTGCGCGGAGGGCCGCAATATCCACCACCGCAGGAACCCCAGTAAAATCCTGCATCAAAACACGAGCCGGCTTAAACGGGATATCCTTGTCCGATCCTTTTGGTTGCCAATTCAAAAGCGTTTCAATATTCTCCTTTGTTACGGCAAAGCCATCGAAATTTCGGATGGCATTCTCCAAAAGAATACGGATGGAAAAAGGAAGTTTATCTATGTCATAACCCTGCTTTTTAAGTTCGACAAGACTATAATATTCATAGCTTTTTCCGTTTACCTCTAAGGATTTTTTTACGTGATACGGGTTTTCTGACATAATATTTAATTTATATTGTTTTGTTTTCCCAACTAGGGAACCTTACTATTAAATTGAAATAAATTCTATCTACCTTAGCGAAGCTTTGACAAAATTCAGATTCACAGTAGGTTCGCTGCACGCCTAAAATTTTGTTAAGCTTCAATTTCTTACTAAGCACGCTTTAAAAGTGAGCTTATCCGGTAGTAGTTGAATTTGACAACTGCAATAAATTTGTCCTCTTGCGTACTAATTATCCTTATGAACTGTTAAGTAAAGGTTCATAGACTTTTACTCACATATCTTTAATTTAACCCTTCAGTTTTGCCTTTAGATACTCTCGATTCATCCTAGCGATACTTACCAAAGTAATCCCGGCCGGGCATTCAACTTCACAGGCTCCTGTGCTAGAGCAACTGCCAAAGCCTTCCGCATCCATTTGTCCCACCATTTTTATTACCCGCTCCGTAGCTTCTATCTTGCCTTGGGGCAAAAAGCTAAATTGACTAACCTTGGCAGAAACAAACAGTACCGCACTTGCGTTTACACAGGCTGCCACACAGGCGCCACAGCCAATACAGGTTGCGTTATTAAAAGCTTCTTCGGCGTCATCGTGGTTTATGGGAATCGTATTGGCATCAATTGTATTTCCCGATGTGTTTACCGAAACATAGCCTCCAGCCTGTTGTATCCTGTCAAATGAACTACGGTCGATTACTAAATCTTTAATGACCGGAAAGGCATTTGCCCTAAAAGGTTCTATTATAATAGTGTCGCCGTCATTGAAGGAACGCATGTGCAACTGACAAGTGGTAGTCAAGCGTTGGGGACCATGTGCACGCCCATTGATTTGTAACGAGCAGGTTCCACAAATTCCCTCGCGGCAGTCATGGTCGAACTCCACCGGTTCCTCGTTTTTATCTATAAGATCTGAATTGAGAACGTCCAACATTTCGAGAAAGGACATATTCCTTTCGATGCCTTCTACAAGATAGGTTTTAATCTCTCCTTTGGAATCGGCATTCTTCTGTCTCCAGATTTTTAAAGTGAATTTCATGTCATTTATTTTATTTTCCCAATGAATTTTCATTGAGATAATGCCAAACGAACATTTTGATATTCCTAAAAACCGATATATATATAATGTTCATTAAAATCACCAACTTCTTTTATAAATTGGCTGCGCTCGCAATCATTTCAGCGATATCCATAACCTGTACTTCATCTTCTTTGTTCTTCGCCTTGATACCATCAGTAAGCATATTGGTACAAAAAGGACATCCAGAAGCTATAATTTCAGGCTGGATTTCAATAGCCTCTTCGACACGGTTGACATTTATTTCCTTGTCTCCTGGTTCAGATTCCTTAAAGAATTGGGCGCCACCTGCCCCGCAGCAAAAACCTCTCGCCTTGCTTCGTTTCATTTCTACCAGTTCAACCTCGAGTTTTTGCAGCAAATTGCGGGGTGCCTTGTATTCTCCGTTTCCCCGCCCTAAATAACATGGATCATGGTATGTAATACGTTTTCCCTTAAATTTACCGGCATCTATCTTTAAACGACCTTCTTCTACCAAGGAACGGAGCAACTGGGTGTGATGCACTACTTCAAAATGTCCTCCCAGTTCGGGATATTCATTTTTGAGTGTATTAAAACCATGAGGACAGGCGGTAACAATTTTAGTGACCCCATATCCATTGAGTGTTTTGATATTTGTCATTGCCTGCATTTGAAATACATATTCGTTGCCTGCCCTTTTTGCGGGATCACCGGTACAGCCTTCCTCAGTCCCAAGCACTGCAAAATCTATATCGGCCTGAACGAGTAAACGAACGAAGGCCTTGGTAATCTTCTTTGCCCTATCATCAAAGCTGCCGGCACATCCAACCCAAAAAAGGATTTCGGGTCTTTTGCCTTCTACGGCATATTGGGCCATAGTCGGTACTTTTAAAGGTCTGTTCATAATTTTTTATTTATGTCTTTTATCTTCTCCAGTTCTTCTTTCTCAACATTTTTTTAGACTTACCATCTGCCCTTTAAAGACTGGCTACATAAATCACTGAGCTGATATTGTATTCAGCTGTTTCTAAAATAGATACGCTATTTCTCTGTTGGAATAAAGATACTAAAATATTTTAATAAGGATAAATTTATCCGAATTAAAAATTATAATTGTTTTTGGTCATGGAATGTAGCGCACTCGTTGATTACAGCTTCACTTAATTCCAACACCATATTTGATGTTTTATGAAGTCTTGGATAATTATATGCCTTGAGGTTGTTGATGTCTATCTGTTTGTGCCTTAACTGGCTCCTTATCTCCCTCTTATATTGCTGTTAGACGCACCTATGACAATCCGGAGAAGCCTTCGATATTGGAACGTGTGTGCGGGTTATTTTCAAATAATTATGCTTAATTGTTTTTTTAATACGTCAATAGTTTTATCCCTTTATTCTAATAACTTTCTTTTACATCGTTTCCCTATTCGCCATGATGATTTAAACTATAGATAATAGCCGCTTGACCTATATTTCAAAAGTTCTGACGCAGAAGATTAGAAATATATTGAGGTGTTACTTTTATTAATTAATGATTAAAAGGTCTTTTAATAGTTAATAACTCTTTTAATAACTTTTTAAGTACACTGATGGGATACAGCACGAGGTAAATTATCTTTATAGATGATAAATTAATCTTTTTATATTTTATGTATTGTTACGATTTTCATGTTGTACTTCAAGAGGTACCCGGAGAAATAAGCCTTTGTTTTACAATATCCGGATGCCCACTTCGCTGCGAAGGTTGCCACTCTCCGTTTTTATGGAAAGAAGGAAGTGGGTCAAAAATTACCCGAAAGGAATATAAAGATATTCTACATAGATACTATGGCCTAGCTACCTGTGTGGTTTTTATGGGCGGCGAATGGCACTCAAAAGAGCTGATGTTCTACCTAAAATATGCAAGGGAGCAAGGTTATAAAACCTGTCTATATACTGGGCTAGATGAAGTAGATCAGCGAATACTAAACCATCTTACCTATTTAAAAACAGGTCCGTGGGTTAAAGAACTTGGCGGACTCGGTAGTAAAACGACCAATCAAAAATTTAAGGAAGTAAAAACGAACAAGATTCTTAATCATTTATTCACACCTAACTAAAGCATCCTATGATACGACTTACCGACGAACAGATTACAAAAAAAATAGATTTCATTGAACACTATCTAAATTCCTCCAATGCCGCGGATGGTTCCAAGGTAGATTCCAACGCTAATGTAACCTCAAAAAACATAGCGACCATGGAAGCGGAATTGAACAAGGATATTAATATTCAGGTCAACAGAGCCTTGGTAAAACAAAAAATAGCTTCACTCTTTGGTGATGAACTTGCAGATGAATATATCCGACAAATAGAATCACATGAAATTTATGTACATGACGAAACCTCGTTAAAGCCTTATTGTGCCTCTATTAGCATGTATCCTTTTCTATTAGACGGTCTTACCAAATTGGGAGGTGAAAGTCGAGCCCCAAAACACTTGGAAAGTTATTGTGGCGAATTTGTAAATCTAGTGTTTGCCGTAAGCTCTCAATTCGCAGGTGCTCTAGCCACGGTGGAGTTTTTGCTGTACTTTGACCATTTTGCTATCAAAGATTATGGGGAGAACTATCTGTTTGAGCATGAAAAAATGATTGCCAACCATTTGCAGCATGTTGTCTATGCTGTAAATCAACCTGCCGCTGCCCGAGGCTATCAATCGGTATTTTGGAACATATCCTTATATGACGATGCTTATTTTGAAAGTATGTTCGGAGATTTTGTCTTTCCGGATATGACCAAGCCTAATTGGGAAAGCGTAAAACGATTACAGGCCTTCTTTATGAACTGGTTCAACGAAGAACGAAAAAAGGCGGTACTGACCTTTCCCGTGGTTACCGCGGCCATGTTGGTAAAGGACGGTATTCCGGTTGACAAACAATTCACCGAAATGTGTGCCCATGAACTCAGTGAGGGTAATTCCTTTTTTATCTACCAATCCGAAAACGCCGATAGTCTGGCCTCGTGTTGCCGTCTCCGCAACGAAATCAGCGATAAGACCTTTAGTTATTCCTTAGGTGCAGGCGGTGTCGCCACGGGCTCTATAAATGTCATTACCTTGAACATGAACCGATTGGTACAACAAGGGGCTGATATTGTCAATGAAGTCAAAAAGGTGCATAAATATCAAGTCGCGTTCAGAAAACTGATCGATGAATATGAAAAAGCTGGCATGCTTCCGGTATATCGATCCGGTTTTATATCCTTGGACAAACAATTTCTGACCGTTGGCATTAACGGAATGGCGGAAGCTGCTGAAAGCCAAGATATCAAGGTAGGCAATAATACACGCTATAAAAATTTCGTAAATCGATATCTAAAAGCTATCTATAATGAGAACAGGGCTGCCAAACAAGAGTATGGATATATGTTCAACACAGAGTTTGTACCTGCCGAAAACCTAGGCGTTAAAAATGCCAAATGGGACAGGGAGGATGGCCTGTTTGTACCAAGGGACTGTTACAACTCCTATTTTTATATAGTAGAAGACGAGAAAATAAATTCGTTGGATAAGATAATGCTTCACGGTAAAGAAACCATCAAGTATCTTGATGGCGGTTCTGCATTGCATCTAAATCTTGAGGAAACGCCCAATAAAGATGGATTTATAAAACTTATACACGCCACGGCCAAAGCGGGTTGCAACTATTTCTGTTTTAACATTCGCATTACGATCTGCAATGAGTGTTCACATATTGACAAACGCACCTTGTATGAATGCAGCAAATGTGAATCGCAGGACGTAGACCATGCTACTAGGGTTATTGGTTATCTTAAACGGGTTTCGAATTTTAGTTCCAGCAGGCAAAAAGAACATAGGCTAAGGCATTACCATTTAAAAAACCCGATAATAAACAAGGATTCTACAGATGGTGGGGAAATCACCAGTTTCATACCATCTAAATTACAAACGATATAAATTTGGTAGAGGCTATTACGGGAATATCGCTTTTTCAATTAATCTATATTTCCGTAATACTTTTTAAAAATTTGAAACCTTTTAAAATTCAAGATTTTTTAAGGAAATAACAGTTCTGTTGCTCCGTATTTCTAAGGCAAGTTTCTGAATATCTTTTTTCATAAAATCTTTCAACATTCGTTCTTTAAAAGGAGCAACAATAACATGTGCAGGACAGGGATTCTCGTCATTACATTTGGCCAACCCAAGGAAACACTCATCAAATTTAGCAGTACCGTCAATACTTACCATAACCTCCCAGATTGTTTTTTTCAGGTTTTCCTCATTTAGGTAAAAACCACCTCCGGGGCCTTTGGCAGAGGAAATCAATTCATGGGCGGTAAGATTGCGCAACAATTGTGCTAAGAAGGGTAGGGGTACTTCCAGAGCCTCAGCAATCTCCTTTGCTCCGATCTTACTCGTCTGGTTACTGTTAATGGCAAGATATAACATTGCCCTAATGGCGTATTTAGCAGCGTTTGATAGCATAGAGTTAATATGAATTGCTATAAAGGTAAGGAAAAGATATATTTAGAACCTTTAGGATAGATTCCCCTAAGGTTTAAACATAGTTTTAAATAGCCCGTATTCATTTCTAGAGAGCAGAACAAATGAAAAGCAAATTTTAAAATACAACTGGGAGGTCACATTGGTGGTGTAAAAAAAACCGAGTGCAAGCGGTTACCCAATTATCATTCTAGATTCTTATTGCCTTATGTGAATTTTGCTGTTGCCATGTTTATTACGAAATTTCCTTATATATAAAGTATATCACCCCGTTTAAGTAACCTTTCTCTTAACCACAAGTACCTATCAATTTTTATACTTAACCTTAGATGAAATAAGATTTCTGTTTGTTTTCAAATATATGGGTTTCAAATTTTACCGTTTCCTTTTTGACCGCTTGGAGTTCAACAAACACCTCCCTATTACAAATCATAATTTTAAAATCTATAAACTTTAGATTTCGTATGGAAATGCACCTGCGCTTTTTAGGTGATTTTATATAAATTTCGGGCTAGGCTAAATCCTGCGCAGTGGCTATTGCTTATTTAGTCGGTGGTAAATTGTATGTAATAGACGCAAATCATTTTTTGTAAGTATCGAGCACTTCCTTAAACTGCTGAACAACATCTTTTGTTCGCTTGGATTGATCGGTGATTTTCAATGGGTTTTTCTCTAGAGGGTCACGCTCCAAATTATAAAAGTCCCCATTCCCGTATAATTTCCACCTTGTGTTGTGTACATATCTTTTGGGTGTAAATTTACCCCAATTAGGTTCGTAATGGCAAAATACCCATGCTCTGGTAGTGCTTTCATCTCCAAATAACTGAGGGTAAAAGCTTATCCCGTCCCAAGTGACGGATGTTGCGTTTTTATACGTCGCAGCTTCCATAATACTGGGTAAAAAATCTGTAAAATCTATCAAATTACAGTTGATTTGGTTTTTCTTAATCCTTCCCTTCCAATTGGCAATAAAGGGTACATGGGTTCCGGCATTGGTCGTGAAGCCTTTGTTCCCTTTAAGTGCGTTACCATTTATAATAGAGGTGACATCGCGATCTGTGCCATTGTCGCCAACGAAAAGAATCAGCGTATTTTCCCGGATTCCAAGTTCCTCTGTTTTGTCAACCAAACGACCCACTAGCTTATCCATATAAGAAATCATCTCGCCAAAATACTTAGGGTCGTTTACCTTGGACTTGGCCTCGAAATTCTTAAATTCGGGATTATCCGGACTCGGAACAAAAGGGTCATGGGGAATGACCATTGGATAATAAACAAAGAAGGGAGTCTTTTTGTTGGTCTCCATAAATTCTTCGATATGGGACACGAACATATCCGGACCAAACTGACCTGTATACTGTTTGGTTTTCGCTCCTTTTATGCTGAGCAACGGATCTTTATATCTGGAGCCTAGGGAATCCATCTGCCACAGACAATAATCATCAAAGCCGGCATCGGATGGATAGGAACCTATCTTCCCTCCTGCCAATTTTTGTTGATGGTCGTTACCCAATAACTGCCATTTTCCTGCTATAAAAGTCTTATATCCCGCTTCCTTCATATAATGGCCAAAGGTCTTTTCGGTAGGATTCAAAAGCCCAAAACCGATATAGTTCCTAAAATTATATTTACCGGTCATGAGTTGCACTCTAGACGGCGTGCATAAGGGAGTCGAATAACAATGTTCAAATCGCATTCCTTCATTCGCAAGTTGGTCTAAATGGGGTGTTTTATAACTATTACTTCCGTTTACGCCCAGTGTCTCATAGCCCAAGTCATCTGCCATAATCAAAATGATATTGGGTTTTTGATCAACTACCTGAATCGCTTTAGCAGTATAACACCCGTAAACAGCAATGAAACAAAAAAGGAGAATAATTTTGTTCATTTTATTTGGCCATTGGTTGATGGTTGTACTAAGATTCTTTTTCATAGACTATTTCCAAGTCATTGGTTCTTACTTTCTTTAGTTTCCGTTTCAATTTCTTTTTAAAACCGTTCACTTTCTCGGCATATTTGGGTTGTGTATTTTCTTTACCAGGCTTTTACCCTGTACATGTTTTAAAGTTGGTATATCCGCTAATGCTGCTATGGAAGCATATAGGTCGAACAATTCCGCAAAAGTAGTACAAACGCCAGATTTTGCCCCTTGGCACTTTAATAATCAAGGGTGGCCGAACAGATTCTTCCTGTAAACTGACCTTCATCCAAAAACTATATTAACTCAAATGCAAACCATGATCAGAAGTGAAAATAACAATGGTATTGTCCTCCAGTCCTCTTCTTTTAGCCTATTTAATACCTTTCCTACTTGCGCATCCATATAGGACATAGATGCATAATACGCGACCATGGCCTTTCTCTCTTGCTCTAATAACATTTCTCCATTAACGGAGGTCACATAATTAATTCCCTTTTTGGGACTATCGTTCCAATCGCCGGCTACTTTTTTGGGCATCTTGTCTTTATCATACGGATAGGGCAGGAAATAATCTTTAGGCGCTACAAAAGGTACATGGGGACGCACAAAATAAACGGCCAGAAAAAAGGGTTCATCTTTATGTTTTTTTTGTATCCTGCACAATATCCTCGGCATCATGAAGATTTCCAACATAACTATAAGCAATCAAACAAAGTTCTTGATACCGAGTCTTAAAAACCGTCTCTATTTTATATTGCCATGGTGAATTCATACGCCGAGTTTTAAAAGCCAAGAGCGGAAAACACCGCCTGCCCTGGAAATGAAAAAACCAATTTTGTGAAATTGATTTTTTTAACACAAAATCGTCCAGTTTCCTATCTGAGTGGATGAATATACAAAATAATCTATATGATTGGTAATATCCAATTGCATCCAACATGGGCCAGTACCACTTAAATTACAGGTAAATTGTTAATTTTAACTTTGCTACTACTCCGTAAACTAAGGTAAAAAAGCAAAGGAGTAAAAAGATGACCCGACTATTTTAGTCTATTTTGTAAACGATTTTATCTCATAAGGTTTGACCTTATCGAACTGAAATCGGCTAAAACTTACTATCCCTTAATAATCCTTAGGTTCTAACACAAATGTTGTGGAAATGAACCAATAAACTAGTCCGACGTAGGACTTTTAGACGTAGGACATAAAATCAAATACCATTACCCGGTAAAACAACAAGAATGTAAATATCTAAATGCTAAAAACTTGAGCAAAAAATAGTCCTACGTCTTACGTCCTTACGTCCTTTCGTCCTTTCATCCTTTCATCCTATGTCAAGTTCCAAGAACTATATTTCTTACCCACAAAAATAAGGGTAGAACCAATCCTTAAATTCTTTTTTGCCACTTCAAGGGGCCGTAATCTCTCTTTGTTTTTGTTGGAGTGTTTCTCCATCCTTAAGCGTATGTCCTTTAGCATGATTACGGTATCCCTGATGTTCGGTACCTAAACCTCTGTTATTGCTAATTGTCCCCTATACTTCTTTTGATACCAAATAAACAGTATAAAACAAATAAAAACCAACCAATAGTAGTGCTTCCCATCTGTCGAGCTTTTTTCTTTTACCCGTAAGCATTGCGATTATAAGGAATACCGTACCGCCTATTAAAATAAAAATGTCCTTATTAAAATCGGCATTAAAATCAATGGGTCTAATAAAGACGCTAACCGTTAAAATAAGTAGGACATTAAAAATATTGGACCCAATAACGTTTCCAATGGCCATATCGCTGTTCTTTTTAACAGCGGCTATGATCGAGGTTACCAATTCTGGCAAGGAAGTCCCTACCGCCAATATGGTTAAACCAATAATCTTTTGGCTTACCCCTAGTTCTGTCGCAATGGCCACGGCATTGTCAACAACTAGTTTGCCACCTACCAAAAGTCCAACAAGCCCCAAAATTATAAGGCCCCAGATTTTATAGTTCTCCTTTTCTTGGTATGAAGTTTTTGGACTTTCTTCCAATTTCATACTTTTTGAGACATAGTATAAAAAACCTAGAAAAGAGACGCCCAGAATGATACCATCAATTCTGGATATTTTTGAAGCTGAACCGATAAAAAAATCGTTTGCCAATACCAAAAGCAAAACTGTTATGACCAATGAGATGGGAATTTCTCTCCAAGCCGTGGAGGACTGCACCGTTATGGGATAAATTAAACCTGCTATTCCCAGTATAATAAACAGGTTGAAATTGTTACTGCCTATAACATTTGCCAAAACTATATCCGATAGGCCATCAAAGGAAGCTACCGAATTCACTATTAATTCAGGTGCGGACGTTCCAAAAGCGACAATGGTCAAGCCTATTACCAAATCGGGGATCTTGTTCTTTCTCGCCAAGGATGAAGCTCCATCAACCAGCCAATTAGCTCCAAAGATCAGACTCACAAACCCAACTACTATTAAAATTATTGAAACGATCATATTTTACTTTCTATATTTTTTTAGAACGCACTATAAATCCCAGCTACTACAGGGCAGCCATAAAGGTGCCTGCACGCCTGATTTTAAAACGTATCCCGCCTATTTACAATCATCAATCCCGACAATTCCTTACCAAAGCTACTTTCCGGGACAGACTCCATCCTCTCTTCAGATTTCCGCACCAAAAGTAATCGTAATTTGATTACGGTTCTTCAAATTCGTTATCGTTCCACGCCCTTTTATCGCTACTCCTGCTTAATGAAAACAAGAGTTTTTCTGTAAACAAGAGGTCTGGAATACTTTAGATTTTCCGATCAATGGACCCAGCCCATAATAAATGCCAAATGTTTTACTAAGCCCAAAAAAAGAAATATCTTGCGTATATGGGAATATTTGATTTTAGGGACGCAAGCAAACGGAAGAAAAAGAGCGAAACGATTACCGTTCAGTGTACGGCCAAAGAAATACTTCTGAACGATACGCCCATTACCTTTCCTACCAACTACACCACCCTTAAACGTATATTGGGTGCCGCATCCCGCATAGAACCTATTAAACAGACCAAGAACAAGGTTTATCTGTGGGACGATCTAGGCATCTATTGCTCCACTGCCGATACCGAGAAAATGTTAATGCTCTTGCTGGTAGAAGATAACAGATACGGCTTGGGGCATCAACCCCTAAAGAATTTTACCGGTATCGTTACCATAGATGGCAAACCCATTACGGAATCCATAGAACAGGTAAGCCAGTACAGACCTTACATGATACGATCGATTATTAAGGAAGACAAACAGGTGGCCATTGCGCTGGGATGGAATCCCGGTGTTTAACTGTAATTACCTGCAAATGATAAATATCATATTTATTGGAAGCGGAATTGTGAAACTTTGTTGTCAAATGCTACACACCAGCTATTATGACCAAACAAAGACTTCACATTGTACTCCTTTTTCTAATTGTTTTAAACTTTAACCCTATACTAGCACAAACGCTGGAAATAGATGCGGACCTACGGGCACGTTTTGAATATCGCCATGGGTTTAACAACCTGTTTCCCGATGGTGCCGATCCTGCCGCCTTCGTAAATCAGCGCACGCGACTTAATATTGGCTATACCGCAGAAAAACTGCAGCTGTTTATTGCCATACAGGATGTAAGTATTTGGGGAGATACCCGCCAAATTTTGCCCATAGACGGTAATGATTCCTTCTCCTTGTTCGAAGCTTGGGGGCAATTACAACTCAATGAAAACTGGTCCACCAAGTTAGGGCGACAAGTGATTTCTTATGACGATGAGCGCATTTTTGGTGCTTTGGATTGGGCAATGCAGGGGCGTTTTCATGATGCTGCCCTCTTAAAATACAGGAAAGATGATTTTATGCTCGATATAGGTGGCGCCTTTAGCCAAGAAAGGGAGCGGAACGAAGGCAACGACTTTGGCATTCAGGGATTTTTTACCTACAAGGCCATGCAATACGCTTACCTAAAGAAAACCTGGGAAAAAAGTAGCGCGAGCTTTCTTTTTCTAAATACCGGATTTCAAAATTTTATAGGTGCCGCCAATGAAATTCCTGATGGTGTTTCCTACAGACATACCACGGGTTCTTATTTTAAGTTTCCTGTTCAGAACGTAAATGTTGCAGGTAGTGCCTATTATCAGTTTGGTAAAGCAAATGCAACTACAGATTTAGCCGCCTATCAAATGTCATTGGAAGCAACGTATAAAAAGAATAAAATTCTTTATGGCTTAGGTGTCGAGATCTTAAGTGGCACGGATCAAGACGGTGCTACTAAAAATAATTCCTTCTTTCCATTATACGGTACCAATCATAAGTTTAATGGCTTTATGGATTATTTCTACGTAGGCAACCATGCCAATAATGTGGGACTCAATGATATCTATGCAAAAATGGTCTTTACTACCGGAGAAAAATCAAATCTTTTGGTAAAAGGACATTATTTTAGTGCAAATGCCGATCTTACAGGAAATGCCGATGCCTATTTAGGCACAGAAATAGATTTGGTCTATACACAAGCCCTAATGAAAAACGTAAGCCTGAATGTAGGGTATTCCCATATGTTCGCTTCGGACAGTATGAGCTTAATAAAAGGTGGAAGGTCAAATGACAATATCAATAACTGGGGATGGGTTCAATTAATTATTAACCCTAATTTGTTTACCACTAATTTAAATAAAAACACCAACTAGATCTTCATCTGTTACGGACTTTTATCCTCCTATAGCAATCATACTTCGATTGTTGTGCGAATCGGGATCTTTAAATTGTTCTAAGGTTTCCATCCCATTACGTACTTTTTTCTTGGCCAATACCGCTTTTTGAATTACCGGAGCTATTGATTTTCCTTCGCGAAACGGTGTGAGCAAATCGGATTCCGTTGACGAAAACAAACAGTCTTTGAGTTGGCCATTGGCCGTTAACCGTATTCTATTACAACTATCGCAAAACGGATTGGTCACGGAACTAATGACCGCAAAGGAGCCTTGATAGTCTTTTATTTGGTAGTTTTTTGCGGTGTCGTTTGGCGCGTCCTTAAGGCGAACAAAACTTTTTGCATCGTAATGTGAGTAGACTTCCTTTAAAACTTCTTCCAGCGAGACCAGTTTATCAAAATTCCATTTATTACCATCAAAAGGCATAAACTCGATAAAGCGAATCTGCAAAGGCTGTGTTTTTGTAAGTTCGATAAAATCGATAATCTCGTTTTCATTGAAGCCCTTCATCAAAACACAGTTAATCTTTACCTCAAAGCCTTCTTTTACCAATAATTGAATGTTGTTATATACTTTGGTAAAATAGTCCCTGCGGGTTATGGCGGTATTTTTATCGTTATTTAGAGAGTCTAAACTGACATTGATTTTCCGAAGACCTATTTTTTTAAACTGCTCGATAAATTTATCTACGATGACCCCATTGGTGGTAATGGCCAATTCCACCGGAAGTGTTGCTAGTTGCTCCATGATCACCCCTACATCCTTACGCACCAAAGGCTCCCCACCCGTAAGTCGTATTTTGGTGACGCCGTGATCCACAAATTCTTTTGCGATGGCGAAGATTTCCTCATAGGTCATAATATGGGATTTGGGCGATAAAGGGATACCGCCGGCAGGCATACAGTAGGTGCAGCGCAAATTACAGCGCTCCGTTAGGGAAATGCGCAGATAGGTATGTTCCCTGCCAAAAGTATCGGTCAATATAGTATTGGGTTTTGTCATATCAATCGTGCCGTGCACCTTTTAAAATTCTAAAAACATGTAAAACGGAGGGGAAGATAGCCTCCATAGATTCCCGTGCCCCATTTGTGGAACCGGGCAAAGCCAGCACCAAGGTATTTTTTATGGTGCCCGCCACACTTCTGGAAAGCATGGCATAGGGCATACGGTGCTGCCCATATTGCCGAATCACTTCTTCTATCCCGGGAATGGTTCTGTCCAACAAAGGTTTTAAGGCTTCTGGGGTTACATCACGTCCAGACAAGCCTGTTCCGCCGGTGTAAATAATCATATCGGCGCCATTGGCTTGATAGTATTTCGCCTTTTCTTGAATGATGGCTTCTTCATCGGGAATAATGATATAGTCCTGCACGGCAACCTCACATTCGGTTAATTTGGCCATAATGGCCTTACCGGCCCTATCCTCCTTTTTGCCCGCCGAAATAGAATCGGAACACACGATAACAACGGCGTTCAAATCCCTCCTAAATTTATCCTGAAAGCTCGATTTTCCTCCTTTTTTCTCCAATAATTTAATGTGATACAGTTCAATACCCTTATCAATAGGTTTCAGCATATCATACATAGTAAGGGCCACAACACTTGCGCCGTGCATGGCCTCTACCTCAACACCCGTTTTATAAATGGTCTTTACGGTAACCAGTACGGTAATTTCCAATCCGTCTATTTTATAGTCGATTCCTGTAAATTCTATGGGCAAGGGGTGGCAATCCGGTAATAAATCCGGTGTTTTTTTGACGCCTAAAAGTCCGGCCGCCTTACTCATGGCAAAGACATCGCCCTTGGGCACGGCGTTGTTTAAAATAGCGGCGATAGTTTCCTGGCGACTCACCTTTACAATGGCCTGCGCCGTTGCCGTCCTTAGCGTATTACTTTTATGTGTGATATCTACCATCTACCTAACTGTTTACTTTCCATTGATGTGATGCGTCTTCAAATAGCTCTTTTCCAAAAACGGGTACTTCTGCCTTAATGGCTTCTACCACGTATTCCAAGGCATTAAAAACTTCTTTTCGCCGTGGCGATGAGACGAACACGAACAGACATATTTCGCCCGTTTTTACCGCTCCCAAACTATGGTAAATGTGCATGCAGGTCAGGTTGAATTTTTCAAAAGTGGCCTCCCGTATTTCGTGAAACTTCTTATTTGCCATTTCTTCATACGCCGTATATTCTATGGCCGAAACCGCTTTACCGTCTATTTCGTCAGCGCGGACTTGTCCTAAAAAAATAGTGTGCGCACCAATGTTTGTTTTGGATTGATGTTTGGCGATTGAATTGGCTATAAATTCCGATGGGATAGCGCCTTTTATAAATACGTTTTTATACTCCATTTTTTTATATTGATATAATTCTCATAGTACCCTACTGCTCAACGCCACAAATTAACCGCCCGCAAAAGGAGGCAAAAGTGCTATCTCCTGTCCGTTAAGCAAGGTGTCTTCCGAGACCAGTTCTTGATTTTGGGCGATCCGAAAATCCAAGGTTTGAAGTTTTGGATATTTTTGAAATAAAAATTCCTTCAAATCTGAAACGGGAGTGGCAGAAAATGCTAAAACCTCTGAATTTCGTCCTGTCACCTCCGCAAGCATTCCAAAATAGTTGATTTCGATATTCATTTTATTTTCTTTATTTAATTCCGATTGATATACTTTGTAAGTAACGATTTAAGTGTTAGGTTGAAATTACAAGATATGCTGCTCCCCTCCGCTCGTGCTGAGCAAACTCGAAGTATCCTAGGGATTGGGAGAGAATTATTCTCATAATTTTATATGCCCTCCAATGTTTTAAATTCTTCATCTAAAAATGTCCAACATTTTGTATTTATAGCCTCAAATGCCTGTATTAGATTTTTACCATAAGGCGTAATTAGGGTACCTCCCCCTTTTTGACCACCAACGGATGTGGTTACCACTGCTTCTTTTGCGGATCTGTTTACCGCATCAACAAGTGTCCACGCCTTTTTATAGGACATGCCTATAGACTTTGCGGCTTTTGAAAGGGAACCCTTTTCATCGATCTCCTTTAACAAACGCACTCTCCCTTCGCCCACCAGCACCTTATCCCCAACCTCTATCCAGATTCTACTTCTTATTTTATAATCGTTCATCTTCACTAGCTTATTTGTTGGGCAGTATGATCGTCTTTACGTTTTCACCTTTCTTTACTTCCGAAGTATGCTCGGGTAAGAAAACCAGCGCATTGGCATCTCCAAAAGCCCTGACCATAGCAGAACTTTGTCCTCCTAAAATCTCGACACCGGCGCCTTGCATTCTTGCCTTTAAAAATTGGGCTCGATCTCCGTTTACGGTATAGTCGGACAATAAAGGCATTAAAATACTTAAAAGATTCAACTGATCCGCTGCCTCACACCTTTTTAAAAGTGGATATACATAGATATAAAAACAACTAAGCGCGGCAGCGGGATTCCCGGGCAGACCGAATATAGCTGTTTCCCCTTTTTTTCCAAAAAACAAGGGTTTACCCGGTTTTTGCCGTACTTTATAAAAAACTTCTTGTACGGCTATGGCGTGCAATGCTTTTCCGACAAAATCGTAATCGCCTACGGAAACCCCACCGGTAACAATAACAACATCGTGGTTGTTTATGGTTTCCCCTAGTATTTTTTTAGTGCGTTCATAGTCATCCTTAATAGTGATAACAACAGTATTCCTATAACCCAACTCGCTTAATACCGCGGTTAGCATGGCACCATTGGATTCGTATATTTCACCATAGGACAGCACTGTGCCGGCATTCACAAGCTCGTTCCCCGTAACCACAATAGCTATGGACGGTTTTTCACGAACAGTTATTTTTGTCACTCCCAAACTCGCCAAAAAACCAATATGGGCACCTTTGATCGTAGTTCCCTTGGTCAAGGCAATATCCCCTACTTTGATCTGTTCCCCTTGGGGCCTAATATTCATATTTGCTATTAAAAGTTCCTCCACCTTAATCGTATGGCCATCAACCCTTACCCTTTCCTGCATCACCACAACGTTGGCCGCATTGGGCACGGGAGCTCCCGTAAAAATCCGGACAGCCTCGCCGCTATTCAAGTCCGGATTGGAATTATCGCCCGCTTGCACTTCACCAACTAAGGCATACGTATCTGAATCACTGGTATGCAAGGCATACCCATCCATGGCAGATTGCCTAAACGGAGGCATATCCATACTTGAAATTACATGTTCTGCCAGCACATAGTCCAATGCATCCTTCAGATTTATTTCAATCGTTTTAACAAGCGTAGAACCATGCAACAATACCAATTCCAAGGCTGTAGCCGTGTCTATCATGATGTTGGCATTATTTTTTACTTGGCCCTGTGATTTCATTACAACGGTGTTTTTAAAGTTCCTAAGACATACAAAAACGCCAACCTTGCCCTGATACGTTTTAAGATTTTCGGTTTCAAAAAAAATATGCTCTTTTATATAGGCAATAAATATACAAAATCGTTATTTCCGGTCAAATATAACGCGTGCTTAATTATTCATTTTATGACTTTTGTCATGTTTTTTAAAGTTGCGCTCGTTTATTTTTGCTCAACCGTTAATAATCTGTTAAATAATTTTTTATATTTTTAAACCAAGACAATCCACGCACAATGCCCATAAAAAGTTACTTAGCCTACGCTATTACAGGAAAAAAAGAAGATTTAATGAAAGCCTTACTCAGCTTAGGCCAGTGTGAAGTAGTGCCCGCGGAGAACGAAGATATTTTGGCAGTGGTTACCGAAACCCCTAACGATGCAGAAGATGAACTACTAAAAGAACAAATTGAAGCCCTGGATAGTCTTAAACTATTGTCATTAGTTTCCGGCTTTAACACCCCTCAAAATTAAAATGTCCATGAACACACCCACTACCAATAGAAGAAATTTTATAAAAAAAATGGCCATGTTGTCTGCGATGACGGCTGCCGCATCCATGTTTCCGGGCATTATTTTCGCCAGTGAACAAGAAAAAGGAATTCCTGAAGACGCCAATTTGGATTGGAAAAAAGGGCCTTGCCGTTTCTGCGGTGTAGGTTGCGGTATCCTCGTAGGTACCGAAAAAGGAAAGGCAGTAGCTGTGAAGGGAGATCCTAATTGTGCCGTAAACAAGGGTTTATTGTGTGTAAAGGGATACCACCAAATCATGTGCCTACAGTCCAAGGATAGGCTGGAATACGCCTTGGTCAAGAAAAATGGGAAATATGTCCAAACGCCCATAAGCGAGGCCCTGGATATCGTTGCCAATAAAATGAAGGAAACTATTGCCAGTCACGGCAAGGATTCCGTAGCCATGTACACCTCCGGGCAGTCTACGATTCCCGAAGGCTATGTAGCTTCCAAATTGATGAAAGGCGCTATTGGAACCAATAACCTAGACTGCAATGCCCGTCTTTGTATGGCGAGCGCCGTTACCGGCTTCTTAACCTCTTTTGGCGCGGATGAACCCATGGGTTGTTATGAGGATATAGATTATGCCGACTACTTTGTGACCTGGGGCAATAATATGGCGGAAATGCATCCCGTACTGTTCTCAAGAATGTTGGAACAAAAGGCAAACCGTGGCGCAAAAATAATCGATTTTGCCACCCGGACTACCCGATCTAGCGCCGCTTCCGATCGTTCTATATTATTTGAGCCACAAACCGATCTAGCACTTGCCAATGCCATTTGCTATGAAATTATAAAGAATGGATGGATGAACAGATCCTTCGTTGAAAAACATTGTAATTTCAGTAAAGGACTCACGAACATCGGCTATGGTCTGGAAGATAATTTTGAATTTACCGATAAGCCGCAAAAAATAGATTTTGAAGCCTATAAGGAATTTTTAAAGGATTATAGTCCAGAGGCTGTTTCCAAATATTCCAAAGTATCGGTTAAAGACATAAAGTTCTTGGCTTGGGTTTATGGAAACCCCAACAACAAGGTAGTTTCTTACTGGTGCATGGGTATGAACCAGCACACCAGGGGAACATGGATAAACAATCTTGTCTACAATATTCATTTACTTACAGGTAAAATCTCGCAACCTGGCAATGGCCCGTTTTCATTGACCGGACAGCCTTCTGCCTGTGGTACGGCCCGTGAGGTAGGCACCTTTACGCACAAACTGCCAAAAGGAGTGGTAATGAATAAAGAGAATAGGGAACTAGCGGCTAAAATTTGGAAAGTTCCCGTGGAGAATATCCCATCAAAACCTACCTACCATGCCACAGAAATGTTCAGGGCAGTAGATCGTGGCGATATAAAATTTATTTGGACACAGGCTACAAACCCTTTGGTATCCTTACCTAAAACGGGGAGGTATCGCCCGGCCATGCAAAAGAAATCCTGCTTTGTGGTGGTTTCGGATGTATTTCCTACGCCAACATCGGACGTGGCGGACGTAATTCTTCCCGCCTCCTGGCATATTGAAAAAGGTGGTCTGTACGGCAACTCGGAACGCAGGACCCAACATTGGGACAAAATGATAGAAGGTCCGGGAGAAACCATGCCGGACGCCTGGATGTTCATTGAAGTGGCCAAACGTATGGGTTATGGCGATCTGTTCCCGTACAGCAAAGAAAATCATGTTGAAGAAATATACAACGAATACAAACAATTCCATGAAGGCGCAAAGCATGAAATGGCACCGCTGGAAGTACTTAAAAAAGAATCCGGTGTCATTTGGCCCTATGTAAACGGGAAATCTACCCAATGGCGTTTTAATGCCGAATATGATCCGGCCTGCTCCAACGGCGAGAAGTTCCATTTTTATGGCAAACCCGATGGCAGAGCGGTAATTTGGCAACGCCCTTTTGAGGAAGCTCCGGAGAAACCCGACCAAGAATATCCATTTTGGTTGAATACGGGGCGTGTTGTTGAGCACTGGCATACGGGATCGATGACACGTAGAATACCTGTATTGCACCAAGCCATGCCCAACGCCTATATAGAATTTCATCCCGATGATGCGAAAGCCTTAAGCATTAGAAATGGGGAAAATATCAAGGTAACATCACGCAGGGGGTCCTGTGTTTTACCGGCATCGATCAACGAAAGGGGCTTACCTACCAAAGGGCAGGTATTTGTTCCCTTCTTCGATGAAAATATGCTCATCAATGATGTAACCCTCGATGCTTTTTGTCCAATATCCAAGGAACCGGACTATAAAAAATGTGCCGTTAAAGTGGAAAAAGCCTAGCAGATGAGAAAAAGACTTGGAATCATATCGTTTTTTGTAGTCATCTTCATAACGTTTATAGTGGTTTGGGGCTACAGCTACCAGCAAGGGCAGGAAGAGGCCTATATCCCCCTCATAGAAACGCCCACTGGGAATTTCATACCATCGGAGAGCGGTGCATTCAATCGATTTGATGCTTCGGGCCTGGATTATTTAAATATGCCAGTAGACGAAAACCACCAACGTACGCTCGAAACCTATTATGACAACAGAGCCTTTGAAGGTGCCCCGCCGAGTATTCCGCACCCTGTTGCCGAAGAGCGCAGTCTTGGTGGAAATACGTGTATACAATGCCATCAAAATGGCGGATTTGTGGAGAAATTTAATGCCTATGCCCCTGTGACCCCGCATCCTGAAATGATAAATTGTCGCCAATGTCACGTTACCAAAAACACCAATAGTACCTTTACGGAGCTTGCTAGTGCGGCCTCGATGGAAACAGGTTTCGCTAGGTCAACACCGCCTAAAGTAGGGGAAGGCGTAAACAATGCCATGCCCGGAAGTCCTCCGATGATGCCACATCGATTGCACATGCGGGAAAATTGTATTTCCTGTCATGCAGGGCCAAGTGCTCCTAAAGAAATTAGGGTAACACACCCCGAACGGATCAATTGCCGACAATGCCATTTACCCATAAAGGCAACACAGTCAACAATGGATGCCAGTACGTTCCTAAGACAATTCGATGAACTTAATGAAAAATAGAACCTCCACATATTATGTTATTCTACTTCTGGTAGTCACCTTGGTTTCTTGTAAGGGAGGAGAAGAAGAATATCATTCGGTCACAGATAAGATAGAAGCGAAACAAACGCCCTACCACGGTGCACTCTCCTCAGAGGAGTTGTTGGCCGGAAAGGACCTCATATCCATTACCGAAGGCGAACACACCTTTTTGATACCTGAACGCAAGGGACAGATTACATCGTATGCCTGTATTGAGTGCCACAGCAAGCCTGTTTCACAAATGAAGGGTAGCGATATACAAAAGGCACATTGGGATATAAAACTAAATCACGCCAGCAGTGAAACGATGGATTGTGCTACCTGCCACAACCCAAAGGATATGAACCAGTTGAACACTTTAACCGGTGCAGATCTAGATTTCAACCTCAGCCATAAATTGTGTATGCAATGCCACTCTGGTCAGTTTGAGGACTGGAAAGGAGGCGCACACGGGAAAAAAGTCGCGGGCTGGGCGCCGCCACGAGCCTCAATGACCTGCGTGAATTGTCATAATCCCCACGATCCCGGGCTTGAAAAAAGATGGCCGGTACAATTCAATACAAAAACAGAAATAGAGCGCCAAGAAGGTTTGGACGATTAAAAAATATAAGATATGAGCGATAATAAAAAATGGTTTTCCATAGACCTGGGCCTGAATAAGAAAAAAGAAACCTCAGGTTCTTGTGGATGCGGAAAAACATCAGGAGGCTGTAACAGTCATAAGGAAGAATTGAGTGCAGACGAATTTTATGAGGCCGCCATTGATGCGTCCATAGGGGAAGAACGCCACAAAGATGGGTTTGAGCAGGTGTTCGATGTCAAAATGGACCGGAGACAAGCTTTCAAAAAATTGACCGCCAGCCTACTTATCGGAGCGGGAGCGGTGAGTACTTCCTGCAGCGTAACAACAGGAAAGGACACCAAGGAAAAAGCACAGATAGATTGGGAAGAGCAGTTTAAGGGAAACTATAAACTCATGACCGATGACGAGAAGCAAAAAACCATTGATCGACTTATGCGCTCGTATGAATTGCGTACCGGCAAGAACATTGCTATGACGGCAGAAAATGCCGAGGAAAATGTGCTCTTCGGGTATGCTTTTAACATTTCTCAGTGTCAGGGCTATATGAATTGTGTAAGTGCCTGTGTGGAAGAGAATAACCAGGATAGGGATTCAGAAATGCAGTACATCCGTATCCATGAAATGAAGGATGGCGAAGGATTAAAATTTGAAGAGGCAGATGACAATTACTATCATGAAGTTCCTGCCGAAGGTCATTTTTACTTGGGCACACAATGTTTTCATTGCGATAATCCACCGTGCGTTGACGTATGCCCCGTACAAGCCACTTGGAAAGAGGAAGACGGCCTTGTGGTCGTAGATTATGACTGGTGTGTTGGTTGCCGCTATTGTATGGCAGCTTGCCCTTACGATGGAAGAAGATTCAACTGGAGCAAACCAGAAGTGCCGGAAAATGAAGTCAATAAAAATCAGCACTACCTAGGGAATAGAATGCGTAAAAAAGGCGTGGTGGAGAAATGTACTTTTTGCGTACAACGAACAAGAAAAGGGGAAAACCCGGCCTGTGTGGAAGCATGCCCGACAGGAGCAAGAATATTTGGCAATCTTTTAGATCCGGACAGTACTATCAGGTGGGTGCTGGCAAACAAAAAAGTGTTTAGGCTCAAGGAAGATTTGGGCACAGAACCAAAGTTCTGGTACTTTATGGATTAATCCTATCCACACGTACTAACAAAGAACATAGAAATACTGATATTCCGTATGAAAATGATTAAAAATAGGAATTAATGAGCCAATTAAAAGTATTAAAAAGTTTAGTGATCGATAGTTTGGATACCATTACCAAAGGATCTAAAACGTATCACATCTGGATGGGTGCCCTGACCCTCGTGATGCTCATTGGTATGTATTGTTATAGCATTCAATTGGATGAAGGCCTTAGTGTCACGGGATTGTCCGATCGCGTTAGTTGGGGTCTTTATATTTCAAATTTTACTTTTTTGGTCGGTGTTGCGGCAGCCGCCGTAATGCTGGTAATGCCTACCTATATTTTAAAGGATATCGATTTTAAACAAGCAGTCCTCATTGGCGAGGGACTTGCGGTGGCTGCACTAATTATGTGTTTGGCCTTTGTTGTGGCAGATATGGGCGGACCGTCCGTGCTTTGGCACATGATTCCCGGCATCGGTGTTTTTAATTTTCCTGATTCCATGCTCACCTGGGATGTTCTTGTATTGAACGGCTATCTGTTTTTAAACATAAGTATTCCCTTTTACATCCTTTTTAGGCACTATCAAAACAAGGAGGCAAAACCAAAAGTGTATGTGCCCGGTGCCATACTATCGGTATTTTGGGCTGTTGCCATCCACTTGGTCACTGCCTTTTTATACCAAGGCCTACAAGCGCGTCCTTTTTGGAACAATGCCTTATTGGGGCCACGCTTTCTTGCCTCTGCCTTTGCTGCAGGGCCAGCCCTTATTATTTTAGTTTTAGCGATCATTAGAAGTTCCACAGCATTTAAAATAGAGGATAAAACCATCAAAAAAATAGCAATGATCGTAACGGTTGCCGCGCAAATCAACTTAATTATGTTGGTTTCCGAGTTGTTCAAGGAATTTTATGCACCTACCCACCATAGTGAAAGTGCCTATTATTTGTTTTTTGGATTACACGGCAAGGATGCCCTATTGCCTTGGATCTGGACCGCGATTCCATTGAATGTGCTCGCCACGGTCATGCTCACTTTTGGCAAACTAAGAAACAACCTTAAAGTACTCTATTTTTGCTGCTTTATCCTATTCGTGGCTATATGGATCGAAAAGGGATTTGGTTTAATTGTTCCCGGCTTTGTTCCCGGACCTTATGGCAAAATCGTCGAATACCTGCCAACCGGTATAGAGGTAGGAGTTACCTTAGGGATTTGGGCACTCGGAGCTTTTGTCTTTACCATATTGGCCAAGACCGCCATTGGCATAGAAACCGGGGAATTAAGGTACAAAGAGAAAAAAGCTGCAGCCGAGTCGGTACTTTGATATCCTGAATTTAAGTATTTGGTTTGCACTTAAAAACTGATTTATGCTCCTGCCAAATGAAAACCCGAGTAAAGGAGCTGAAGCTGTAATTCGTAAAAATTTATCCATTTTGTTCTGCCCTTATTCTTGTGGGTATAAAATATAGTTCTCTGAACTTGACATAGGACAAAGGGACGCAACACCTAGGACTTTTTTGCAATAGTTTGTTCATCTTTAAACATTGAGTCCACTCCGAAAAGGGGCTTTGGTTTATGATTGGTAAAAATTCAGTTTTTCATTATTCTTAAAATATCGATTTATACCTATTTGAAAAATATCAGAATCAGAAATTTTTAACTTTTTAACTATTTTCCTCCTTGACTTGAGTTTTCGGAGCAACCGCAATATTTACGTTCCTATTGTTTTTCCAGACAGCATATTTGGTCTTATGTCCTAGGTCTATAAGTCCTACGTCGGCTAGTTCATTACTTTAATTTCCATAATATTTGTGGTAGAACCATAAATTTTTAGGTAACTATTTTTTACAAAACTCGCATTACCCTTTCCCAAACCCGTCGGCTAGACCCCAAGGGTTTTAAAAACCCTTGGGGTCTCTGTAATGCCGATTAGATTATATATAAATGTCCAAAACTGCAACCAAAAGAAAGCAGCATGTCTTGTTTTTTGATTTTCAAAAAAACCGCGCTCCAGTTCACTAGTGTTAAGTCTAAACTGAAATAGTCATTTGAGCGGGAAGTACGAACAGATTACCCCGCTGTATTCCCAAAAACCAAAACAGCGGCCCTCTCAAAACCCAGATCAATTTCGCCCTGTAGCTGTTGTGCCGATGTAAAATTGACCAGCGTCCCGTTGGGCAATTTTACCGTATTGAGGTACTGCTGCCCAAAGAAGAGACTTCTTTCTATTATGGCCCTTACCTTAAAAGTACTTTGTGCATTTACTTGAAACCGCTCCAAGCGAATCGCGTAGGTTTCGCTATCGGCGGCTGTATGCTTGAAATACGATAGGTCCTTGACATTCAAAGGCACTACGGAACCGAACAGTGCTGCCACATATAAGCTATTGGGGTCATTATATAGGGAAGTAGCATTGCCTTGCTGTACTATTTTTCCTTTTCTCAACACCACAATGTCATCGGCGATCATAATGGCGTCTTGGGTGTCGTGCGTTACAAAAATAGCGGTAATGCCCAACTGTTGTATGATTTCAAAAATCTCGTTACGCAATTGTAGTTTTAGGGCGATATCCAGATTACTGAAGGGTTCGTCCAAAATCAACAATTGCGGTCTGGGCGCCAATGCCCGCGCTAGCGCCACACGCTGTTGTTGGCCGCCGGATAGCTGATGCGGATATCGACCTTCGTACCCTATAAGCCCCACCAATTCCAAGAGTTCCGTGAGCTGCTCTTTTTCTATATCCTTACAGCCATAGGTTATATTTTGATACACCGTGAGGTGGGGAAACAGGGCGTAATCCTGGAAGACCATGCCTATTTTCCGTTCTTCCGGCGGAACAAAGGTGCTGTTTGAAGTAACCGTATTTCCGGCTATTAGAATGCTGCCGGAATCCGGTGTTTCCAATCCTGCAATCAATCGTACCAAAGTCGTTTTACCGCTTCCACTTTCGCCCACAAGTGCCATAATATCCCCTTTTTTAAGGGAAAGTTCCACCTTGTCCACCACATAATCCTTCCCTTTGTTAAAGGACTTGCACAAGGCTTTTATTTCTAGCAGTGCTGCGGTTTTATTCGTGTTTGTCATTGAGGATAAATCTGTTTAATAAAATAATGGGTACAACTCCCGTTGCCACAATGCATAGCGCCGGCAGGGAAGCTTCCATGATCTGTTCATCACTCGCATATTCGTAGGCTTTTACGGCCAAGGTATTAAAATCGTAGGGCTTCAGGATAAGGGTAAGCGGCAATTCTTTCATGGTATCCACAAAAACAAGGATAAACGCGGCCAACAGACTCGGTTTTAAAAGTGGAAGGTCGATTTTTAAAAAGGTTTTAAAAGGGCCTTTTCCCAATACCCTGGAAGCATCGGAAAGCGATTTTTTCAGTTTTAATTGATTGGACAGGATGGGATTCGCCGCCACCGCCAAAAACCGAATAATGTAAGCGTACAACAATACCGAAAGCGTACCGTTGAGCAAGAGCCCAAATTCCATATCAAAAACATTTTCGCCAACGGAAATCATCCAACGGTCCAATTGTAAAGTGGGCACCATGACGCCAATGGCCAAGACCGCCCCTGGAATAGCATAGCCCAAAATAGCAAGACGCCCGCACTTTCTCAGGAATTTAAGTCGGTTCCAGACCGGAAAATAAAGGGTCATCAGGGCAAACAGCACCGTAAGAAATGCGGTTAACAAAGCGATGCCCAAACTCTTTAGCGCAATGGCAACAAAAGAGGCCGAAGCCACCGTTTTAAACGTCAAGATACTCCAATAGCCCAATTGCAGCACAGGCAATAGGAATCCGAAAAGTATAGGCAGGAACACCACAAGTAAAAAGATACCTCGCAGGCTTTTGGACGCTGCTATTTTTGGGAGTCGAATGTTGCTCTTTGAGGCCAGTTCATAACTTTTCTTGCCGCGCTGCCAGCGTTCCAAAAAAATAAAAGCAAAGACAATGAGTAGCAAAAGGGCGGACAAATAGATGGCCGTAGCCGGTTCCTCCAAGGCAAACCATGCCCTAAAGATCCCTGTTGTAAAGGTACTGACGCCATAGTATTTGGCCGCGCCGTAATCGTTCAGCACCTCCATGATGACCAGCAATAATCCGGCAAAAATGCCCGGCCTTGCCATAGGCAGCACAATCTTAAAAAAGGTCTTGATTTCATTCGCGCCCAAGAGTTTGGAAGCTTCGATCAAGCGACCGGACTGATACACAAAAACGGCTCTAGAGGCTACGTACACATAAGGGAACAAGGACACGCTCAACACAAAAACAAGTCCCGGAACGTTCATGATATCCATCCGGAACGGATCAAATCCCAAGGTTTGGGACAAAAGCATTAAACTTCCACCATAATCAAAAAACCCTGCGTAGGCATAAGCGGTGATATACGACGGAAATGCCAAGGGCAGAATCAACAACCACTCCAACCATTTTTGCCCGGGCAACCGGTAGCGGCTCACGATCCAAGCGGAAGACACGCCCATAGCCAAGGTCAGGATGACACAGCCTGTCAAAAGCCAAACGGAATTCAGGACATAATCTAGCAGTACATGGTTTACCAAATGCTGCCAGGTCTCCCCAGGCCCGGAAAACAAACGCAGCACTATAGTGTAAATGGGCAGCCCCATAAACACAACAATGGCCAATGTACCCATTGACCATTTGTTAAAATCCCTTTTCAGGTATGTTGGTTTTGTTTCTCTCAATACGGAGCTGAAAACTTATTTTTTATTACTATTCACTTCTTACCACTACCGAAAACTTTTTACGTATTACTTTTCGCTGCCCACTGCCAACCGCTACCGCAAAATGCAAATCCCCTACTTCCATCCTACTTCATCAAAAACAATAACCGCTTTTTTGTTGTTTTTTCCCAAAGCGGATAAATTTAGGGAATCCTCTTTAAAGGTACCCCATGACTGTAGTAGTTCCGATGCTGGCACCTCCGGATTTACAGGGTATTCATAGTTGCTGTTGGCAAAGACTTCCTGTGCTTCCTTACTGATCAGGAACTCCAAAAATTTCACCGCATTTTCTTTATTGGGCGCATATTTCGCAACACCGGCACCGCTGATATTAATATGTGTACCGCGGTCCTCCTGATTGGGAAAAAAGATACCTACCCCTTCACCGGCCTTAACCTCTTCCGCATCTTCGGAGTTGAGCAGTTTACCGATATAATAGGTGTTTACAATTGCGATGTCGCCCTCTCCGCCTACAACCGCCTTAACTTGATCATTATCGTTTCCTTTGGGGTCACGCGCCATGTTGTTCAATACTTTTGCCGCCCAATCCTTGGCCGTGGCCTCATTGGTATGGGCAATAATAGAAGCCATTAGTGATTGGTTGTAGATATTTCCGGAAGAACGTACCAATATTTTATCGTTCCATGTATCGGAAGCTAGATTTTCATAGGTAGATAGCTGCTCCGGTTTTACCCGGTCCTTGGCGTAAGCAATGATTCTCGCACGTTTTGTAAGGCCAAACCATTGGTTGTCACCATCCCTTAAATGGGAAGGAATTTTACTATTCAGGATTTCGGAATCAATGGATTGCAAAAGGCCATTGTCCTTGGCGCGCACCAAACGACCCGCGTCCACGGTAATCAAAACATCGGCCGGGGACTGCTTGCCTTCCTCGGTCATTTTTTGAATCAGTTCATCGGCACTGGCATTGACCACATTGACCTTTATACCGGTCCGCTTTTCAAAACTGGCAAACAATTCCTGATCCGCAGGGTAGTGCCTGTGGGTGTACACATTTACTTCTTGTGCTTCTGCCGTAGCATCCGCAGCACTTTCGGATTTGTCCTTGGTGTTTTCTTTGCAAGAGCTAATCAGCAAAGTGCCCAGGCACACTAAAAAGAGTTTTTTCATGGTGATGTTAGTTTTTGTTTTACTGCTCGCTGGTATTTTTGATCCTTCTTTATTGTCCGAAAGAACACCCTTTTTCAAATTCAGAAATGCATTTGGGCGCAGCCATACAGAGCATAATAACTAATTTTACGTAAAAATACAATACAATTTTTATTCGTTCTAAATAAAAGGAGGATTAATTCGTTGTTTTTTATCCGAAATGGGTACATAACGATAACAACCTTGGCGCATAAATGCGCTAGTGCAGGGCCCTGACGTTGGGAATTTTGATTATACTACTGCCAAATGAAAACCCGAGTTTTTGTCTCTTTCTTTTTCCCTTTGCCGTCGTTAAAATTATAAACCGTAGCTACGGCTATGCTTCGCCATCGCTACGGCTCGCCCACAGCTTTCGCTGTGTCGTGC
>Ga0306871_1000088_pt1 | contig 38459 bp, 34 predicted proteins | sample AntRauMeHopE1497_FD_190447 | JGI IMG/M metagenome (GOLD analysis project Ga0306871, IMG submission 190447) | Saline lake microbial communities from Rauer Islands, Antarctica - Metagenome Hop E1 #497 (v2) (version 2) | ecosystem: Environmental > Aquatic > Non-marine Saline and Alkaline > Saline ... | reverse complement strand
CCGCCGCGGCAAGGGTGTTGGCGAGCCCGTGCGGTGTCGCAAGACCCGCCTGCGCCACGTCATCGAGGTCGGCAAGCTCTAAAGCCGTCGTGCGGCGTTCGTCGAGAAACGCGCGGTCAACAAGAAAATTGTCGACCACGCCCACGTTGCTTTGACCGGGCACCGCCGCGCCGAATCCGATGGCTCGGCATCCCTCCTGCACCTCAGCCTGCTCGACCATGGCCATGGTCGCGTTATCGCCGAGATTGTAGACACAGGCGACACGCGTGTGCGCAAACACTTTCGTCTTCGCCCTCGCGTACTGCTCTGCACCCCCATGCCAGTCGTAGTGATCTGGCGCAAGATTCAGGCAGGCGCTGGCGAGCGGATGCACAGCCCCCAGGCCGCTCTCGGGCATCCAGTGCAATTGAAAACTTGACAGCTCGACGACCAGCACATCAAATCCGGCAGGGTCACGAATGGCATCGAGTACGGGCACCCCAATGTTGCCGCAGGGTGCAACCCGTCGCCCATCGTGCAGCAGCATGGTCGCGGTCAGCTGCGTCGTCGTTGTTTTGCCGTTGGTTCCGGTGATGAGCACCCATTCGGCAGGCGGGCTGACTTTGTCGCGCAGTCGCCACGCCAGCTCGATGTCGCCCCACACCGCGATGCCCCGGTCCTGGGACCAGAGCACGTCGGGATGGACGGGAGTAAAACCCGGCGAGACGATGACAAGCTCCGGCTCAAACTCGGCAAAAGCGGCGTGGCGCGCAGACTCGTCGTCGAGACTGAGAAATTCAGCGCCGATCACCGAAAGGATGCGCGCGCGATCATCGTCGGCGCGTTCAGCCCCCACCAGCACGGTGCACCCAAGCTCTGTGAGGGTATCGGCGGCGGCAAAACCGGTGACACCCAGCCCGAGCACGAGAACACGTACGCCCGACCAGTCGTGGTACCAGCTGGCGAGCAGACCAACACGCCCCGTGGCTTCTGGCTCACCTAGGCCTTCTAGCTGACCCATGGCTATTGACTAACCCACTCGAGGTAAAACAGGCCCACTCCACCCGCCACGAAGAGGCCTGCGATAAGCCAAAACCGCACGACGACGGTGACCTCGGCCCACCCCTTGAGCTCGAAATGGTGGTGCAGGGGGCTCATCAAGAAGATGCGTTTTCCGCCCGTAACTTTGAAATACGCGCGTTGCACGATGACTGAGCCCGTGACGATAAGAAAAAGCCCACCGATGAGAATGAGGAGAAGCTCGGTGCGGGTGAAAATAGCGAGAGCGGCCAAAGCGCCGCCAATGGCGAGTGACCCGGTGTCGCCCATGAAGATCTGGGCGGGCGAAGTGTTCCACCAGAGAAAGCCGATGAGACTCGCAGCGATCGCTGCCGCGACGATGGCAAGGTCAAGAGAGTCGCGAACCTCGTAGCAGCGGTACAGATTATCTGGGTCGATGAGGTCGTTGTAGCAACTCTGATTGAACTGCCAGAACGCGATGAAGATGTACGCGGCAATCGACAAAATCGATGCTCCGGTCGCGAGCCCATCGAGGCCATCAGCCACGTTGACGGCGTTCGAGGTGCTGATGACGATCACGTTGACCCAGATTGCGAACAGGATCATGGCACCGATTGATCCGGCGGCGGCGAAGTCAAGCCACTGAATGTCACGTACACCCGAGATCATCGTGGAGGCGGGCGTTTCACCGTCAGCATTGGGAAAAGAGATGGCCAACACGGCGAAACCGGTGGCGACCAGCGCCTGGCCCGCAATTTTTGCCCACCCACCGATACCCAGGCTGCGCTGCTGACGTGTCTTCGTGAAGTCGTCGATAAAGCCGACCACGCCAAGTCCGACCATCAGCACGAGCACGAGCACGGCACTGAGCGTCATCCGCTCGCCGCTGGCGAGGTGGCCAAACAGGTAGCCGAACACTGCACCAAGAATGATGACAATGCCGCCCATAGTCGGGGTGCCCCGCTTGATGTGGTGCGACTGGGGGCCGTCTTCGCGAATGAATTGACCCCAGCCGAGCCGGTTGAACAACCTAATGAACAGCGGGGTGAACAGCAGCGTGAAGGCGAGCGAAAACCCGCCTGCCAGCAGCAGTGCAATCATCGTCCAGCATCCATCAGACGACGAACCAGCAGATCCAGAGGCGCATGAGATGCAGCACTCACGAGAATGACATCGCCCTCGCCGATCTGACCACGAAGCACATCGTATGCCTGCTCGACAGTGCCGACCAGCAGCGACTCTCCGTCCCACGAACCCTCAAGCCCCGCCGCGTTGTGAAGGTGGCGGGCGCCGTCTCCCACGACGATCAATTGGCTCACATCAAGCCGCACGACGATGCGGCCGAGGGCGTCGTGGTCGTCAAACCAGTCGGCTGGTGCGCACTCGAGTTCTCCGAGAACGGCAAAAGAACGGGTCGAGCCTCGAGAGAGGTCAGCAAGCACACGCAGCGACGCGCGCACATCGAGCGCTGTGCGTGCCGCAGTGTCATCGAGCAGCCATGCGCCCTGGGGCAGCCGGGCACGCGCGGTGTGACCGGGCATGTCGCTCAGAGCGTTTGCAACAGTAGCGACGGCGTCGCCCAGTGTCGTGCCCAGCTCTAAACTCTCCGCAACGCGGGCGACGGCGACGTCTACGACGACCTGCCCAACCGCGTCGAGCAGCAGTTCAGCGCACTGCTCACCGACGCGCAGCGACACCTGAGATCCGCTCATGCTGTGGCGAACGTCGTCGACTACTAGTTCAGGTTTCATACCGCGCTCACCATCCCTTTTCGCGCAGTGCTGCCCGCGCCTCTGCTCGGGCCGAATATTCAGTGCGCACGCCCCGAATATCGCGGTAATCCTGATGCCCCGGGCCTGCCCACAGAATCGAGTCGCCCTCGCGCGCCAGGCCCACTGCCACCCGAATAGCGCTTTCAGGCGGGCTGACCTCGTGAACATCAGGAGCGTTCGTTGCCAGAGATGCGCCCTCCAGCAGCGTGGCTCTGATCGACGCCGGATCTTCGAACCGAGGGTGATGGTCGGTAATGACCAGTACATCGCAACCCTCGGCCGCAACCCTCGCCATCTCGAGTCGCTTCGATGGGTCACGATCGCCGTCAGCGCCGAACACCATGATCGTGCGGCCGGTTGTCAACCGGCGAACCGCGGCGAGGGTGTTCTCAAAAGCATCAGCGCTGTGGCCGAAGTCGACGTACACGCTCGGGCCGCGATCACCCGATACCCGCTCGATTCTTCCCGGCAGGTAGGCCGTTATTCCCGCAACACCGAGGCCAGACTCCAGGGCACTGCGCTCAATACCGGCCTCCAGCAGCATGACGATCGCGAGCCCCGCGTTGGCTGCCATGTGCGTGCCAATCAACGGAACACGTGTCTGAAAGACAACGCCGTGCGGGCCCCGCAGGCGAAACTCGGTGTAGGCAGTCTGTTCGTCAACGATCTCGACCCGCCAATCGGCGTCGATTTCGGATCGCGAGGTAATGGTCACGACGGGGATGCGCGCCTCGTCAACCACCTGAGTTCCGTAGGGCGAATCGAGTGAAACGACCCCGCGCGCACCACGGTCGGGAAAGAACAGTGGGAGCTTGGCGGCGAAGTACTCAGCCATGTCGGCGTAGTCGTCGAGGTGGTCGTGGGTGAGATTGGTGAATCCGACCACGTCGAAGTAAACGCCATCCACCCGGTGCCGGCTGAGTGCTTGCGCACTGACCTCGATGGCAACAGAGTCAACACCGGCTTCTGACATGCGCGCGAGGAGGGCGTGCATTTCGCTGGCTTCGGGTGTTGTCAGCCGGCTGACGACCGTGAGATCGCCGATGTGCCGTTCTGCCGTCGAACTCAAGCCGGTCACCCGACCGAGCTGGCGCAAAATGGCCTCAAGCAGGTAGGCCGTTGAGGTTTTTCCGTTGGTGCCGGTCACTCCGAGCAAGAGCGGAGGGTTGTCATTCGTACGGTAGACCCACGCCGCGATTTCGCCCAAGACAGCGCGAGGATCTTCGACCACTGCCACCGGCAAGCCTGACTCTTTGGCAAACTGCCATCCCGCGCTATCGGTGATAACCGCGACCGCGCCAGCCTCGCCCGCGGTGCGCGCGAACTCCGCACCGTGCCGGTGCGCACCGGGCACGCCGACGAAAAGGTCTCCGGGCTGCACGTCGCTTGTGGCGAGCGTTACGCCGGTCACCATGACGCTCTCGACGACACCGTGGTGTTCGAGCTCGAAGGTCTCGATCAGGGCCATCAGCGAGCGTGGTTCAGGGTGCTCGGGCCTCAGAACCGGCGGAATGCGGGACACAGCGACCTCGTTTGCTCGATCTTCACCCATCACCACGTTAACGGGATGCTCGGTGCCGGTGTCGTCGACGGCGGAACTCGAAAAGTCGTCAACACCTGGGTCATGATTGCCCGAAAGGTGGGCGCAACTGCGAATGATCCCCTCAGCGTAACGGGCTTACCAAATGTCACCACAACCACAAACTGAGGATTATCGGCGGGGGCTAGGCCAGCAATTGTGATGATTCGGTCACTGCCGTACGTCCCGTTTTCTTCGACCTCAGCCGTACCCGTCTTCGCAGCGAGACGATAGCCCGGAATCGTCAGTGCCGTCTGCAGGTACCCCTGTGACGCAACGTTTTCGAGCGAATTGATGACATCGCGGGCTGCTGACGCGCTCACCACCTGCTGCCCCTGCGTGGGGGGCAGGTGCGTTACCGTGCCGTCAGAGTGTGTGCAGCCCGTCGCAAGCGTGAGGGGCAATCGAACGCCCCCATTGGCGATGGCTTGGTACATGCTGGCAACCTGCGCACTGGTTGCCGTCATGCCCTGGCCGAACATCTGAGTCACCGCAGTGTGCCCGTCGATGACCGCTACGGGGGCGACGTAGCCTGGCTCCTCACCCAAAAAACCGACTGCCGTCGGAGTTCCAAAGCCAAAACCAGTCAGGTAGTCGTGGCGCTGCGCGAGTGAGAGTCTCTCGCTGAGAACCGCAGTGCCAGTGTTTGACGAGTTTACGAAGACCCCAGCGGTCGTGTAACGAAGACCACCGTGGTCAATCGCGTCGCCAATTTGGAATCCGGCAATGGTGGGGTACCGACGAGGAGCAAAGATTTGGTCGGTAACGGTCGCTGCGCCCGAGTCAATAAGCGCGGCAAAAGAGGCTGATTTGATAGTTGAACCTGGCTCGTACGGCCACGTAAAGACTCGCGACCCGAGGTTCTCGCCCGCCGTGCCGTTGACATCGTTGGGGTCGACCGTAGGCCAGTCGGCCGCGGCCACAATGTGGCCGTTTGACACGCGCACCACCACGGCGGTAGCCCACTCGGCGCCGAGCTCAGTGGCGCGTGCGGCAATCGCCTGCTGAGCGAACCACTGCACATCGGCGTCGATTGTGAGGTTCAGCGTGCCGCCATCGATCGCATCCTGCGACACCACGGTCGTGCCCGGAAGCCGCACACCATCAGCACCTCGCTCATAGGTGGCTGAACCCTCGGTGGCCTGGAGGCAGTCGTTGACGCGCAGCTCGAGACCTGTTTGCGGGCCATCGGTTCCGAGAAAGCCCACCAAATTGCCGGCGATCTGCCCGTTGGGGTAGGTGCGCGATGGAATCCGCTCCCAGTAGACCCACGGAATACCCAGCTCGCGCACCGCGTCAAAGGCCTCGGGCGTCACGTTGCGCGCCAGGTACGCATGGTCGTCTTGCGGGTTCTCGGCCAACTGCGCCTGAATCTCGGCCAGCATCAGCATCGGGTCAGCGGCAACCACGCCGCCGATGGCCGCCAGCGAATCGGCAACGGTGCGTGTCACCCGCTCGTCAGTCTCGCCATCACGCCGCGTGAAGTCTTTAACTAGGCGTGGCGAAACAGTGATGTCGTATCGAAAAACAGAGTCAGCAAGCACAACTCCGTTGGCGTCAACAATGTCCCCTCGCGCACCGTGAATAGTGATCGGAATCGACCGACGCGCCTCTGATTCTTGTGCAAGCTGCGCAGCACGAACCACCTGAATATCGACGAGCCGTACAACAAACGACGACAACACGATTGCCAAGATCAGCATCCACGCAGCAAGACGGCGACGGGTGCGGCGCTCGACGGTCACCATGCAGAATCCTGTTCTCGAGCGGTTAGCGCGTGACGGGCGAAGGCAACATCACTGGCGCCGACACGGCGCCTACCGCTGACGGTATCGACCCGTCGGTGGAGAGCGGTGAAGGCACGCCCGACACCACTGACACCGGCTCACCGGCAGTTACCGCGGCCAGCGTCGGCACGCCGGCCAACAACACGTTGCCGACGAGATCGCTGCGGCCCTGCACCACACCTGTTCCAGCCCCTGCCGCCGTGGCAGAACCCTGCACCGTCGAGTCAGCAAGTAGCAAAAAGGCCGGGCTGACCGAGCTCACCACCATTCCAAGGCTTTCTGCATTGGTTGCCACGTTTTGCGCCGAGTCGAAAACGTTGAGACGCTCCGTCAATATCTGAGCGCTGCGGTCAAGTTCTGCACGCTCAACTTCAAGCGCCCCTAGACGGTATGCCCCGTCGGACAACACGATGCTCAGCGTGAGCTGAACCAACAAAATCGCGAACACTCCGCCGATGGTGGCGATCGCGTAACCGGCTCGCGGCCGCGCGCGACGCTGGGCGCGCGGGCTCACGGCGCGGAGGGGCGTGCGTGCGGGGGCTGGACGTGCCGGGCGCGGCGGCCTGGCCAGGGGAATGGCACTCATGCTGCTCCTCGCAGTCGTTCGGCAGCGCGAAGCCGCACCGGAATCGCACGGGGATTGCTTGCACGCTCGGCCTCATCAGCCTGCTCAGCACCGCGCACCAGCAACGAAAACTCGGGGCGGTGTTCAGGCAGCTCGACCGGAAGCCCGGCCGGCGCCGTCGACTGGGTACGCCGGGCCAGTTCGCGCTTGACGATCCGATCTTCGAGTGACTGATACGCGAGTACGACGAGGCGACCGTTGACGGCCAATGCGTCGAGAGCCTCAGGCAGCGCGGTTTCGAGTGCGGCGAGTTCTGCGTTGACTTCAATGCGCAGGGCTTGAAACACCCGCTTGGCCGGATGCCCTGCGCGCTGCACTGCGCGAGGCGTTGCGTTGATAATGAGCTGAACCAGCTGGGATGAGCGCTCAAGTGGTTGCTCAGTGCGCGACTGCACGATGCTGCGGGCGTATCTCGGCGACAACTTCTCTTCGCCGTACGCGTAAAAGATGCGCCGCAAGTCAGCTTCTGAGTACTCGGCAAGAACGGTGGCCGCGGTGATGCCCGTCGTGCGGTCCATGCGCATGTCAAGCGGTGCGTCGTGCGAGTACGCGAACCCGCGCTCGGCTTCGTCCAGCTGCATAGACGACACCCCTAAATCGAAGAGCACGGCACTCACCCGACTGATTCCCAGCGTGTCGAGTGTGGAACGGATATCGCTGTAGACCGTGTGCACAAAGTGAACCCGGTTGCCGAATGGCCGCAGTCGATCGCCCGCGCGAGCTAGAGCGTCGGTGTCGCGATCGAGGCCGATCACGGTGAGGGCGGGATGCCGCTGAAGGGCGGCCTCAGTGTGGCCACCGAGACCGAGGGTGGCGTCAACGAGGGTTGCTCCGGCGACAGATAGGGCTGGAGCGAGTAGCTCGAGGGTGCGTTCAAGCATGACGGGTGTGTGCGCAGGAGGATTCATCATCGTCGTATAAGGCGAGGCCGCGGGGCTCCGATCCCCATCCGTGCGACCTGGCACCGGGGAAGGTATGCCAGGGCGACTCACGGCTGGGAGTCGGGGTCACGCGATCAAAAGAGGCCGGGAATCACCTCCTCCTCGGTGTTGGCGAAGGCGTCTTCTTTCTCCGAGTAGTAGGTGTTCCACGCCGTGGTCGACCAGATCTCTGCGCGGTCACCCGCGCCGATCACGGTGAGCTCACGATCGAGCCCCGCGTAGTCACGCAGCACGACCGGAATACCGACGCGGTGCTGAGAGTCAGGCTCTTGCTCGCTTGCCCCAGAGAGAAAAAACCGCTGAAAGTCGCGGCCCTGCTTGCTTGTGAGGGGGGCGGTACGCAGCTTTTCAAGCTGCTGCTGAAACGTCGCCGTGCTGAAGACATAAATGCAGTGCTCTTGACCCCGAGTGAGCACTACTCCCCCGGCGAAAACGCTGCGGAACTTCGCGGGCAAGATGATGCGACCTTTGTCGTCGAGCTTGGGGGTGTGCGTGCCCAAGAGCATCATCCTGGCCCCCTTTCAACTCCGGCCTGAGATCAGGTGATGTCCTCCACTTTACTCCACTTTTCTCCACTAAGTAAAGATAATCAGCGCGTGTTGTCGGCGTGGCGTGCCAAGAAGTCACAAGAACCCAGCAATTCAGGGCTCGCAAAGCGGACTTATCGGCAGGGCGACCAGTGGAGGGAAATCACCTCGATGGGTCTGGCGCGACGTAACTATGCACCGCACACAAAAACGGGGCAGACCCGAAGGCCTGCCCCGCTAAACCGAGAACTCTGTGCTGTGGAAAGCCGTTACTGGCCGCGCTCGTCTTGGCGCCGCTCCCAGCGCTCCGTCATCGAAGACATCCACGATGCTCGCGGAGCCCGGGTAGAGCGCCCCGACGACGTGCTCGAACTCTGCGGTATGTCGCCTCCGCGGCCGGGTGAGAGCACCAAAAGTACGCCCCCCAACATCAGACCGAATCCGACGACTCCGACCACAGGCAGCTGAACGATAACGCCGGTGATCAACGCCGCCACCCCGGCAACCGCCAAGAGGGCTCCCGTCACAACCAGGCGGTAGTTGGGTTTTCCGCGGCGCCCTGAGACGGTCGCCACGAAATCGGCGTCATTTTGGTAGAGATTGCGCTCCATCTCTTCCAGAAGACGCTGCTCGTGTTCCGACAGCGGCATGGTGACCCTTTCGACTACGGGCGGGATAAACCCCGCTGCATCATCTTAGGCTCGCTCACCTCGATAGGCTAGGCAAGTGCCTGAGAGAACCCGGTTAGTCGACCTTGTCAATGCCCGACTTGAGGGCTTTCTGGCCGACCGGGCATCACATTTGGGCACGATTGGCCCCGAACTCTCAGTCTTTACCGAGGCCAGCAGCGACCTTCTCGGGGGTGGCAAACGTTTTAGAGCACTGTTCTGCTACTGGGGCTGGCGGGCTGTGGCGGGCACAGTGCAAACCGACGACGTACGCGCCACGATCGACGAGCACCACGATCTCGCCAGCGTGGTCGAAGCCGCCGCCGCTCTCGAGCTGTTTCACGCGGCAGCGCTGGTGCACGACGACCTCATGGACAAATCTGACACCCGACGGGGCATGCCTGCCGCGCACCGCAGGTTCGAAGCCGACCACGCCCGCCACGAGTGGGTGGGCAGTGCAGAAACCTACGGCACATCCTCGGCCCTCCTGCTCGGCGATTTGCTCTTGGGGTGGAGCGACGAATTACTCGGCGTAGGCCTCAGTCGCCTCGCCGACCGCACCGCGGCTCGCGCCGCGCGAGCAGAGTTTCACACGATGCGCACCGAGGTCACAGTGGGTCAATATCTCGACATCTTGGAAGAGGTCGCCTGGCGCGACGCTCACGAGATCGATCTTCTTCCGCGCGCACACCGGGTCGTCACTTACAAATCAGCCAAATACTCCATCGAAGCCCCTCTCGCACTCGGGGCCCTCATGGCGGGCGCCAGCTCTGAGCAGGTGACTGCGCTGCGCGCCTTCGGCCTTCCGCTCGGAGTGGCCTTCCAGCTGCGGGATGACCTACTCGGCGTATTCGGCGACCCAGCCGTCACGGGCAAGCCTGCAGGTGATGACCTGCGCGAGGGTAAGAGAACCGTCATCGTTGCACTCGCCCGCGCCGCCCTCCCCGCTGGCCCAGTACGCCTGATCGACGAACTGTTGGGTGATCCCACTCTCACTGAGCGTCAGATCGCCACTCTGCAAGCCACGATTCGCGAGAGTGGCGCCGTCGAGGCAACGGAGAAGATCATTTCTCAATCGGTGGCCAGCGCAATCGCCGCTCTCGATGACGCGCCGCTGAGCCGGGCGGCGCGAGCCGAACTCGTCGGCCTGAGCGACCTGGTTACCCGCCGCGCGCACTAGACGCCGAGCGTTCTGGTACGCCCTGCGCCGGGTGCGCTTGCTAAAAACCGAGCGCTTGAGCTGCCCGCCGGACTGCCGCTTTACGGCCCGCGAGCAGAGATTCGATGGGTGCACACCCCAACTCATCATTGGTGCTCAGCATCCACCGCATCGCTTCATCATCATTGAAGCGGTTATCGGCCAGCAAAACGAGGGTTCCGCGCAGCTCCGGCAGAAGCTCACCATCGCGCAGAAACTGCGCGGGCACCATGAGCACACCGTCTCGCCGCACGGCGAGCAACTGTCGGTCTTCCAGAAGCCGGTGAACTTTGCCTGGGCTGAGGTTCAGAACCGCGACGAGATCAGGAATGGTCAACCAGCGGTCAGATTCAGCAGTCACTGCTCAATCGTGCCACGGTTTGCACACTGCACCCGCCCGTCTTTCGTGTTACGAACATATTAACTCTTGCAACACTGCCCCCACCGGTTGACATGCGTTATGTTTTTCTCGACGACATCTACGCCCGGCGACCGGGTACAGGGCGTATTGCCACCGGGTGAAGGGCGTAAAAGATGAGCGGCACTGAGCGAATGGGCATCGGGCGAATGGGCACTGAGCAAATGGGCACTGGGCTGGAGGACTCTGGGCTGGCGGACGCTGAGCAGACAGACACTGAGCTGGCTACCCTCGTGCCCGACCGGTCACGGGAGGTCTTCGCCGGCCTCACACCCCGACCGATCGCCGCGACCGCGGCAAAGGCGCGTCAGCCTCGCGCCACCACCGCTCGCACTGACACTGCACGCCGGGCCCGCTCTACCGCCCTCACGGCGGTACCAGTGATTCTTACGGGTGCAATCGTTCTCGGCCTGGGGCTCGCCGGCCCCTCCGATGCGGCACACGCGCGTAAGCCCGCTCCCCCCAAACCCGAGCAATCGCCTCAACCTCTGGGTCTGCGTGCCGCGCTGAGTCAACTGGGTGCAGCTTTTGTTCCCGGGGGCATGGCTGCGCAGTCAGCCCGCGCGGGGGCGCGACCTGCCTCCCATACCGTGGTGCCCGGCGACACGGTCAGCAGCGTTGCCCAGCAATTCTCTCTATCCACGGCGTCAGTACTCGCCCTCAACGGCCTGTCGTGGCGGTCGACAATTTTTCCTGGCCAGGTTTTGGCCCTCAGCAACACACCGGTCAAGAGCGCCGGCGCACCCGCACCCACCACGCGGTCAGGCCGTTATCTGATCATGAAGGGCGACACCATTTCCTCGCTCGCCGCACGGTTCGGCGTTTCAACCCAGTCTCTTCTTGACGCAAACCGCTTGACCTGGAACAGCATCGTGTATCCCGGTCAAACCGTCGCCATTCCCGGGCGCGTGCCCGCGCCCGTGGCCTCGCCCGCCCCGATCGTCGGTGTCGCACACGACGCTCCACAGCCCACCACCCCAAGCTCCGCTGGCGCACCACTTGCCGAAACTGTTCTCGCCGTAAACGACAGCGTCGCGAATGACGCGGGGCCCGTGGCGAGCTCCGACGCCGAGGTTGCCCCCATCGCTGCATCTGTCGCAGCCATGGAGATCGTGGCCACCCCCGTGCTCGCGGGGCCACCGCCGCGACCCAATCCCGGCCCAACCGCAGGCCCAGCTCCGTCACGGCCGAGCGCACCGCCCAGCGCCGCAGCTCCTTCGGCGCCACCGATGGCACAGCCGGTCGCGCCGCCAGCAGCGGCCCCAGTGGCACCGCCCGCGAGCGGCCCCGTGACACCGCTCTCCGCAGAAATGCGCGGCCACGCGGCCACGATCATCCAGGTGGGGCGAGAGCTCGGAGTACCGGAGTACGGCATCATCATCGCGCTGGCGACCGCCATGCAAGAGTCGTCCCTCCGCAACCTGTCGTGGGGTGACCGTGACTCGGTCGGCCTCTTTCAGCAGCGCCCCGCGTCCGGGTGGGGCACATCGGCCGACCTGCAGATTCCCGCGCACGCTGCACGCCTCTTCTACGTTGGCCGCCCCGGTGTCCGCGGGCTGCTGAATATCCGTGGATGGCAAAACATGACCGTGACGCAAGCCGCACAAGCGGTTCAAATCTCCGCCTTTCCTAACCACTACGCGAAATGGGAAGCGAGCGCTCGAGCCTGGTATTTCCAACTCACCTAAGCGAGCGGGCACGGCTCTGCGTGGCTCCCCACCGCGGGCAAATACCCGACCTAGACTGAGCAAATGAGCTCTTCGACGACCGATCCCCTCATCGGTCGACTGATCGACGGTAGGTATCAGGTTCGCTCTCGCATTGCGCGGGGAGGAATGGCTACCGTCTACCTCGCTACCGACCAGCGGCTCGACCGACTCGTCGCGGTGAAAATCATGCACGGACACTTGGCCGACGACAGTGCCTTCAAAGAGCGTTTCATCCAAGAGGCACGCTCCGCTGCACGGCTGGCCCACCCCAACGTCGTCAACGTGTTCGATCAGGGCCAAGACGCCGAATCGGCCTACCTCGTCATGGAATACCTGCCCGGTATTACCCTGCGAGATCTGCTCAACGAATACGGCGCGCTGACGCCTGAACAGACCCTCGACATCACCGAAGCTGTGTTGGGAGGGCTGGCTGCGGCGCACAAAGCCGGAATCGTGCACCGCGACCTGAAGCCAGAAAACGTCTTACTCGCCGATGACGGACGAATCAAAATCGGCGACTTCGGCCTCGCCCGTGCAGCGAGTGCCAACACGGCCACTGGGCAAGCGCTGCTCGGCACCATCGCCTACCTGTCACCAGAACTGGTCACGAGGGGCATTGCCGACACGCGGAGTGACATCTACGCCGTCGGCATCATGATGTTCGAAATGTTGACCGGCGAGCAGCCGTTCAAGGGCGAGCAGCCCATGCAGATCGCATACCAGCACGCACACGACTCCGTGCCCGCACCGAGCACTCTCAATTCGAAGGTGCCCGCCGAGTGGGATGAACTGGTGCAGTGGGCGACAGCGCGTGCGCCCGATGATCGGCCAGCCGACGCCCGAACCCTGCTGACCCAGGTCTCAGAGACTGGGCGCGGTCTGCAGTCAGCGCTGTCACCCGCGTCTCTGCAACGCACCATGTTGCTGACCTCGCCCATCACGACGGCCCTACCGACGGGCGAAACCCAAGTGCTGGGGGTGCGCGGCAGTTCGAGTGTGCCGAGCGTCCAGTCGGCCACCAGTGAGCTCACACAGCGGGTCGCCACGCGACGCCGCCGCGGATGGATTTTCTTTGCCGTCGTCATCGCCCTGGCGGGGCTGGCCGGCGGGGTTGGCTGGTGGTTCGCGGCAGGCCCTGGCGCGGAAGTCACCATCACCGATGTGCGCGGCGACACTGTTGAAGTCGCGCAAGCAGTCCTCGGCGAACAGGGCATTGTCGTTTCTGACGTGCGCGCCGAACAGTTTGACCCCGAGATCGCTGAAGGTCTGGTCGCGAGAACCGACCCGGCAGCCGGCGAGATCATCGATCGAGACACCGTGATCACCCTCGTTATATCCCTCGGCCGTGAGCCCACGAGCGTGCCTGACGTCGTGGGTAAGCCAGAAGCAGATGCTCGGCTCGCTTTGGTCGGTTCGGGCTTTCTCGTAGGAGACGGGATCGAGCAGTTTGATGCCGCGGTTGCGGAGGGATCTGTGATCGCTGTGGTGGGCGAAGCCGAAGCGCCATTGGCCGCGGGCGATGCGTCGCTGAAGGGCACGCCCGTGCAGCTCATCGTCTCTGTCGGGGCCATTCCCTCGGTGCGGGGCGTCACTGTTGAGGTCGCGCAGCTCGCACTCTCTGCGCGGCAGCTCACCGGCATTGTCGGAGGCGAGTCTGAGTTCGACAATGACGTCGAACTTGGAAGCGTGTTGCGGGTCGAACCAACGAGCGACGCCGCCATTCGACCCGGCAGCTCACTCACCCTCATTATTTCGCGCGGCGCCGACCTCGTTGACATTCCGAACGTCGTTGGCCGCACAATCAACGATGCCGTCTCACAACTCACCGCAGCCGGATTCGAGGTGGAACTCGATACCAACGTGCCACGGGTTCTTCGCGACTCACTTTTGGCCCCCGTGCAGTCAACCAGCCCCGACCAGTCAGAGCGCGCTTTGCGCGGTGCCCGCATAACCGTAACCGCGAACTTCTAACGCCCGCAGATTCGGCGGGCCAGCGTTGTCAGCGCAGAAACTGCGCCTAGTTACGGCCCAACTCTTCAGCGACGAGAAATGCGAGTTCCAACGACTGTTTGTGGTTGAGCCGCGGATCGCACAGCGACTCGTAACGTGTTGCCAAAGTTTTCTCATCGATATCTTCTGAGCCGCCCAAGCACTCGGTCACATCGTCACCAGTGAGTTCCACGTGGATACCACCCGGGTGGGTTCCGATCGCGCGGTGGGCCTCGAAGAACCCCTTGACCTCGTCGACGACGTCGTCGAATCGTCGCGTCTTGTACCCCATCGGTGTGGTCAGCCCATTGCCGTGCATCGGGTCAGTAACCCACAGCGGCGTGGCGTCGAGTCGTGTGACTGCTTCGAGCAGCGGTGGCAGGGCATCCCGAACCGTACCTGCACCCATGCGAGTGATAAAGGTGAGTCGGCCCGGTTCGCGATCGGGGTCGAGCACGTCGATGAGGCGCTCCATCGCGTCGGGAGTCGTTGACGGGCCCAACTTCACCCCGATCGGGTTGCGGATGCGCCGGAAAAAGTCGACGTGGGCCCCGTCGAGTTCGCGGGTGCGCTCCCCGATCCACAAGAAGTGGGCGCTGGTGTTGTAGGGCAAACCCGTGCGCGAGTCGATGCGTGTCATGGGTCGCTCATAATCCATGAGCAGACCCTCATGGCTCGAGTAGAACTCCACGCGCTTCAGCTCATCGAAGTTAGCGCCGGCGGCCTCCATGAACTTCACCGCACGGTCGATTTCTTTCGCCATTCCCTCGTACCGTTGGTTGGCGGGGTTGGCGGCGAACCCCTTATTCCAGCTGTGCACCATTCGCAGGTCGGCAAAGCCTCCCTGCGTAAAAGCGCGAATGAGGTTGAGCGTCGACGCGCTGGTGTGGTAACCCTTGACCAGGCGGCCCGGGTCAGCTTCACGCGATTCGGGGGTGAAGTCGTAGCCGTTGACGATGTCGCCGCGGTAAGCCGGCAGTGTCACGTCGCCCCGCGTTTCAGTGTCGCTCGAACGAGGCTTCGCAAACTGGCCCGCCATGCGGCCCATTTTGATGATGGGCATGGATGCACCGTAGGTGAGCACTACTGCCATCTGCAGAATCGTCTTCACTCGGTTGCGAATTTGGTCGGCGGTGGCCCCGGCAAACGTCTCAGCGCAATCGCCACCCTGCAGGAGAAAAGCATCTCCGCGGGCCGCGCGGGCAAGGCGGTCGCGCAACATGTCGACCTCGCCAGCAAAGACCAGGGGCGGCATGGTGGCCAGTTCAGCGGACGCGGCAGCAACCGCCGTGGCATCAGGCCAGTGTGGCTGCTGCTTGATGGGCAGGGTACGCCAGTGATCGAGGCCCGAAACAACCGCAGGGTCAGCGTGCACGACAGTTTCGAAGGGGTCAACCACGGGCGTTATGTCCTTACCAGGTGGGCGAGATGTACTGCGTGGCGCTGATGCCCCGCAACTTTCGAGCCTAGCGGGCGTTAGTGGGGCGCTTGTCTTTCACCGTGGTGGCGTAGACGTCGCGGTACTCTTGACCGCTCAAGCGGCCCAGTTCGTACATGATCTCGTCGGTAATCGATCGCAACACGAAACGGTCGCCCTCCAGCCCCTGAAACCGGGTGAAGTCGAGAGGTGCGCCGAACACGACGCCGGGGCGAATCACCTTCGGCAGCTTTGAGCCGATGGGCATCACCTTCTCGGTGCCGATCATGGCAACAGGAACCACGGTCGCCCCCGACTCCAGAATCATGCGGGCCACACCGGTGCGCCCGCGATACATCACCCCGTCAGGGCTGCGGGTGCCCTCAGGGTAGATGCCCAGCGCATAACCCTCAGACAGCACCCTCAGCCCTGTGTTGAGTGAGGCTTCGCTGGCTTTACCCCCAGAACGGTCGATCGGTAGTTGGCCACTAGCTTCGAAGAACTTCTTGATCAGCCACCCCCTGATGCCACGGCCGGTGAAGTAATCACTCTTCGCCAAAAACACCACGCGTCTGTCAAGTACCAGGGGTAAGAACACCGAGTCGGTGAACGACAGATGGTTGCTCGCCAGGATCACCGCACCCGTTCGGGGAACATTCTCAATGCCGCGCACCCACGGCCGAAACGCGGTGAGCAAAATTGGCCCAATGACCAGATTTTTCATTAGCCAGTAGAACACTGAGGCGTCCCTTCGTCGTGAACGGTCATGAGATTCGCTCTGAGTTATCCGTCGTGGCATGAATGCGAGCCAGGTCAGCAGCCCCGACCACCCCGGCATTATTGACCAGCTCAGCAACCACGAAAGCAGGCTCAGGGTGATAGCCGCGCGCGGGAAGATGAGCCACATAAGACTCACGGATCGGGTCAAGCAGAAGGTCACCCGCGATCGAGACGCCACCCCCGAAGACAAAGACTTGCGGATTAAGCACCGCACTGAGGCTCGCGCAGGCCTGGCCCAACCAGCCACCCAACTCACGCAGTGCGTGCAACGCTCCCGCATCGTGGTCAGTGAGGAGTCGTGCCAGAGCGTCGCCGGTCAAAGTTCCTGATCGCTCGCGCTCGAGCGCGAGCGGGCGTCCGATGCCGCCGGCATCAGCGACATCGTTGGCCATGCGCAACAGGGCCCGGCCTGACCCATACTGTTCGAGGCAACCGCGCGCACCGCACCCGCATGGCAGTCCGTTGGGAACAAGGCGCAGGTGACCCAATTCGCCCGCCGTGCCAAAGCCACCGCGAAGAAGCCCATTGCCGGTCACAATCGCACCACCCACCCCGGTGCCAATGGTGAGCATGGTCATGTCGTGGGTGTGGCGCGCTGCCCCAAAGCGAAACTCTGCCCAGCCAGCAGCATTGGCGTCATTGTCGATCGTGATGTCAAGGTCGATACGCTCGCGTAGCCGATCTCGAAACGGTTCATTGCGCCAGCTGATGTTGGGGGCGTAGTACACCGTCGACTGCGAGGCGTCAATGAATCCGGCGGCCGCAACACCGACGGCAACCACGTCGTGGCCAACCCGTAACTGCTCGACCATACCGACCACGACGTCAGTTATGGCTATCGCATTATCGGCCGGGGTCGGCTGCCGCAATTCGGCGAGAACCTCGCCGCTATCAGCGACGAGGGCACCGGCGATTTTTGTTCCGCCGATATCGATTCCGATGGAGTGCACGAGAAACGAGTCTAGTAAGGGGCAGCGGTGGCGTGTTCTTCGCGCCAGCGGGCATCGTGGTGCCCGCCTACACTGGACCCACATCCGTACCGCCCTTGGTATCAAAGGAGTTGCCGTGAAGGAATTCTTCGCACCAGCGCTGGTCACCCCAGACCCCCAAGCAAACGCAACAGACCTGCTCACGGTCCGCGTGCGCGAGACTCCGGACTGCACGCTTTTCGCTCTGCCCACCACAGACGGCGGCTGGTCAACCGTGACGGCCGCCGAGTTTCATCGTCAGGTGCAAGCGCTTGCCAAAGGCTTCATGGCTGCCGGAGTCGGCCCCGGCGACACGATCGGCTTCATGTGCAAAACGCGCTACGAGTGGACCCTGGTTGACTTTGCCGCCTGGTTTGCCGGAGCGGCACTGGTGCCCATTTACGAAACCAGCGCGCCCAACCAGGTGCTCTACATTCTGGAAGACTCACAAGCGCGCCACATGATCGTCGAGACTGCCGAACACTATGCGCGCTTCGATGAGATTGCGGGCGATGTGCCGGCCATCGACAACGTGTGGCAAATGCACCTGGGTGACCTCGAAAAGCTGTCAGCCTCTGGCACTCACATCAGCGACGGCGAGCTCGAAACCCGGCGGACGACCGCCAAAGGCAATGATCTGGCCACACTGATTTACACCTCGGGTTCAACCGGAATGCCGAAGGGGTGCATGCTCACGCACTCGAACTTCGTAGAACTGTGCCGCAACTCAGCCGTGTCAATGAGCCAGATCGTGAATCCACAATCATCGACCCTGCTTTTCATCACGACGGCGCATGTTTTCGCGCGCTTCATTTCGGTTTTGGGCGTGCACGGCGGTGTCATGATTGGGCACCAGGCAGACACTAAACAGCTCTTATCGGCTCTCGGATCCTTCAAGCCAACATTTTTACTTGCGGTACCCCGGGTATTCGAAAAGATCTACAACTCGGCCGAACAAAAAGCCGAAGCGGGAGGCAAAGGAGCCATTTTCCGACGGGCTGCCGACACTGCAGTCGAGTACTCGAAAGCACTCGATGCTGGCACCGTGCCATTCAGCCTGAAGGTGCGCTTCACCGTCTTCGAAAGGCTCGTATACCGCAGGCTCAAAGCAGCAATGGGCGGTCGTGTGGTGTACGCGGTCTCCGGATCCGCACCCCTGGGCCTGCGCCTGGCGCACTTTTTTCGCAGCCTCGACATTCGCATTCTCGAAGGCTACGGTCTGACTGAGACCACGGCTCCGGCGACTATTAATCTCGTCGACACTTTTAAAATCGGCACGACTGGCCCCGCCCTTCCAGGAGTCGGCGTCAAGATCGCTGACGACGGAGAGATCTTCGTTAAAGGCATCAACGTCTTCGCCGGTTACTGGAAGAACCCGGAAGCCACCGCGGAGGTCATGGATGGCGAATGGTTTCGCACCGGCGACATCGGATCGATGGATGACGACGGCTTTCTCACCATCACGGGTCGCAAGAAAGAACTCATCGTCACTGCTGGCGGCAAAAACGTCGCCCCGGCAGCGCTGGAAGACCCGATTCGCGCGAATCCCATCATCGGTCAGGTCGTCGTCGTGGGCGATGAGAAACCCTTCGTATCAGCCCTCATCACGCTTGACAGCGAGATGTTGCCCGTCTGGCTCAATAACAACCAGCTTGATGCGCAACTCTCCCTCATCGAAGCCGCCCAACATCCCAAGGTCATTGCCGAGGTTCAACGCGCCATCGACGCCGCCAACGCTCGAGTGTCCCGGGCCGAATCGATTCGCAAATTCACCCTACTGGCGACCGAGTTCACCGAATCCAGTGGCCACTTGACTCCGAAGATGAGCATCAAGCGCCATGTCATCACGACAGATTTCGCCGATGTGATCGCCAGCATGTACTCCGACGCACCCGAGACTCAGGGCATCTCGCTGCTATAGAACCGCCGCTAGCGCGCGCTGAACCAACCAGCCTGTCGCACCGCTGCCATTGCGTCACGCCGCAGTTCTTGATCCAGGCCCTCAATGTAGAGCTTGCCGTCGAGATGATCACACTCATGCTGCAGGGCCTGCGCAAGCAATCCATCGCCGCTGATCTCAACGGGGTTGCCGTCGAGGTCATGGCCGACAACGCGCGCCCAGGGATACCGCCGGCGCGGAAACCCTAACCCGGGAACACTCAAGCACCCCTCGTCGACGAGCACGGCGTCGCCGCGCACCTCCACCAGCTCAGGGTTGAGAACGTAGCCAATGTCACCGTCGATGTTGTAGCTGAACGCGCGTAACGACACACCAATTTGTGGTGCGGCAACACCGGCGCGACCGGGAACACGAACGGTGTCAATGAGGTCAGCGACGAGGAGCCGAACCGAATCGGAGACGTGATTGATTGGGTCAGCGGCACTGCGCAACACCGGATCGCCGAACAGGCGAATAGGTCGAACCGTCATGCTGCGGTCAGGCTCCGCGTCGACTCTGCATACCCTGCACAACCAGCGCAGCAAGCTCGCGGGCCGCTTGCCGAGTGAGCGGGCGAAGGTCTTTCCACGAAATTACTGAACCGGAGGCTAAATGCTCGTCATACGGAATGCGCACAATCGTGCGCACTCGAGAGGCGAAGTGCGCTTCGATTTCGTCGAGCTTGACGAGGTTTGTTCCCTGCGTCGCCGTGTTTATCGCCACAATCGACTCGCGCACCAGTTCTCCGTAGCCGTTCGCCTCTAGCCAGGTGAGTGTTTCCGATGCCAGGCGGGCTTCGTCCACACTGCCGCCCGAGACAATCACCAGCGTGTCGGCGCGTTGCAGGGTGGCGCGCATGACGGAGTGCACGATCCCCGTCCCGCAGTCGGTGAGCACAATGGAGTAAAACCGCGCGGCGAGATCAGCAACGACGTTGTAGTCATCTTCGTCGAAGGCCTCAGACAGCATCGGGTCAGTGTCAGAGGCAAGAATGTCGAGCCGGGTCTCGTCACGAGACACCAAGGGTGAAAGGTCGGTAAAGCCCTGGATGCTCGGGGCACGGTTGACCACATCGCGCACCGTGGCCCGCGTTTGCCGAGCAACCCGCTCTGAAAGTGTGCCCCGATCAGGGTTCGCATCGACGGCGATGACTCGGCCATCCCGAACGCTGGCAAGGGCCATGCCCAGTAGGGCTGTGATTGTCGTCTTGCCTACCCCGCCCTTGCGGGTAAGGATGGGAACAAAGCGAGTGCCCCCCTCGAACGCGGTCGCAATACGAGCGTCGAGGTCTTTGCGGGCTCGAACCTTCGGCGAATCCCCCAGATTGATACGACGAAAACTGACAGCGTAGAAGAAAGCTGACCACCCGCCCTCGGGCGCCGGTCGATTGCGACGATTCATCTCGATGAGGCGGTCAGGGGTTAACATCGCCGCTGACTCAGGGCCGTGATGAATGCCGTCGAGCACGTCGCGACGCGAGTAGGCCCCGTCGCTGGGCGGCAATGGCGGAATAATTGGCCGGGGCACATCGACGACAGCATCAAGACCCGCGACCGCCGCTTGAAGCTCATCGTCGGCAAAGGTGACAACCGTGGCGCCGTGATCGCCGACCCGAACGACTGTCGGGTCAACGCCGATCTCCGTCAGTGCCACCGCCAGCTCATCTTCAGGTTGTTCACGGACCGGCGCCGGAAGCTCAACCTCGATCGAGACTGTCTCAGTGCTCTCTGCGACCGAGACTGTCTCAGTGCTCTCTGCGACCGAGACTGTCTCAGTGCTCTCGACGACATCGGCGAGATTCTCGACAGAATCGCGATTTAGCGTCAAAACCTCAACGTCGTCACCAGCGGTCGACGTCGTCGTCGAATCGCTCGATGCACCGACAAAACGCTTTTTAGACACGACAGTGCTCCCTTGGAAATTGCCCGGATCCAGAGTCTAACCTTCAGCCCCAGTGAGACGTAGTGCTGACTTTTCGTCGCCATCGCCCGCTCACCGTCACGCCCACTTTCAGGTATGCCGTGACGCACACCGCGCGTTAGACGACCACGACCAGCAAGTCGCCCGCTTCGCACTGCTGAGTGTCGGGAATAGCGCGGCGCTGAACCGTGCCTGCGACCGGGCTCGTAATCGCGGCCTCCATCTTCATCGCCTCAATCGTCGCAACAGTCTGGCCGACGGCAACACGTGCACCCTCCGCTACCTGCAGGGTCACCACACCCATGAAGGGCGCTGCAATGTGGCCCGGCTGCGCGGGATCAGCTTTTTCAGCACTCACCACGTCGACGAGAACCGATCGGTCACGCACCGTGATGGGGCGCAGCTGGCCGTTCAGGGTCGCCATAACGCTGCGCATGCCCCGTTCGTCGGGTTCACCAATCGCTTCAAGACTCACGAGTAGGCTGACACCCGGCGAAATCTCAATAGTGTGTTCCACCCCGGCACGTAACCCGTACAGGTAGTCGGGGGTGGCCAAGACCGACAGGTCGCCGTAGGTTTCGCGCACCTGGAGAAACTGTTGGGTGGGCTGCGGAAAAAGCAGTTGGTTGAGTATGAGGCGTCGGTCATCGGTACTTCCAGCGAGCTTCAGATGCTGATCATCGGTCAATGGCGTGATGCCGATTTTTACCGTGCGACCCTCAAGCACCTTGCTACGGAAGGGCTCGGGCCACCCGCCGGGCAGGTCGCCAAGCTCACCGGCCATAAACCCGATGACAGAGTCAGGAATGTCGTAGTTTTGAGGGTTCGCTTCAAAGTCATCAGGATCAGCTCCTGCGGCCGCCATTTGCAGCGCCAGGTCACCCACGACCTTTGATGACGGAGTGACCTTGGTCGGCCGGCCCAGCATTCGGTTCGCCGCCGCGTACCAGTCTTCAATGACTTCGAACCGGTCTCCAAGCCCAAGCGCGATGGCCTGTTGGCGCAGGTTAGAGAGTTGCCCACCCGGAATCTCGTGCGTGTACACCCGCCCGGTGGGGCCCAAAAGCCCCGACTCGAAGGGTGCGTAGGCGCGACGCACGGCCTCCCAGTACGGCTCGAGGTCAGTCACCGCGCGCAAATTCAGCCCAGTGTCACGGTCAGTGTGCTCAAGAGCGGCAACCAGCGCTGAAAGAGACGGCTGCGAGGTCGTACCCGACATCGGCGCACTGGCGGCATCCACAGCGTCGGCCCCCGCCCGCGACGCAGCAAGAAGCGTCGCCAACTGGCCACCAGCAGTATCATGCGTGTGCACGTGCACCGGCAGATCAAAGCGCTCACGCAGTGCTGTCACGAGCTTTTCAGCCGCGCCCGCCCGAAGCAGGCCCGCCATGTCTTTCACGGCCAAAATGTGCGCACCCGAGTCAACAATTCGCTCAGCGAGTGCGAGGTAATAGTCGAGGGTGTAGAGGTCTTCAGCCGGATTCAGCAGGTCTCCGGAGTAGCACATGCCCACCTCTGCCAGCGTGGTGCCCGTGTTAAGAACGGCGTCAATGGCCGGGCGCATCTGATCAACGTTGTTGAGCGCATCAAAAACGCGAAAAATGTCAATACCGGTGGCCGCGGCCTCCGCCACAAATGCGTCAGTAACCTCGGTGGGATACGGCGTGTATCCGACAGTGTTGCGCCCGCGCAACAGCATTTGGATGGCCACATTGGGTAGCGCCTCGCGCATTGCAGCCAACCTCTGCCACGGGTCTTCACCCAAAAAGCGCAGAGCCACGTCATAGGTCGCCCCACCCCACGCCTCGACGCTGAGCAAGCCCGGGGTCAAACGTGCCACGTGCGGCATCACCCTCACCAGATCAGCCGTGCGTACTCGAGTGGCCAGAAGCGACTGGTGGGCATCCCGAAAAGTCGAATCAGTGACGGCCAGCGCAGTCTGCGCACGCAGGGCGGTCGCGAAACCCACCGGGCCAAGCTTCAACAGCCGTTGACGGGAACCAGCCGGAGCGGGAGTGCTGAGGTCGATGGCGGGCAATTTCAGCGCCGGGTCGATAACGCCCTCGCCTGAGCCGTTGGGCTGATTGACGGTGACATCGGCCAACCAGGCCAACACTTTGGTGCCGCGGTCTTTAGATGCGTTGGCGCGCAACAGGTGCGGCCGTTCGTCGATAAACGCTGTGCTGAGGTCTCCGGCCTGAAAAGCTGGATCATCCAGCACTGCCTGAAGAAAGGGAATGTTGGTGGTGACGCCGCGAATGCGAAACTCGGCTAGTCCGCGCCGCGCGCGCGAAACGGCAGAAGTAAAGTCACGGCCCCGGCACGTCATTTTGGCGAGCATCGAATCGAAGTGCGGCGAAATTTGCGCACCCGAGGCGACGGTTCCGCCGTCGAGACGCACGCCCGCCCCGCCCGGTGAACGGTAGGTGCTGATCTTGCCCGTGTCGGGCCGAAACCCGCTGGCGGGGTCTTCAGTAGTGATGCGGCACTGCAGCGCTGCACCACGCAGATGAATCTGGTCTTGTGTGAGCCCCAACTCGGCCAGAGTCTGACCGTAGGCGATGCGCATCTGCGATTGGACCAGATCAACGTCAGTGACCTCTTCGGTCACCGTGTGCTCCACCTGGATGCGAGGATTCATCTCAATGAAAACGTGCTCACCGGCTCGCTCCCCCGCTGTGTCGAGCAAAAACTCGACGGTGCCCGCGTTGACGTAGCCGATTGATCGTGCAAAAGCTATCGCGTCGTGGTACATCTTTTGGCGCGTGATTTCGTCCAAGTTCGGAGCGGGAGCAATCTCGATGACCTTCTGGTGCCGCCGTTGAACTGAGCAGTCGCGCTCGAAAAGGTGCACTGTCTCGCCCGTTGAGTCAGCAAGGATTTGCACTTCGATGTGCCTGGGGCGCACGACTGCCTGCTCGATGAACATCGTCGCATCACCAAAAGCACTGTCTGCTTCGCGCATGGCTGCTTCAAGAGCCGCCGGCAGGTCTTCCCGGGTGTCGACACGGCGCATCCCGCGACCACCGCCTCCGGCCACCGCTTTGGCAAAAACCGGAAACCCGATCTCGTCAGCCGCTGCAATCAGCACCTGCAGGTCAGTGGTGGCCGGGCTCGATTTCAGCACCGGCACGCCCGCGGCGACCGCCCTCTCTTTGGCCGTGACCTTGTTTCCTGCCATCTCCAAGACCGAACGCGGAGGGCCGATAAAAGCAATGCCCGCATCTGCTGCCGCCTGCGCGAGATCAGGGTTTTCGCTCAAAAATCCGTAGCCGGGGTAAATGGCATCAGCACCGGCGAGCAGCGCCACACGAATAATCTCGGCCACATCGAGATACGCACGAACCGGATGCCCCGGCGTGCCGATTTGGTAAGCCTCGTCGGCTTTCAACCGGTGCATCGAGTTGCGATCTTCGAACGGAAAAACCGCAACAGTCTTCGCGCCAAGTTCGTACGCGGCCCGGAACGCTCGGATAGCGATTTCTCCGCGGTTGGCAACCAAGATCTTCCGAAACATCGTGTCCTCTCAGAACAGTCCCAGCGGGGCCTCAGGCGCTTTGCTGGTAGCGGGAGGGGGGCGTGTGCGTGTGCGTGTCTCCAGAGTAGTGAAGGTAGTGTCGTTACTCGTGCACGTACTGAGCATCAGCTCCCTCAAGGGGGGCGTGGGCAAGACAACGGTGACGCTGGGCCTGGCGTCGGCCGCATTTTCGCGCGGCTTGCGCACCCTTGTAGTCGATCTCGACCCGCAGTCTGACGCTTCGACCGGTATGGATATCAAGGTGGCAGGTCACCTCACCATTGCCGACGTTCTCGCGTCACCGAAAGAGCGTGTGGTGCGTCAAGCGATCACCTCAAGCGGATGGACCCGCGGCCGCCCCGGCACGGTCGACGTGCTCATCGGCAGCCCGAGCGCCATCAATTACGACGGCCCGCACCCCAGCATTCGTGAGATCTGGAAGCTGGAAGAGGCTCTCGCACACGTCGAGGCCGACTACGACCTCGTGCTGATCGACTGCGCGCCGTCCTTGAACGCGCTCACCCGCACAGCATGGGCAGCGAGTGATCGCGTGATCGTTGTCACCGAGCCTGGGCTGTTCTCGGTTGCGGCAGCTGACCGCGCCCTACGCGCGATTGAAGAGATCAGGCGCGGCCTCTCACCCCGCCTCCAACCACTCGGCATCCTCGTCAACCGCGCTCGAGGCCAATCGGTCGAGCATCAGTTTCGTATACAAGAGCTTCGCAATATATTCGGCCCGCTCGTCCTCGCGCCCCAGCTGCCCGAACGCACGTCGTTGCAGCAGGCTCAGGGGGCGGCAAAACCCCTACACGTATGGCCCGGTGAGAGTGCACAAGAGATGGCTGGGCACTTTGACCAACTTCTTGAGCACGTCATGCGCACCGCACGCATGGGCGAATACGCCGCAGACTAACCCGCGCCTCGCCCCACGAACCCCGGCTGAACACTCCCGCATTGCGGGGGGTATGGGCTTAGCTGGCGCGGGTGTGGGCTTAGCTGGCGCGGGTGACGCGGCGAGCGGCAAGCTCGTCATTCGGGTCAGCCGCTGGCACCGAATCCAGCTCGACGAGCGAATTTTCGACCTCGCGCAGCACTTTACCGACGGCGATACCGAAAACGCCCTGCCCACGGCTCACCAGGTCGATGACTTCGTCGTCACTGGTGCAGAGGTACACGCTGGCCCCGTCGCTCATCAGTGTGGTCTGAGCCAGGTCGCTCACGCCAGCCTCACGCAACTGATCAACCGCGGTGCGAATCTGTTGCAACGAAATTCCGGTGTCAAGCAGTCGCTTGACGAGTTTGAGCACGAGGATGTCGCGAAACCCGTAGAGACGCTGGGTTCCGGAACCTGACGCAGGACGCACGGTGGGCTGCACGAGTTCGGTGCGCGCCCAGTAATCGAGTTGACGATAGGAGATGCCGGCCGCGCGAGCGGCAACCGCACCGCGATAGCCGGCGGTCACGTCGAGTTCTGGTAGTCCGTCAGTGAAAAGAAGGTCGAGGTTGTAGCGTTCGTCGCGAGTGCCAGCACCGCTCATGACCCCTACCTAACCTTCATTGTTAACGTGACACTTTGCGCCACGCCCATCACAGTAGCGAGGCCCCGCAGGTGGATCGACGACATCGGGTCGAACATGCCGGCGTGTCGCCGGTCGTCTACGACTGTAGCCTGCCGAGAGCCGAGCGGATCAGACTTGACCGAACAATTTCGAGTTGCTCAGCGATCTCACGCGCGAGCTCGGCGGCCTGCGCCCGACTCGAGGGATCATTGCGTCGAGAGACAGGTATGAGCGCGCTTTCGATGAGCCCTAATTCACGCTCAGCGGCTGCCCGAAACCCTCGAAGGTGACGCGGTTCGATGCCGGAGCGCTGCAATTCCACCATCGCACGCAGCACCCGCACTGCTTCATCGCCATAGGTGTCAGCAGCCGCCAGTAACGATGCCGAAATCGCGTCGCCCAGCAGTGCGGGCGTGGCACCAGCCTCACGCACCACCTCGACGCGCGTGTACCGACGATCGGTGGGCAAGATAGTCGCCGCCAGTACCCCACCGGGGGGCAAAGTGGGGGTGCGACCAACCTCAATATCATCGAGATGACCGCGAATCACCTTGAGTGGCAGGTAGTGATCGCGCTGCATAGTAAGCACGAAGCGCAGCCGGTCAACATCGGTGCCAGAAAATTTGCGATAGCCCGACTCCGTGCGCGAGGGCGACACCAGTTGCCGCTCTTCCAGAAAGCGAAGCTTCGACGGGGTCAGGTCAGGAAACTCGGGGCTGAGTTTGGCCAACACCTGACCGATGCTGAGCAGCGTTCCCGCCGATATTGCGCGCGCCGAAACGGCCGCAGAACGACCCGCCATTACTGCCCCGCGTTCAGATCAACACGCGAGGCGTAAAACGTGAGGTGAAACTTGCCCACCTGCACTTCGCTGCCGTCGGTCAAGACGACCGTCTCATCGAAACGCTCACCGCGAAAAAATGTTCCATTGAGAGAGCCCAGGTCGCGCACCGAAAACTTCACGCCGTGACGCAGAAAGGCAGCGTGCTTGCGTGACACTGTCACGTCGTCCAGAAAAATGTCTGCCTCTGGATGCCGACCCGCCACCGTTACATCGGAATCGAGCAGAAAGCGGGCACCAGTGTTGGGGCCGCGGCGCGCGATGAGAAGTGCAGACCCTGACGGCAACGAGGCAATGACCTCTTGTTCGTCGACACTGACTCCCGCCTCAAGCGCGGCCAACTGGGCGGCGAAATCAGGGCCGTAGTGCGCAGTGGTCTCGCTGGGGCGATACTCGCCCGGCGCTGGGTTATCTGGCGCTGGGTTATCTGGCGCTGAATTATCGGGCGCTGGGCTGTCTCGCTCCTCCGGCGGCTGTTCAGTCATTCGTTGACCTCTTTCGACGTGCTCAGCGTATCTGATGCGGAGGCCGTGTTGACCGTCGAAGGTCGGGTCAGCTCGAGCGTTTGACGCAGGTACAACGCGCCCGCCCACCAGTACAAGAAAGCGCCCCACAGAGTGAAGGCCCAGCCAAGCGGATCACTCACAACCTGGGCGGCAGGAAAGGCCTGGCCCAGCACCAAGAGGGGCAGTGCGTAAAACAGTGCAAAGGTGGCCAGCTTGCCGAGATGGTGCACCGGCAGTGGCCCATAACCGTGCCGCGCAAGCACCAGGCCCAGGACCGCTAAAAATACATCCCGCCCCACGATGACGGCGACAACCCACCACGGCACAACCTCACGCACAGCGAGGGCGATGACGGCTGCAAAAATGAATAATCGGTCAGCGGCGGGGTCGAGCACCTGGCCAAGCTTGGTGATTTGGCCGAACCTTCTCGCGATGATGCCGTCGAGGTAGTCGCTCACGCTGGAGATCACGATCACGATCAAGGCCGCGACGTCGTTGCCCGTCAGCACTAAGACCAGAAACACCGGAACGAGCGCAATACGCAGCGCACTCAGAGCGTTGGGTACGGTCAGCACGCGCTCGCTGATCTCCGGCCCCGTCGGGCTCGAGTTTCGCGGCGAATCTGACATGTTAGCGAGTCTATCCAGGCCGATGCTCGCCCTGGATGGCCGGCGGAGATGCTGGCGACGACGCCGGCGCGGATGCGGATGCGGATGCGGTAGTATCGCCCGCATCGGCGGCGGAGGCAGAGGCAGAGGCGAGAGAAAAGCGCGCAAGCATTCGGTCGGGAATACGGCGTAACAGCACCGCGAGCACGCGGTACCGCACCGTCGGAATCACCACGGAGTGCCCTCGATCAATGCCCCGCAAGGCCAGACGAACCAGTTGGCGCACGTCAAGCCACAAAAACGACGGCGTTCCTCGAGTCGACACGTGCATGCGCTCGTGAAACTCCGTGCGCGTGAAGCCCGGACACACCGCAGTCACGCTCACCCCACGACCGCGCATAGCCGCGTTGACTCCTCGCGCGAAGGAGATGCCCCAAGCCTTAGCCGCCGAATAAGTACCGAGCGGCGTGAAAGCGGCGACACTCGAAATCATGACCACTCGCCCGTGACCGCGCGCCACCATGCCACGAAGTACGGTCTGGCTGAGTTGCAGGGGCACAGTGACGTGAATGGCGAGGTGGCGCAACTCTTCGTCACGGGTCGTGTGAACCACATCGCCGTTGATTCCGTACCCGGCGTTGTTGATGAGCAGGTCGATGGGTCGACGGTCGTCGGCGAGGCGGTGGTCAACTGCCGCAAGACCCTCAAGACTCAACAGGTCAGCAGGTAACGCCTCAACCCGCACCTCAAACTCGTCCTGCAGGGCGGCTGCCGTGGTCGCGAGACGCGAACTGTCACGAGCAACAATGACCAGGTCGGTACCCCGCGCGGCAAGTTGACGGGCAAACTCGGCTCCGATGCCTGCCGTGGCGCCAGTGATGAGAGCGGTGGGCATGGCTCAAGACTAGCGAGCATGGTTGGATGAAGAATGCTCGGGCAAGGGTCGAAAAACACGCCACGGCCTGCGAGTGCGGGCGCACATGCGAGAACCTGGCCGAGAGTCTGCTCGAGAGTCTGCTCGTGAGTCTGTACTGGGGCATGCCGTGAGGCTGCGGCGCAGCACCCCCGATGAACCGGGCATTGCCCGCCGCCGACGTGGCGCAGGGTTTTCGTATGTCGACGCTCACGGACGCAGATTGGTAGATCGCGAAATCCTCGAGCGCATCAAAGCCCTTGCGGTGCCACCTGCCTGGCAAGACGTCTGGATCTGTGCGAGCGAGAACGGGCACGTGCAGGCCACCGGGGTCGACGCTGACGGTCGCACGCAGTACCGCTATCACCCTCGATGGTCAGCCCAAGCTGACCGCACGAAGTTTCAACGAGTGCGAGCACTGTCGCAACAGATGCCCGCGCTGCGCGCCCACGTCACCCGCGATCTGCGATCGGAGAGTGCCGAAAAGCGAGCACTCGCCATTGCCGTGCGATTGATCGATGTGACGGGCATGCGACTCGGTGATGAGCGGTACGCACGAGAACGAGGCACGATCGGAACCCTGACGTTAGAGCATCGGCATGCGGCGATTACAGGCGACTGCATCAGTCTTGACTTTGTCGCGAAATCGGGCGTGCGGTGGCTAGCCGACGTTGTTGATAGTGATTTGGTCGCCGCGATTCGGCGAGCGCCCACCGGTCCGACGAGCCGGCTGACGTCGTGGCGCGACAGCGAGGCAGGCGAAGCAGGCGAACGGACTGTGCACGCAGCCTCGCTGACGGCGTATCTGCGCGCCGCTACCGGGCTGCTGGTGAGCGCTAAAGACCTACGCACCCTGCTCGGAAGCCGAGTGGCGGCACAGGCGCTCGCACAAGGCGGACTCGGGGCGACCCCCCGAGAACAAGAAGTGCTTATTCGAGCCGCCATCGTCACCGTTGCAACGCAGTTGCGCAACACGGTGGCCGTGGCGAGGTCTAGCTACGTTGACCCTCGCGTTCTTGAGCGCTACCGGCGAGGCGTACTCGCCGATCTGTCTCGCGGTCGGGTCACCGATGCTGCGCTCGCCCGCTTGCTCGGCGCTGACTGACAAGGCAACTGACTCATCAGACAGTTGAAGGTCGAGCCCATTGCCTGACGAAACATTTCACGGGTCAGACGCGGTCGCGACGCCGTTGGCCCGCCTGCCAGGACTGCCCGCCTGCCAATCAGGTTTCAAGCCGTCTGCTTGGATGGAGGCATGGCCGAGCCGATCGAAAATTACGCACTCGTCGGCGACTGCCGTTCGGCCGCGTTGATCGGCAGGTCAGGGTCGATTGACTGGTTATGTTTACCGCGATTCGATTCGTCGTCAATGTTTGCGCGTCTGCTCGGCAACGAGGACCATGGGCACTGGTCGCTGAACCCGGTGGGTGCGATTGAGTGCGCCAGTCGAGCGTACGAACCCGACACTTTCGTGTTGGTGACGCGGTGGGTCACCGATACGGGTGAGGTTGAGGTCATCGACTTCATGTCGCACGGAGACGGAGCTGCTGATCTGTCACGTCGAGTTGTCGGCATTAGCGGTGAAGTTCAGATGCAACAGATACTCCGCATCAGATTCGATTATGCCGACGCGATTCCGTGGGTGCGTCAAGTCGGAACAGACGGCGCTCCAGCCCTTGTCGCGATCGCCGGGCCTGACGCCGTCATCGTGCGGGGGCCGAGCTTTGTTGCCGCTGACCACGCCCACCGCACCCAGTTCACGGTGCGAGAAGGCGACGTCGTTGACACCACGCTCACCTGGTTCGCCTCGCACCACGTTGCCCCGCCGCCTCATGACCTCGACGAGCGATTGGATCAAACCCGCGCGTGGTGGCGGGACTGGGCGCAGGCCTGTATCGAGCCCGGTGCCTACGACGCCCAGGTGCGGCGGTCTTTGCTGGTACTGCGTGCTCTCACCCACGAAACGACCGGCGGCATCGTGGCCGCCGCGACCACCAGCCTGCCCGAGACCATGGGTGGTGAGCGCAACTGGGACTACCGATACGTCTGGTTGCGGGATGCCTCTCTCACGCTTGAGGCGCTCATGCTGCACGGCTACGGCGACGAGGCGCAGAGTTGGCGCGACTGGTTACTGCGGGCCATTGCTGGGGATCCGAGCGATGTGCAGATCATGTACGGGCTCGCGGGTGAACGCCGGCTCAAAGAATACGAGGTACCAAGCCTGCCCGGCTATCGTCGATCCGCCCCGGTGCGCGTCGGAAACGCCGCGCACACCCAGTTTCAGGGCGACATTTTCGGTGAAGTGATGATCGCCCTGTGTCGAGCACGAGAGCTCGGCATCGCCGAAGACACTTTTTCGTGGGCGCTGCAGGTCAATCTTCTTGAGCATCTGGGCAAAAATCTGGATAGAGCCGACAACGGCATCTGGGAGATCCGGGGCCCACACCGCCGCTTCACCCACTCACGGGCAATGATGTGGGCAGCCTTCGATCGGGGTATCTCCGCCATTCACGAACACGGACTCGAGGGCCCAGTGGAGACGTGGCGGCGAGCGCGGGCGCAGTTGCGTGGCGAAATTGAGCGTGAGGGTTTCGACGCCAACCGCGGGCATTACGTGCAGCACTACGCGACAACCGAGGTTGATGCGTCGCTACTGCAACTCGCTCAGATCGGCTTTGTCGCTTACGACGACCCCCGCATGCTGGGCACTGTCGCTGAGATTGAACGCACGCTCTTACGTGACGGGCTACCGCTGCGCTACCGCACTGAGAGTGGGGTTGACGGCTTGGAGGGCAAAGAGCATCCGTTCATCACCTGTGCTTTTTGGCTTGTTGAGCAGTACGCACGATCAGGCAGACTCGCTGAAGCCACCGTGCTCATGGATCGATTGGTGGGCCTGTGCAATGACGTTGGTCTGCTGTCAGAAGAGTACGACGTAGACCAGCAACGGCAGATGGGCAACACGCCACAAGCGCTGTCACACCTGTCACTGGTACGCGCGGCCGATGCAATCGCCACCGCTCGCGCCGGCGAACAGGCTGGAACATGAGTCACGCCGGAGTGCGCGTTGACGCCTGGGTTTGGGCGATCCGTCTGTATTCCACCCGCTCTGCCGCCACCGCCGCCTGCAAGGCGGGGCACGTGAAGGTCAACAATTCGTCAGCCAAGCCGGCACAGGTGGTGCGCATCGGCGATCGGGTGCGCGCCCTGACTGCGGGCGGGGAACGCATCGTCGAGGTCACCGGTCTCATCGCCAAACGCACGAGTGCTCCGCTCGCGGCACTGCGTTACCTCGATCACACTCCCCCTCCCCCGCCGAAAGAAGAGCGCCCCGCGAACGTCGTGCGCGAGCGCGGTGCAGGCCGACCTACTAAACGCGATCGTCGGCTCATAGAGCGTTTGCGTGACCGTGACCATGACCATGACCGTGACGGTGAGAGTGTCGAACTTGAGTGAGCGTGCGCCGCACGCCCCACCCGCTACATCAGATCGAGCGCGGCCAGCGATTCGCGAATCGCCGCCGCTGAGGCGTATAGGAGGCGTTCCTCGTCGTCGGAGAAAGGCACATCGATCACCCGCGCCACGCCCGCAGCGTTGACCACGCTGGGCACCGAGAGCGCCACCCCGCTGACACCGCGATAATCGTGCAGCACCGAGCTGACCGGTAACACGGCGCCTTCGTCGTTGAGTACGGCCTCAACGATGCGCGCACCTGACAGCCCAATGGCGTAGTTCGTGGCCCCCTTGCCCGCAATGACTTTATAGGCCGCATTTTTGACCTCGTCGGCGAGCTGGTCGAGTTCTTCGACGGTCATGCTGGCCCCGTTCGAGTCAACCCAGTCGCGGATAGGAATCGGACCGATACGGCTTTGCGACCACAGCGGAAACTCACTGTCACCATGCTCGCCCACGATCAAGGCGTGGATGCTGGAGGGCGAGACGCCCACCCGCTCGGCCAGCCGCCACCGCAGGCGTGAGCTATCAAGCACGGTGCCACTGGAAAACACTCGCCCGGGCGGTAGCCCGCTAAAACGCTGTGCCGCAACCGCGAGCACATCGCACGGGTTCGTCACCAGAATGTAGACCGCATTAGGAGCGCGTTCGATCAACTCGGGCATGAGAGAGCGAAGGATACCGACGTTCGTACCCGCCAGATCGAGTCGACTTTGACCAGGATGCTGCTTGGCCCCGGCGGTCACAACTACGACGTTGGCGCCAGAGATGAGGTCAAGATCGGCGCCCCCGGTGATGGTGCTGGCACCGGTAAAGGGTGTGCCGTGAGCCAGGTCGAGCACTTCAGCCTCGGCGCGCGGCGCATCAATGTCATAGAGCACCACCTCACGCGCTGAACCGCGAATCAGTGCTGCGTAGGCGAGCGAAGAACCAACGGCGCCGGCGCCGATAATGGCCAGACGGGAATTCTCGATAACGGTCATACCCTCAGCCTGGTCGATACAGCCGCTCCGCGCCAGCGCCCTCAACAGCGAGACCGTGCGCCTCCGTGACCTAGCATCGGGTAGTGAGCTTTCGTGACGCGCCCCCACCCGAGATTCCTGTGGGGGGAATGCCGACCCGGTCAGGATCAGTGACACGAGTGCTTCTTCTCAGCACGCTGGTCGCCCTTGCCATTGTCGGGCTCACTTTTCAGCTCGGTATTGGCGACACGGTGTTCGCGCGACCGGGTGAACTGATGCTGTTGTTCATCGATGTTGCACCCGTGTTGTGGTTCGCTGCTGCTGCCGTTCTGCTCACAGTGTTTCGCTGGCAGTCCATCGATCAACGCTTTCGATGGGTCATGCTGGCAGCACTCGGGGCGGTGGGGGTGTCGATTGCAGTGCGCCTTCTCGCGTACGAGCAGAGCGTGCTCGTAGCCCTGCTGGAACCCTTCACCCTCGGTTTTCTTGCCATTGTCGCCGGCGCGGTGGCCTTTACCCGCACCCGCGTGCGCCGCCTGGCTCACCGCGCCGATGCCGGCATCACGCTGCGGGGTATCGGCATCGGCTTTGCTCTGGCCGCCACGGGTCTGGCAATCGGCACACTGAGGGTGGGATTCGCGGGGCCGCTCACGGCGCCCGGCACCGTCGCCCGCTCACTCGAATTCGCCCCCACGACAGGGTTGCTGAGCGCCGCCACGCTGCTCATGGTGGGCGGGCTTTTCCTGTTGGCTGATCGCACCCACAACCGATGAATGCCCGCAACGAAACACCCACAGTGCAGTCGCTGTCACAGCCACTGACGCTGTCACAGCCACTGACGCGGTCGCATCCGCTGCCCGTCATTCTCGATGTTGACACCGGCGTCGACGATGCCCTCGCCCTACTGTTGGCCGTTCGGCACCCCGCGCTCGACGTGCGAGCAATCACCTGCACGGGCGGCAACGCTCCCCTCGCACAGGTGGTCATCAATACGTTGCAGGTACTGGATGCGGCCGGGGCCGCAGACATTCCGGTCGCCGCCGGCGCGCAACGGCCGCTGCTCGAAGCGCCGCAGCATGCCGCGGCCATCCACGGTCTTGACGGTCTCGCCGACCTTGGGTTGCCGCCCTCCGACCGCTCGCCTGTGCCGCAACAGGCCGTCGAGTTGTTGCGCCACACCCTGCTGGCCAGTGCCGAGCCGATCACACTCATCTGCCTGGCCCCGCTGACCAACATCGCCCTGTTACTGCGCCTTCACCCTGAAGTTGTGCCACACATTGCCCGGGTGGTGATGATGGGCGGCGCTGTCGGTGCGGGTAATGCCACGGCCGCCGCCGAGTTCAACGTGTGGCATGACCCAGAGGCGGCGGCAATCGTGCTCAGTGAGGGCCTTGACGTGCTGATGTACGGTCTGGAACCGTTTTACCGCGTTGGGGTGCACCACAGTGACGTGCAAAAACTGATCAGCGCTCCGGGTTCTGCCGCGCAATTGGCGGGTGCCCTGCTGAGCCATCTGATCGGAATTGACGCCACCGAAGATCGAGTGGCTGACGACCGTGTCGCGATTGGCGATGCTGGAGCCGTGTGCGCCGCCATCGACCCGACCGCGCTCACCACCCGATGCGTACCCGTTGAGGTTGCCCTGGCACCGGGGTTGACGCGCGGCCAAACCGTGGTTGATCTGCGCACGATGGTGGGTGCCGACATCACTGCCAGTCGGGCCGCAATGCCGGCCACCGTGGTGCTCGACGTTGACGCTGAACCCTACCGGCGGCTGTTTCTTGACGCGCTGCTTTACGATCCGCCGTCGGGCTGAGGCGCGACCGCCACGTAGACGCCATTGCGGGAGACCCCGCCGGTGAGTGGATTATCGAAGGCCACCGTGTGCCCCTCGACGCGACCAAACACGCATCGCAGAGCGTCGAGAAATCTTTCTTCGGGCGGGTCATCTGACCACAGCCCGAATACACCCCCCGGAGCGAGGTGCACCATGAGTCGGCGCAGGCCCTCAACCGTGTACAGGTCAGCGTGCGAGGGGTCGAGCGTGAAGGTCGGCGAGTGGTCAACGTCCAGCAGAATAGCGTCGAAGCGGGCTGGCACATCGGCAAGCGACTGCGCGTGGGCTTGGTCTGGGGCCGCCCGCATGAGCGCGAAGAAGTCGGCGTGCACCAGTGCGGTGCGGGGGTCATCCATCAGCGAATCTGACACCGGCAAGAGGCGCGTCTTGTGCCAGTCGATGACGGCCGATAGGGCATCAACCACAGTGAGCGTGCGTACACGCTGGTCTTGCAAAGCTGCCACAGCGGTGTAACCGAGCCCCAGCCCCCCCACCAAAACATCTAACTCACGTCGATCGGCGGCGATGGCTGCCAGGCCAAGATCACTCAAAGCCTCTTCAGCGACTGTGAACAGGCTCGACATAAGAAATTCTTCACCCAACTTCACCTCGAACACGTCGATCTCAGCGGCGGGTTCGTGACGGCGGCGCAGAGTGAGTTCGCCCATCGGGGTCTGCTCATAGGCGAGTTCTTCGAAGCGGTGCATGAGACCAGGCTACTCAGCCAGTACCACAACTGTGCCCCCGCCGGCGGCGAAGAAAAGGGGGGCTCGCCCTGCGGCGAACCCCCCAACGCTTGCAGTGCGGGCTAGGCGGTTCGGATCATTTTCTTGTTGACGAACTCGTCGATGCCGAGAGCGCCCAGCTCGCGGCCAGAGCCTGAGCGCTTGATGCCGCCGAACGGCAATTCGGGGCTGTCGGCCAGCACACAGTTGATGTAGACCATGCCGGCTTCAATGCGGTCGGCGACGCGGGCGGCCTGCTCGGGGTCAGTCGTGAACAGGTACGACCCCAGACCGAACGGGGTGTCGTTCGCCAGCTCGATTGCTTCGTCTTCACTGTGCACCTTGAAAACCTGCGCCACAGGTCCGAAGAACTCTTCGTAGTAAGCCGAGTTGTCGGGTGTGACGTCGGCGAGAACCGTCGAGGTGAAAAAGTTGCCGTCGCGTGTTGCACCGGTGAGCACCGTAGCGCCCCCGGCGACCGCACTCTTGACCTGCTCATCGAGCGTCTCAGCAGCACTGACTGATGACAGTGGGCCAAAAGCCCCACCCGGCACCATCGGGTCGGTCGGCAGTGTCGCCGACATGCGCTCGACGAACTTGGCAAGAAAAGCGTCGTACAGCGAATCGATGACAATGAATCGCTTGGCTCCGTTACAGGCCTGACCGCTGTTGTCGAGACGACCCCTCACCGCCATATCGACGGTGGCATCAAGATCGTCTGTGCTGAGAACCACGAAGGGGTCACTGCCGCCAAGTTCGAGTACAACCTTCTTGAGGTGTCGGCCCGCCTGCTCGGCAACCGCGGCACCGGCTCGCTCTGAACCGGTCAACGAGATGCCCTGCACGCGGTCGTCAGCGATGAGGGTTCCGATCTGCTCACTCGTGGCGTAGATGTTGGTGTAAGCCCCCAACGGAAACCCCGCTTCAGCGAAGATCTGGTGAATGGCTTCGGCCGATTCGGGGCACTGCGCGGCGTGCTTGAGCAGAATCGTGTTGCCCAGAATGAGGTTGGGGCCAGCAAAGCGAGCCACCTGGTAGTACGGAAAGTTCCACGGCATGATGCCTACTAAAACCCCCATGGGGCTCTTACGAATGAGTGCAGAACCTTCACTGCCATCGGCCAGCGTGATTGGCTCGTCTTTGATCAGGTCGGGGCCGTTGTCGGCGTAGTACTGATAAATGTCGGCAGAAAAATCAACCTCGCCCAGCGCATCATCAATCGGCTTGCCCATTTCACGCACGATGATTTCGGCGAGATGATGGCGACGCTCCCGGTGCAGTTGTGCGACCTTCGCGACAAGCGCGGCACGCTCGAGCGTGCTGGTCGACCGCGACCACCCGCGGTAGGCGTTGAACGCGCCCTCCACCGCGGTGGTGATGTCGGCATTCGTCGCTGTTTCGTACGACTTCATCGTCTCGCCGGTGGCCGGGTTCGTCACTGCGTACTTACTCATGAGGCTCCTCATCGACTTTCAGGATTCTGACGTGCAGGGTTCTGATGAAACGGGGTGTTGATTCAGCAGGTTTTTGGCGGTGCACGCTGTTGTCGCCCGAGAGGAGCGGCATCGTTGCGCACTGAGGTCCAGCCTAGAGTCCGCACCCGGATGTGCGCATCGATGTCGCGAAGAAATCATCGATCCTTGTCTTCCGGCGATACAGTTCGGGGTGCGAAGAACGGTGAGCGAATTCGGTGCGGGTGCCGCGTTGGTGCTGCGCGGGTTCGCACTGTGGCGCCAGCGGCCAGGCGCCATGTCACTGGGCATGGTGCCCGCCGTTGTGGCAGGCGCGTTCGTCATCGCAGTGCTGATTGCCCTGGGCCTCAATGGAGAGGCACTCGCGCAAGCACTCACCCCGTTTGCCGACAGCTGGGCCGAACGCGACCGCACGGTGCTGCGCACACTGATCGCCATCACCCTAGTCGCGGGCGCCATCATCGCCAGCGTTTACACCTTCACCGCGCTGACCCTGCTCATTGGTGACCCTTTTTACGAACGCATTTGGCGGGCAGCAGAGCAACAGTTGGGCGGATTTTTACCGACCCCCGTGCGATTTTGGCGCTCCTTCGGCGACGGACTACTGCTCGTGGTGCGCGCTCTAAGCTTCGCAGTGCTCACCGCGCTGGCTGGGCTCATTCCCGTGGTCGGGTCTGTCGTCGCAACCGTTCTCGGCTTAGCACTCACCGGTCACTTGATTGCCCGCGAGTTGACGACCCGCCCGTTTGAAGCTCGAGGCGTCACCGCCACCGAGCGTCGAGCGCTGTTGCGCGGGTCTCGAGCACGCGAGCTCGGATTCGGCGTCACCA